>ERZ831979.2724-NODE-2724-length-11402-cov-4.739314_pt1 | contig 11402 bp, 13 predicted proteins | sample MGYA00519952_ERZ831979 | MGnify/ENA primary metagenome ERZ831979 (study PRJEB31850, sample SAMEA3708723) | human gut metagenome | biome: human gut; feature: human-associated habitat; material: faeces | place: China | collected 2014 ...
CGCCGCCGTGAAGCATCTGAAAGCGCAGCAATAATACATAGCAAACGAGCAGGCCGGCATTCAACGCCGGTCTGCTCGTTTACTGCTATGGTTATGTCTGCTTGAAATACTTCTCCCATGTGGATTTGAAAATCTGCACGTTACCCTGTTCCCAGCGCTGAATTTTTGCAGTGGGACACCGAGCTGTGCGGCATATGCCTTCTGCGTCAAGGCGAGCCGCTGGCGTATGGCTTTGATCTGCGTTCCCTGACCCCGCAGCAGAAACAGGTTATAGTCATCCAGCAAATCCTCCAGCGGCACTTCAAACAGCTCCGCCAGCTTCTCCATATGCTCCTTCGGATAAAAGTCCCGCCCTGCCTCTTCGTAATGGATGTAGGTACTGCGGTCGATGCCCGCATAGTCTGCCACGTCACGCTGACGAAGTCCTTTTTGATAACGATACCACCGCAGCTTGTCCGCAATTTCCGTGATCTCAGATGCGTCCGAAAACCGCAGATTGAACTTCTCGGCATCCAAAAACTTATGTGGAAGGACGACCGGGAACTTGAGAATTTGAAGCGGCGCAACTTTTAACGTACCTGCAACATTCGCAGCCAATACATAACTGCGGACTTTCAGGCGGCAGAACATAGACCATTTTGCCCCAAAAGGTTCATGGTTTTCCACCTCAACCGCCGTTTCTTCCGTTGTGATAGTATAGCATTTACAATGCAAGTGATATGCCGGGTTCCATAGAAGAGCCCCCTATGGACATCACCTGATTATTATTGAGGAAAAACAAATACAGTCATAGTCAACTATGAACGGAGGTGCCATTATGGCGTTCAAAAACTCGTGGATCAAGTGCCTGATTTGGCTCGGCTTTCTGTTCGTAAACAGCGCGATCACCACAGGGCTCACTTACGCAGGTGTTCTCCTCGGAGCAATCCCCACCATATTGCTTTTCGCCGTCGCCTGCTACGCCGCGCGTTCCTGCTGCAAAGCATATGACAGGAAACATGCGCCTTTGCCAAGCGTCGCTGACACCGGAGAAGAGCCAAAGTCTGCTTCTCTGGTGGCAGACGGCGCTGCTGCAGAAGAACCGGCAGAGCGGCAAGAAAACCGGGAAGAAGCCAAAATGGGCGAAATTATCCAGCTCCCGAAAGCCAAGAGCGTGCAGCCGGAGCAGCCTGTCAAGGAGAACAACCCGCGCCGCGTCTCGCAGAAGCCGGTCATTCTTACTCTCTCGGCACTGGTGGTCGTACTTACTGCATCCTGCTGCTTGCTCGGGTATCATCTGCAATGCGTGCAGAAAAGTCTGTCGGCTGCAAACAGATCTATCCTGGAGGCGTCTTCCTACCTCCGAACGGCTGACGAGCGCCTTGACAGATATGTGGATTATATTGAAGAATACATACCACGGAAATATGTTTCTTTCGTTGATAGATTCAGCTATTCCAGAACATTTGAGAGCTGCCAGCGCAGCCACCCCATTCCGGATCCGGATCCATATCCATGGAATAAATGAAAATCTACAAATCAGAAACAGTGTATTGGAATGTGCTCTTGGACGCGCAAAGCCCCGCACCGGCGCGGTGCGGGGCTTTGTCTTATTGCAGCTGCGCAAGCTCCGCCTGCCACACGGCGGCACAGGCGTCGCTTGGCATGCGCCAGTCGCCGCGGGGGCTGAGCGTGACCGAGCCGATCTTCGGTCCGTCGGGCAGGCAGCTGCGCTTGAACTGCTGGGCAAAGAAGCGGCGGTAGAAATTCTTCAGCCAGTGCAGCAGCACATCGTCCGGATAGCGGTCGCCGAGCGCGTGGCGCGCGAGCCGGTAGATCTTCGCCGGTCCGAAGCCGAAGCGCAGCACGTAGTACAGGTAAAAATCGTGCAGCTCGTAGGGGCCGACGAGCGATTCCGTCTGCTGGGCGATCTCACCGTTTTCCTTTGCCGGCAGCAGCTCGGGGCTGACGGGGGTGTCGAGAATGTCGAGCAGCACAGCACGCAGGGCTTCGTTTTCCGCCGCGTCGGCTGCGTAGCGCACGATGTGGCGCACGAGTGTTTTCGGTACATCTGCATTCACGCCGTACATGCTCATGTGGTCGCCGTTGTAGGTGGCCCAGCCGAGGGCCAGCTCGCTCAGATCGCCGGTGCCGACGACGAGCCCGCCCGTGCGGTTGGCGAGGTCCATGAGCTCGAGCGTGCGCACGCGCGCCTGGCAGTTTTCATACGTCACGTCAAGCACGGCTTCGTCTTGCCCGATGTCGGAAAAGTGGCTGTGGACGGTGCGCGCGATCGGGATCTCCTGAAACGTCACGCCCAGCTCCTCACAGAGGATCTCGGCGTTGGAGCGCGTGCGGTGCGTTGTGCCGAAGCACGGCATCGTCACGGCCAGCACATCCTTTGCCGGACGGCCGAGCTGCTGCATCGCGCGCACGGCCACGAGCAGGGCGAGGCTGCTGTCCAGCCCGCCGGAGATGCCGATGACGGCGGTCTTTGCGTGCGCATGGGCGATGCGCTTGGCCAGACCGTCCGCCTGCATGGCAAGAATGAGCTCGCAGCGCTCGGCACGTGCGGCATCATCCGCCGGGACGAACGGCGTCGGCGAGACATACCGCGTGAGCGGCACCTCTTTGAGCGGCAGGTGAAACTCAACCGTTGCATAGCCTGTATTTTCGAGCCGGAACGTTGTGCTGCGGCAGCGCTCGCTGACCATGCGGCCGAGATCAAGCTCCGTGCAGGCATACCCTGCACCGAAGGGCTTTGCCTCCGAGAGCAGCGCGCCGTTTTCGCAGATGAGGTCGTGCGCGGCAAAGACCATGTCGGTCGTCGATTCGCCGTGGCCGGCGTCGGCGTAGAGGTACGCGCACAGCAGCCGCGCCGACTGCTGGCTCACGAGTGCGCGGCGGTAATCGGCCTTGCCGATGGTCTCGTCGCTGGCCGAGAGATTCGCGATCACGGTCGCGCCCGCGAGCGCGTGGTGCGTGCTCGGCGGCAGCGGCGCCCACAGATCCTCGCACACCTCGACGCCGAGGCAAAACTCCGGCATCTCTGCGCAGCGGAACAGCAGCTTTGTGCCAAATGGCACCTCCTGCCCGGCGAAGTGCAGCGTGCGCACGCCGGCGGGCGCGGGGTTGAACTGCCGCTTTTCATAAAACTCGCCGTAGTTTGGCAGGTGTGTTTTCGGCACCAGACCCAGCAGCTTCCCGTGGCAGACGACGGCGGCACAGTTGTAGAGCTTTCCGTCCACTGTGACCGGCAGTCCCACGAGGGCCACGAGGTCAAGGTCCGCGCTCGCCTCGAGCACGGCGGCGAGCCCTCTTGCTGCGGCACGCTGGAGCGGCTGCTGGAAAAACAGGTCGCCGCAGGTATAGCCGGTCAGCCCCAGCTCGGGAAAGACCGCCAGCTGCACGCCGTCCGCCGCTGCGCGCTGCATGGCGGCGATGGTCTGCTGCGTGTTGAATGCACAGTCGGCCACGCGCAGCGCGGGCGAGACGGTGCAGGCTTTGAGAAAACCGTGGATCATAATGTTATCACCCTTTCAAAAAAGAAATCGTCTGGTACGGCAGGCGTTGGCCGCACCTTGAATTTTCAAAAAAGCCAAAACCCGGAGCGGCAAGCATTGCCTGCGCCGCAGATCGGAATCGAGGCGGGCCTTGCCCCCTCGAGCACCCCCGCTGCTCAGAGATCTGCACAGGGGGAAGCCGCCTTTTCTGCAATCGTAATCGGCAAAACCCGGAGCGCAAAGCGCTCCGGGTTTTGCGGATGCTATATCATACCACGGCTGTAGGGGGAAGAACAAGTGGCGGTATGCAGAAAATGTGTGCCGGGAAGCCCAAAATCACGGGTTTTGTGCACAGTCGGCGGCGAGCGCTGCGTATTCCGCGTCCGTGACGGGCTCCAGCCACTCGTTGCTCGTCTCCTCGCCGGGGCACTCGATGGCGATGTGGCTGAACCAGCAGTCCTTCTGCGCGCCGTGCCAGTGCTTGACCCCGGCCGGGATGGTCACCACGTCGCCGGGGTGCAGGGCCTGTGCGCGCTTGCCTGCCTCCTGATACCAGCCCAGACCGTCCGTGCACAGCAGCAGCTGGCCGCCGCCGGACTTCGCGTGGTGGATGTGCCAGTTGTTGCGGCAGGCGGGGGAGAAGGTGACGTTTGCGAGGAAAACGGTCTTCGTCGGGTCGGTCAGCGGGTTGAGGAAGCTTTCGCCGGTGAAGTACTGCGTGTAGGCCGTGTTCGGAGCGCCGAGGCCGAAGAGGCCGCCGTTCGCGTCCGCGCTCTCGTCGGCGTAGACCTCCTTCGCCTGCCGGAAGGCGGCCCAGGCGTTCGGCCAGCCGGCGTAGAAGGCAAGGTGCGTGAGGAGCTCGGCCATTTCGGTTTTGGTCACGCCGTTTTGCTTCGCGGTCGTGAGGTGATAGGTGAGGGAACTGTCCGTGATGCCCTTGCTGATGAGCGCCGTGATCGTGACGATCGAGCGCAGCTTGAGCGGCAGCTGCCCCTCGCGCGACCAGACCTCGCCGAAGAGTACGTCGTCGTTGAGCTCAGCGAATTTGGGTGCAAAATCACTCAGGGCGTCTCTGCCCGCAGTCTGTTTGACCATGCTGGTGCCTCCTTATTTCAGATACTGATGATAGAATGCTTCGATGCGGCCGAACGGGATGATGTCCATTCGGTCATAGAGATCGGTGTGCACGGCGCCGGGAATGAGCAGCAGCTCCTTGTTGTCGCCCTGCAGCCGGGTGAAGGCGTCGCGGCTGAAGTAGCACGAGTGTGCCTTGTCGCCGTGGATCATGAGCACGGCGCTGCGGATCTCCTCGGCGTAGGCGAGCAGCTTTGCGTTGAGCAGCGACAGGGGGGACGTGACGTTCCAGCCGTCGTTGGAGTTGAGGGAACGCGGATGATAGCCGCGCGGGGTCTTGTAATAGTCGTGATAGTCCTTGACGAAAAACGGAGCGTCCTCCGGCACGGGGTCGACCACGCCGCCCGCGCGCTGGTATGTGCCGGCTTTGTAGTCGGCTGTGCGCTGCGCGTTGAGCGCCTGACGCAGGGCGTAGCGGGCGTCGGGATTGTTGTCGGCGTCGAAGTAGCCGTTGGCGGTCACGCGGGTCATGTCGTACATTGTGGACGTGACAGTGGCCTTGATGCGCGTGTCGATGGCGGCGGCGTTGAGCGCCATGCCGCCCCAGCCGCAGATGCCGAGGATGCCGATGCGCTCCGGGTCCACATCGTCGCGCACGGACAGGAAGTCGACCGCGGCGGAAAAGTCCTCGGTGTTGATGTCGGGCGAGGCGACGTAGCGCGGTGTGCCGCCGCTCTCGCCGGTGTACGACGGGTCAAAGGCGACGGTCAGAAAGCCGCGCGCGGCGAGCTCCTGCGCGTACAGGCCGGAGCACTGCTCCTTCACGGCACCGAACGGGCCGCTCACGGCCACGGCGGCGAAGGGGCCCTGCGCGCCCTTCGGCTTGTAGAGATTGGCGGCAAGCTCGATGCCGAAGCGGTTGTGAAACGTGACCTTGCTGTGGTCAACGGCGTCATTTTGCGGGAACGTCTTGTCCCATTCCTGCGTAAGGGTCAGGGTGCTGTTCATGATTACATACCTCCTGAGCTGGGTTTATGCGATGGCCGCGCCCATGGCGCGGGCGGTCTCGAGTGCGGGGTGCCCGGCGACGGCGCCCGGCTCCGTCACGCCGCCGGCGAAGGCGTTTGCCAGCGTCTCGGAGTTGCTGCCTGCGCGCAGGCTTGCGCTGAGGATGAGAATGTTTTTGGCCATATCGGTCCTCTCCTTTTTGAGCGGCTTGACACCGCTGCTGGGATCTGATATCCTGAGCATACAACCTGAAGCTGGCTTCAGGTCAAGCACTTTTTGCGATTTTTTTCGAGGTGATCCCATGTATACGATCGGACAGGTGTCGGAGCGGTTTGATCTGCCGGTCTCCACGCTGCGGTACTATGACAAGGAGGGGCTGTTTCCGAACCTGACGCGCACATCAGGTGCCCGCCGCTTCGGCGAGCAGGAGCTCGAGGCGCTGCGCGTGATCGAGTGCCTCAAGCGCTCCGGACTGGAGATCCGGGAGATCCGGCAATTCATGGAGTGGTGCGCGCAGGGCAGCGACACGTATCCCCAGCGGCACGCGCTCTTTGTGCAGCAGGCCGAGCGGGTGGAGGCAGAGATCGAGCGCCTGCAGAAGTCGCTGGACATGATCCGCTTCAAGTGCTGGTTCTATGAACAGCTCATGCGCGACGGTGACGAGGCGCGCGTGCGCGCCATGCTGCCGGACCATCTGCCGGCGGATATCCAGAAGATCTATGACCACGCGCACGAAACGTAAGCATACAATCACGATTCAGAAAGGATGGCGACCCATGAAACAGCGATCGATCCTCGTGACGCTTCTGCTCTGTGTGCTGCTGCTGACCGGCTGCGGTACGGCGGCACCGGCCCCGGACGCGACGCCCACCCCCACGCAGGAGGCGGCGGCTGCGCCGACGCCGACGCCCGACCCGCTGAGCACCCTGCCGTATGAGGACGGCCAGCTCTATGCCGCGGCCTATCTCGGCTATCTGGAGCCGAAGGATCTGGACTTTTTCCGCCAGACGTATTTCGGCGGGCGGGAGCTGCCGGTGCACCACATCTCGGACGGGGATTTTTATCTTATCATCCCGCGTGACCCGAACGCGACCGTGCGCCTGCTGCGCAACGATATGCTCACGCAGACCAGCTCGATCATTTATGAGCAGCCGGACGGGAGCCCGTTCGTGATCGGCTGCAACGTCAGCGATATTTTTCCGGACGTGACGGTCGAGATCACGGCCTCCGACGGGGAGAAGGTGTCGTTTTCGCCCTTTATCTCGCTCGAGGATGGCAGTGTGGAGGTCGGCGAGCGCGGCCTGAACATCACACGCATCTCGACTGCGCCCTGACCGATCGGGAGCGCAGCCCCGGATACAGAACAGATCCCCCTTTGTGCAGCCGTTATCCTGCACAAAGGGGGATCTTGTTTTTCGCCCGGCTTTACCGGTCGCTGCTTTCCGCGAGCGGGAGCTCCGTGCTTGCACAGACGACGGCGCCCACGCGCTGCATATCGGCGAGGTTCGCCGCCTGCACGGCATCCGTGACGGAGGAGGTGCAGTCCGAGAGCACGACGGCGTCATAGTCGAGCGAGATCGCGTCGTAGCACGTCGTGCGGATGCAGTTGGGCGTGGTCGTTCCGGCGAGCAGGACGGTCTGCACGCCGAGCCGCCGCAAAATAAGGTCGAGCCCGGTGTGGAAAAACGCCGAGAACCGCGGCTTTACGAGCACATAGTCCTGCGGCAGAACGGTGAACGCTGACGGAAACGCGTCCGACAGGTGCGCGGCGCAGTCCTCCGAGAGCGGCTTGCCTCCGGCTGCCCACGCGGCCGCGCGCGGCTTTTCCACATCGGAGCCGTCGCTGCGGTAATGGCGCACGGCGTAGATGACCGGAACGCCGGCTGCGTGACAGCGGTCGATGAGCGCCGCGCACGCGGGAACGGTCGCCTCTGCGGACGGGATGCACAGCGGGGACGCGCTGTCGAGAAAGCCGCGCTGCATATCGATCATGATGAGTGCCTGTTTGGGCATGGTGCTTGCCTCCTGACAAAGTAGATGCCTCTATGATAGCGCCGCGTGCCGGATTTGGCAAGCGCGGCTTGCCATCCGCGCCCCGACGTGGTATCCTACCGGGTAGTCCCAAAAGGGAGGGGCACTCTTTACAAGCGGGAGCGATCAACATGAGCAGACAACTCGAACCCTATCAGCAGATCGAGCGCAGCATCCAGAAGACCTATCACAAGCGGCTCTGGACGCCGTTCATCACGGCCGTCAAGCAGTATGACCTCATTGCGCCCGGCGACCGCATCGCCGCGTGTATCTCCGGCGGCAAGGACTCCATGCTCATGGCAAAGCTCCTGCAGCTGCTGCAGCGCCACAGCGACGTGCCGTTCGAGGTCGTCTATCTTGTCATGGACCCCGGCTATAACGCCGCCAACCGGCAGAAAATCGAGCAGAACGCAGCGCTGCTGCACATCCCGGTCACGATTTTCTCCACGGACATTTTCGAGATCACGAGTACCGCCGGGCAGTCGCCGTGCTACCTCTGCGCGCGGATGCGCCGCGGCTATCTCTACAGCAAGGCGCGCGAGCTCGGCTGCAACAAGATTGCCCTCGGCCACCACTTCAGCGACGTGGTCGAGACGACCGTCATGAGTATGTTCTACGGCTCGCAGCTGCAGGCCATGCCGCCGAAGCTGCGCAGCCGCAATTTCCCGGGCATGGAGCTCATCCGCCCCATGTACTGCATCCACGAGGACGACATCATCGCCTGGCAGCACCACAACGGTCTGGAATTCATCCAGTGCGCCTGCCGCTTTACCGAGCGCGCGGCCGAGGCCGGCAACGACGGCAGCAGCTCCAAGCGGCAGGAGGTCAAGCTGCTGCTGCGCGAGCTGCGGCGGACGAATCCGGGCGTGGAAAAGAGCATTTTCCACAGCATCCATTCCGTCTGCCTTGACACCATGGTCGGCTACAAGACCGGCGGCGTGGAGCACACCTTCGCCGACTGCTACCGGGAGCGCGGCGAGATGACACAGGAGGACGAGACATGAACATAGAGCGGATGCAGCCGGCGGACTTTGACGCGGTCTACCGTCTGCTGACACAGAGCTTTCCGGCAACGGAGCGGCGCGGCGCGGCCGGACAGCGCGCACTGTTTTCCGACAGCGCGTACCGCGTTGACATCCTGCGCGCGCCGGACGGAGGCGTGCAGGCGCTCATCGCGTCGTGGGATTTTGACGACTTTGTCTTTCTCGAGCACTTTGCCGTCGACCCCGCCTGCCGCAGCGGCGGCATCGGCGGGCAGATGCTCGATGCGATGCTGGCGCGCTGCGGCAAGCGTGCCTGTCTGGAGGCCGAGCTGCCGGAGACGGAGCTGGCTGCGCGGCGCATTGGCTTTTACGAGCGGCACGGCTTCACGGTCAATGCGGATTATGCCTACTTCCAGCCGGCGCTCGCGCCGGGCGGCGACCCGCTGCCGATGCACCTGCTCACGACCGGCGGCGCACGCACAAGCGCCGAGCTGCGCGCGATGGAGACGCTTGTGCACACGCGCGTGTACGGGCAAGCGCCCGCAGCGGAGCAATAAAGGAATCAGCGCCCGAAGCGGCGAGACCGGCGGTTTTGGCATCGGTCTCGCCATTGCGCGCAGCATCGCCGAGGGGCATCACGGCACGATCCGCGCCGAGAGCCCCGACGGCCGCACAGTCATATTTACGGTGGAATTGAGGTGAAAACTGCGATGAAGCATATGCGTATCCTGATCCTTGTCCTTGCGCTCGCGCTGCTGTGCGCGGGCTGCGCATCCGGCGGCACGGCAGAGGCAACGCCCGCCCCGGATATGAGCGATCTCCCGCTCAACGGCGGCTATGCCTACCTGCGCGTGGAGGTGCTCTCACGCGACAAGGATGCCAAGACGCTGGAGGTGCGCGTGCTCGATTTCGGTGACGCCGACGGCGTGAACGTCGGCGCGGTTCCGGTGGGCACGCAGGGCGCGGCCGACTGCGCCGACCTGCTGTCGATGGCCATGATGATCGACTCCGGCGAGTGGATCATCACCTACGCAGACCTCGGGCAGCAGACATTCCCGCTGCGGCTGACGTCGATCGAGAACCCGGAGCACTTCGCCGAGCGCGCGGGGAAATAAAAAAAGACCGGCTGAGACAACGTCTCAGCCGGTCTTTCGTATTACCAGAATTTCTTTCGCTTGCACACCCACAGGCTGATGCCCACGATCACGATGCTCACGACGACGATGACCGGGTAGCCGTACTTCCACGTCAGCTCCGGCATACCGGCAAAGTTCATGCCGTACCAGCCGACGAGCAGCGTCAGCGGCAGGAAAATGGTCGTCACGATCGTCAGGATCTGCATGATGCGGTTCTGCCGGATGTCGATCTCCGACTGAAAGAGGCTCTGCACCTGCGTGCACGATTCGCGCAGCAGCTGCGATTCCTCGCGCAGACGGATCACCCGATCCTCGAACATGCGAAACAGCAGCTGCTCGCCGTCGGAGAAGAAGCCGTTTTCGTTCTCACGCAGCTCACAGGCCACGTCGTCGAGCTGCGAGTAGTAGCGAAACCAGGCGCTGGTCTCCTTGCGCAGCGCGGTCATCGGCGCGGAAAAGCCGTCGAGCTCGTCCGCCAGTACCCGGTCCTCGAGCGCCTCGATGCGGTCCTCCAGCTTTTCGAGCCGGTGCAGGTCGCGGGCGATGAGCTGCTCAAAAAAGTCGTAGAGAAACCGGCCGACACTGCCGTCGGTCCAGCGCTTTTCCCGGGCGATGCGGCGCAGCACCCCCTGCAGTGCGTTCTCGTCGTCTACGAGCACGACGCGCGCCGCCGTGACGAGATAGCCGCAGGCGAGCGGCTTGCCGTCCTTGCCCTGACATGGCAGCACGAGCGTGCCGGACAGGCAGTCCGAGTGCACCTCGGCCTTGCACACGCGCGCATCGCGCGCCGGCGGCGTGTGGTGCAGCGTCCGCTCCAGACCGGGCAGCGCCGGCTGGTGCGACAGCTCTTCGGACGTCAGCAGCACGACGGCGGGCTGTTCGGGCGCAGGCTGCCGCTCCTGCTGTGTGAGCGTCTGCCCGATGGTATACCAATACAAAAGAGACCCCTCCTCTGAAAACGCGGTGTTGCTTTTATTGTAGCACGCCGTGCGCACGCGCACAACGTCCGGCTGGAATTTTCCATACGAATGTGCTATACTGGGCAAAATCAAACGTCTGGGGGAAACTGCATGGTCGTCTATTATACCGGCACGGGCAACAGCCGCTATGTTGCCCAGCGCTTCGCCGCCGCGCTCGGCGACGATCTGATCACCGCAAATGAATACATCAAAAATGACACGCCTGCCGCACTGCACTCCGACCGGCCGTGGGTGTTCGTCTCGCCGACCTACGGCTGGCAGATTCCGCACATCTTTGCCGATTTTCTGCGCCGCGGCAGCTTCACCGGCAGCCGGGAGGCTTACTTTGTCATGACCTGCGGCAGCGAGATCGGCAACGCCGGCAGCTGCATCGCGGCGCTGTGCGCGGACATCGGGCTGGATTATCAGGGCGTGCTGGAGGTCGTCATGCCGGAAAACTACGTTGCCATGTTCTATGTGCCGGGCGCGGAGGAGTCTGCGCAGATCATCGCAGCGGCACAGCCGTCGATCGACCGCGGCATCGCCTGCGTGCAGCGCGGCGAGCCGTTTCCCGCGCCGAAGGTCAGCCTCATCGACCGGTTCAAGACCCATCCGGTGAACGGCATCTTCTACAAGTTCTTCGTCAAGTCCGGACCGTTCACGGTCTCGGATGCGTGCATCGGCTGCGGCAAGTGCATCGAAAACTGCGCGCACAACGGCCCGCACATC
>ERZ831979.2728-NODE-2728-length-11383-cov-3.037959_pt1 | contig 11383 bp, 8 predicted proteins | sample MGYA00519952_ERZ831979 | MGnify/ENA primary metagenome ERZ831979 (study PRJEB31850, sample SAMEA3708723) | human gut metagenome | biome: human gut; feature: human-associated habitat; material: faeces | place: China | collected 2014 ...
GGAGGAGAGAAGGTGCGACTTGCGCTCTGTAAGATTTTAAAGAGGCGTCCGAATGTGCTTGTTCTCGATGAGCCGACGAACCATATGGATATCGTTGGCAAAGAGACACTGGAAAGTATGTTAAAAGACTTTACCGGAACACTGATCTTTGTATCGCATGACCGTTATTTTGTGAAGAAGGTCGCGGACCGTCTGCTCGTGTTTGAGGACGGAACGACGCATCTCTATCAGTTTGGTTATGAGGAGTATCAGGAGAAGCTGGACCGCGAGGCGGAGGAAGACAACGGTTATAAGAAGTCTCCGGCAGCACTAGGCGGACTGATCAGCCAAAACGGCGGTAACGCAAAGAATACGCCGGCAGCAGGTGAAACGGCGACCGGAAAGAAATCGTATTACAATCCGGGCAAGGAACGTTCAAAGCTGGAAAAGAAAGTCAAGAAGGCGGAAGAAGAACTCGAAGCCAAGGAAGAGAAGCTGGAAGGCTTGAAAGCGGAGCTGCTTCGCCCGGAGTATCAGTCCAGCTATTCCAAGCTGACCGAGATCCAGGGAGAGATCGACGCTTTGGAAGAAGAGATCATGGAAGACATGGACAATTGGGAGAAGCTGTCGCAGGAGTTGGAAGCGTTAGAAGTATAACAGATACAACCGATTTAAGCTGCCATTCACAGGTTCGTGCGATGGCGGCTTTTTTCTTACAAGTGTTCTGAATCAATGTCACTTAGTTAAGCTTTTTACAAATTAATGGATTTGTGTGCATCTAGCGTGAAAAGGATGTGGTAAACAAAAAAAAGAATAAAACAAGCTTCATTCAAAAAAGATCATATAAATATCAGGCATGACGTTAAGACAGACTTTCGTCTGTCTCTAAAATAGTGTATACTAAAGTTGGCAGCTACTCTATGTTATACAAAACGGTAAGAGAAGCTGATTGGTTTTTGGACTCTATGCTGGCGTGCATAGTTCCTATCGGGCCTGATAGGTAGGATATACTTACTTATCAGGCTTTCTACATTTGGTGGTGCGACTCCTCTTAGAAAATCAAAACAGATTTTTATTGCGAGAGAAAAGTTGACTTGGTACTCATATTTGCGATTCCTGTTTTTTACCGGTACATGTAAAATAATTATGGAACAGAAATTGTACAAAATGAGCCTGCTCCACAGTTCAAATGCAACATACTCTGTTTTTTTAGAGTGTAAATTAGTAGCTCCAATGGTATGCTTTAGGTCGCGAAAAGAAGTTTCGATGCCCCAGCGGAGATTGTAACAGTATTTTATATCGTCCGGTGTAAAGTCTTCTTCGGAAAGTGTAGTGATGATATTTTCAAAAACACCATCGGATACTTCAACGCGGACGATTCTTAGTTTCAGCAGATATTCATCGGAAATATCAGCTGGATTAAGATAGTCGAAAGCTATGTTTTTACAAATATAGCGGTATTGTGATTCTTTTTCGGGATGTTTATGTTTCTTTTTAGATTGTGTTCTGGTTAGAATCAGTTCTATGGTTGTATCCAGTTTGTCAGGAAGAGTCTCGACTCCAAGAAAACGCTGTACATTCAAATCCTTAGCACGAATCAAAAAATCAACATGATTTTCGATTGCATGGGCAAAAACGTTGTAACTGGAAAATCCTCTGTCAGCAATGAAAATCGGGGAACCCCCATAGATATACCGATCCATAAGATTGCAGATAGCCTGAAACTCATTTTTAAGGCGCCCAGGCTGAACTTCTAAATCAAGATACCGCTTAGAACATAGCTCATATAAAGAGATGGTATGAACCATATTAAAACCGGATACAGATTTGCCATTAGGCTCGTGGAAGGTGTCTGGATCGTCAGGATTTCTGGCAATGTTAAATTCAGAACCATCACATGCAATAAGATAGTATTTTCCGCGAAATTTTTCTAAGGGGAATTTAAGGTTAAATTCCTTGAGAAGGTGACGGAATGCAGAAACGGAAAGTTTGGAACGTTGTTGATAAAAAGCAGAGCCAGTAGGAACTGAGGAATCATACTCAAAAAATTTGAGAAGTTCATGATTTAGGCTTCCGCTTTCCATGGAAATGATCAGATGCATCATTTTCTTAAAATCAAGTTTGCGTTTGCGGATAAAATTCTTATCTGGATTTTTTACAAAAGAAGAAAGTGAGCGGGACATCTCATCAATAATGTCCCAAAGTGTAGTTTTGACAATTTCAGGAAATGTCATAGGTAAACCTCCTTGAATCAGAATGAAATATAGTTCTAATTCAAGGGCCGCTCTCGTTACCTTAGAATTATATCAGTAACGAGAGCGGCCGCACATTTTGATCGATGTGTCAACTATAATTTTAAAATTTTTGTTAGAGGTTTACCTCATAGTGAACCAATAAGCTTAACTAAGTGACATTGATTCAAAAGAAGAGCTTGAAAGCTTTGAATATAAAAATGCGGGTAATAATATTTATGAAGAAGATCATTATGAGATTAAGACAGGCAACTACAAACTATTGGAAAGAGAAATTTGCACGTTTTGGGAAAGAGACCATATATTTGGAATTTGAATATCCGTGGCAGGAGGGAATGAACCGTCTGCTTGTTTACCAGAGCTAAAGATGCCAGAAGATTCGCAGCAAGAAGCCGGATACTGAAAGAGAGTGTCCGGCTTCTTTTACGAGGTGCGCCAGACGGCGCACTTCGCAGATAGATATAAGCTTCTGGGAGAACGTTTTATTTCTCACGGCAATATTCCCGGATCATTTCCAAAAAATCCCTCGCATGCTGCGGCAGATACCGGTTTTTCCGATAGGCGGCGATGGTAGTTGTGAGAGCCGGTTTATGGCCGACGGAAAAGCAGAGGGCGCGGTTTCCGGTGTACTGGTTTTCATGGTGGAAATAGCTCTCCGGGGCGAAGGCAGCGCCGACGCCGTCCATAGCCAGATGGATCGACATGGAGGAGTTTCTCGTGTGGAGAGAGACCGGTGGATTGATGTTGTACTCTTGAAAGAGATCCAGAGCGATGCCGCCGGTGTTCTGGTCCGGGTAGAGGAGAATGAAGTTTTCCTCTTTTAATAGGGAAAGATCTAACCACGGGTAGCGGAAGCCGGGGCGTGTGATGGCTTTTGCGGCGAGAGGATGGTTTTCATGCAGGACCAGAACAATCTCCTCAGAGCGCAGGATCTGGTAGTCCATGGTCTCGGGAAATTCATGGATATTGTAAAGAGTCAGGTCGATGGATGAGGTCTCCAGACTGTTCTCCGCAATGAAATTTACTGCTTCCATGATATTTAAGGTCACATAGGGGTATCGTTTATGAAACGGCGCCAACATTGGTTCGATCAGTGTGCTGCCCATCATGATCGGCACGGCGATGTTTAAACGGCCACGCTGGCGGTGAGCAATATCGTCGTATTCCTGCATCCACTCATCGCCGCAGGCAACGATCTGTTCGGCGTAGTGGAGGTAGCGCTCACCCATGTAAGTCGGGTAGTAGCGGTTTTCGTGGCGGCTGAACAGCGGAGCGCCGAGGCGTTCTTCCAGGTTCTTTAAGTACTTGCTCAGGGACGGCTGGGAGATATAAAGGGATTCGGCGGCTTTGCCGATGCTCTGGTGGCGGGCGATCGCCAGGATATAGCGGGCTTCTTTTAATTCCATACAGGGCCTCCTCATAGCTTTACTGCATAAAAATTATAGATAATATGTATTTGACGTATAGTATATCACTTTTTATAATGAATGTAAAATATAAGTGTAATTGATGAAAAAACAAATATTTATAAGAAACGCTAATTAAAATTTATTACGCACAGTTAAGAAAGGGGCAAACCAATGAAAAAGAGCAGTGCATGGTGCATGCTGGTTCCGGGACTGGTGATCTTATTTCTCTTCCTGATGATCCCGCTGCTTCGCGTTCTGGTTCCAAGCGTGTTTACGGGAGATTACCCGTTCAGCGCATACGTGGACTTTTTTAAGGACGAGTATTACAGAAAGATCTTTTTGAGAACCGTGAAGATCGCGGTCATCACCACCTTTGTCTGTATGGTGGGCGGTATCCCGACGGCGTATTTCATCAGCCGCTGCGATAAGAAATGGAGAGGTCTTCTTCTCTCTGCGTCGATCTTCCCGATGATGACGAACTCCGTTATCCGAAGCTTTGCATGGATCAATATTCTCGGAAGCAACGGGATCATCAACAAGGCAATGATCGCTATGGGACTGATCGAGAAGCCGATGAAGCTTCTCTACACTGATTTTTCCATCATCATTGGTTCTGTTTACCTGTTCCTGCCGTTAATGATCGTGACAGTTGCCGGTGTTATGGAAAATATCGATGATGACATGATGGAGGCGGCACAGAGCCTCGGAGCTTCAAGAACGGAAGCGTTCATGAAAGTCATTTTCCCGATGAGTCTTCCAGGAATCATCGTCGGCGGTATTCTGGTATTTACCGGAACCCTGACAGCTTACACGACGCCGCAGTTATTAGGAGGCAACAGCAACATGGTCATGGCGACCCTGATCTACCAGAGAGCGATGTCCGTCAGTGACTGGACCGGCGCGTCCGTGATCGCCCTCATCATGATCGTTGTAACCCTGGTTGTGATCAAAGGATTTAACGCTCTGGCCGCACGGCTGGACCGCAGAGGAGAAGATTATGCGTAAAAATAAAGTGCTGACCATCTGGGCAGCGATCGTATTTGCATTTTTGATGATCCCGTTACTGATCATCACCGTAACAGCATTCGGCGGCGGAAGCGCCATCACATTCCCGATCGAGTCCTTCTCGACGAAATGGTTCGCGAACGTGTTCGCGTTAAAGTCTTTCCGCAGATCATTCCTGACCAGCCTTGAGGTCGCGCTCCTCGCGACATGCATCTCTCTTCTGGTCGGAATCCCGGCGGCTTATGCGCTGGCGAGATCCGGTTTAAAAGGAAAGCAGTTATTAAAGTCCATCTTCCTTTCCCCGACCATCGTTCCGGGAATTGTAATCGGCTTTATTATGTACCAGTGCCTGATCCTGACACTCCGGATCCCGGTATTTGCAGGACTTTTAGCAGGACATTTCATGGTCACACTTCCGTATGTGATCCGTGTTGTCGGTTCCTCCATGGAACAGTTCGATTTTTCCATCGAGGAGGCGGCGTGGAGCCTCGGATGTCCGAAGGGAGCGGCGTTTTTCAAAGTCGTTCTCCCGAACGTGACTTCCGGAATCTCTTCCGCGTTCATGTTGGCGTTCATCAATTCCTTTAACAACATTCCGGTTTCCATGTTCTTATCCGGACCGGGCGTATCGACATTCCCGTCGACACTGATGAACTATATTGAATACAATTATGATCCGACCGTATCGGCGGTTTCCGTACTTTTAATGGCAGCTACCGTGATCATCATGGTGATCGTAGACCGCACACTGGGTATCGCAGCCCTGGCGAAATAAGGAGAATATGACCATGGCTTTTATGAGTTTAAATGGAATCGACGTAAGTTACGATAAAAAGAAACAGATCTTAAAGGGGCTGAATCTGGAAGTCGAGGAGGGCGAGCTCGTATCCCTCTTAGGACCCAGCGGATGCGGTAAATCCACAACGCTGCGCGTGGTTGCCGGATTTATCGACCCGCAGGGCGGCACCTTCACACTGGACGGTGAGGACATGACAAAGGTCCCGGTCCACAAGCGTCAGTTCGGTCTGGTATTCCAGAGCTACGCCCTGTTCCCGCATCTGAGTGTTTACGACAACGTGGCATTCGGACTCAGAACGAGAAAGATGGACAAGGACGTGATCGATAAGAAGGTCAAAGAGATCCTTGAGGTCTGCGGTCTGACAGAGCTTGCCGACCGTTTCCCGAAGCAGATGTCCGGCGGACAGCGCCAGCGAGTTGCCCTCGCGAGAGCACTTGTCATCGAGCCAAAGTTACTGCTCTTAGATGAGCCGTTATCCAACCTTGATGCGAAATTACGACTTTCCATGCGTGTTGAGATCAAACGTCTTCAGAAGCGCCTTGGAATCACGACATTATTTGTCACCCATGACCAGGAGGAATGTTTCTCCATCTCCGATAAAGTTGCCGTTATGAACGGCGGCGTGATCGAGCAGTTCGACACACCGGAGAACATCTACAAGAGACCGGCGACCGAGTTCGTCGCAAGATTCATCGGTTTCGAGAACTTCCTGGAGCTTGCGAAAAAGCAGGACGGCGTCTACACAGCGCCGGACGGAAGTGAGTTCTTAACTTCCATGGATCTTGACTGTGAAAACTTTGCAGGAACGATCCGGCCGGACGATATCTGCCTGGCGGATGAGATCCAGACAGAGAATGTTTTAAGCGGAACGATCGGCGTCCGCACCTTCCTCGGAAAGAGCTACCAGTACGAGGTCGAGACTTCAGCCGGAGTCTTAAAGGTCAATATGGGTACCGACCATGTTTACAAAGAGGGCGAAAAGATCCGCCTGTATCTCCCGAAGGACAAGCTGATCCTGGTGAGAAAATAAAAATTTAACTTAGTGAACCATCGCGCGGGCAGAGATCCTGTCAACGCGAAGAAATATTATCTCAAAAGAGAGAAAGAGGAGAAAAACCATGAAAAAAACAGCAGCAGTTGTACTTTGCGCAGCAATGATGCTTACCGCTTGCGGCGGCGCATCCACAACAGAGACCACAGCAGCAGGAAGCCAGGCAGCAGGTTCTGAGACCACAGTTTCCGCAGAAGAGACAAAGGCAGCTTCCGGAGACGCACAGAAGCTCGTATTATCCACATACGGCCTCAGCGAAGACATTTCCGAAGAGGAAGTTTACACACCGTTTGAGAACGAGTTCAACTGTGAGATCGTTACTGAGACAGGCGGCACAAACGACCGTTATACAAAATTAGCGGCAGACCCGAACTCCACCATCGATGTGATCGAACTCTCCCAGGCTATGACAGCGAAGGGCACTGACGAGGGACTTTTCGATACGATCGACTTAAGCAAGATCCCGAATGCTGAGAAGCTGATCCCGGCTGCAAAGGAGATTGCAGAGGCAGGACAGGGTGTTCCGTACACCATCAACAGCATCGGTATCATCTACAACCCGGAGCTTACAGGATTTGAGCTCACAAGTTTTGATGACCTTTGGGATGAGCGCCTTGCAGGCATGGTTTCCATCCCGGAGATCACAACAACATTCGGACCGGCTATGGTTTACGTTGCAAGCGACCACGCAGGCGTTGACGTAACAACAGACAACGGCGAGGCTGCTTTCAAGGCACTTGCTGACTTAAAGCCGAACCTTGTTAAGACTTACACAAAGTCTTCCGACCTGATCAACATGTTCACATCCGGTGAGGTTGCAGCAGCAGTTGTCGGTGACTTCGGCGTTCCGACGATCGTAGCAGCGAACCCGACACTTGTTTACGTTACACCGGACGGAGCTTACGCTAACTTCAACACCATCAACGTAACAAAGAACTGTGCGAACAAGGAGCTTGCTTACGAGTACATCAACTACCGTATCAGCGAGGAGCTTCAGACAAAGACAGGTAAGGCATTAAACGAGGCACCGACAAACAACGACGTTACATTCACTGAGGAAGAGTCCAAGGATATGACCTACGGCGACAAGGCTGCAAAAGTTAAGGTTGTTGACTATGCTTTTGTAAACCCGATCTTAAATAACTGGATCGACCAGTGGAACAGAACGATCAACAACTAATAACGAGGAATTTTATATGAGACCCGATTTCATTCTGAAAAATGTCATGGTCTATCAGACCTTCAGACAGTGTTTTGAAAAGCGGGATGTGGCAGTTGCAGGGGAAAAGTTTTATTGCATTTCCCCTGCAATTTCATATCCGGGAGTTGAGGAGCGGGACGGCAAAGGCAGATACATGCTGCCTGGTCTCGTGGATATCCATATGCACATCGAGAGCTCGATGACATATCCGGGCGAGTTTTCAAGGATCACGCTTCCATATGGAGTGACAACGGTGGTTGCCGATGCCCACGAGATGGCGAATGTGTTCGGCATGGACGGCATCCGTGCTTTTATGGCGCAGAAGACGAAGCAGGATATCTTCTGGGCGATCCCGTCCAGTGTACCGGCGACAAATGAGAAGTTAGAGACAGCCGGGGCGGCCCTTGGTGTAAAGGAAATTTCTGAGATGGCATCCTTAGATGGAGTTCTCTGCCTTGGAGAGATCATGAACTATAAGGATCTCTCAGCGGAAGGCGAGAGCCGGACGAGGGATCTCATCAATGTGTGCCGGAACGCGGGAAAGAATCTCCGAATCGAGGGGCACTGCCCGGGACTTACGGGGGCGGATCTTAACCGCTTTATCTATGAAGGTGTTGATGCGGACCACACCCAGCAGACACCGCAATCGGTGATGGAGAAGACGGAGCTTGGGATGTTTCTGGAGCTGCAGTTCAAATCCCTGACACCGGAGGTCGTGAAGACCGTCTGCGATCATGAACTCTATGAGAATGTGGCGCTGGTGACGGATGACACGATGGCAGATAAGCTTCTGACCGGACATCTCAATAAGATCATCGAGACGGCTGTGAAGGCGGGGATGCCGATGGAGAAGGCGATCTACTGCGCGACCTGGACACCGTCGCGGCGGATGCATCTGGATGACAGAGGGATGATCGCGCCGGGAAAGATCGCAGACTTTATGCTGCTTGACAGTCTGGACGGGATCGAGCCGGTGGTGGTTTATAAGAAGGGCGAGTGTGTGTACTGCAAGGACGAGGAGGCGTGCGGTGCGGCAGAAGCTGCGGCATGCAGTTTCCCTGATCCGTTCTACCACACGATCAACTGCCGTCCGGCGGAGATCTCCGACTTTGTGTTAAAGGCGGAAGATCCAGACGCGAAATGGGCGGAAGTCAATGTCATGAAGATCGGCACCTTCGGAACGGCTACCACGCCGGTGAAGCGCAGAGTCGAGGTGAAGGACGGTGTGCTTGACTGGAAGTCGGCGGGACTTTCCCTCGCAGTCGTTTTCGAGCGATACGGCAAGAATGGAAATATCGGGTATGGATTTGTGGAAGGAGCGCTGACGAAACCGGGCGCTGTGGCCACCACGTGGTCCCACGACAGCCACAACCTGTTTGTCCTGGGAACAGATGAGAACGATATGAAACTGGCCCAGAGACGCGTTCTGAAGCTTCAGGGGGCATATGTGGTGTTCTCTGAAGGAAGATCCCTGGCAGAGGCGAGACTTACAATCGGCGGCATCGTTTCGGATCAGCCGATCGAGGTCCTCGGACAGGAACTGAAAGAAGTCCGGGCGGCGATGGAAGGTCTCGGATATGTGAACAACAACGTGATCATGTCCATGTCCACGCTTTGTCTGCCGGTTTCACCGAAGTTAAAGCTCACGGATCACGGGCTTTTGACGGTGCCGGGGCAGGAACATGTGCCGTTGGTTGAGAAGTACGGGAAGTAGTTTTACGGCCCGCCGCCGGTTTTCTCCCCGGATAGTGGAAGAGCCGGATCAGATCGAAATTATGAAGGATGAAATTAGAACGATGAAGAAGATTATCAAAAACGGCATTGTTGTGACGATGAACGCGGCAGGTGATGTCTGGGATCATGGTTATGTAATGTTTGAGGATACGAAGATCCTGGCAGCAGGTCCGGAAGATGAGCTTGAGAAAACGCTTCAGGAGCTTACTGCGCAGGGGATCTTAAAAGCTGGCGAGACCTTCGAGGAGATCGACGCGAAGCGCGCTATCGTGATCCCAGGCCTCGTAAACACCCATTGCCACCTCGGCATGATCCCGTTCCGCGGTCTCGGGGACGACTGCAAGGACCGCCTGCGGGTGTTCCTGCTCCCGATGGAGAACCAGGCTATGGACGCGGAGATGGCCAGGCTTTCCACGAGATACGCCATCGGCGAGCTGCTGCTTTCCGGCGTGACGACAGTGCTTGACATGTACTATTTCGAGGAAGTCGTGGCGAAGGTCATGGACGAGATGGGGATCCGCGGAATCGCCGGTGAGACGGTGATGGAAAAGGATTCCTGTGACAGTAAGAACGCGGATGAGGCCATCAGGCGGGGAATCGCTCTGATCGAAGCATACAAAGATCACCCGCGCGTTTCCGGAGCGATCACGCCCCACGGAACGACGACCTGCAGCCCGGAGACTTTAAAACGGGCATATGAGGAGGACGTGAAGGCGGGAACCGTATTTACGCTCCATGTGGCGGAGATGGACTACGAGATGACCCAGTTAAGGGAACAGTATAACATGACGCCCATCGAGTTTATGGAGCATATCGGAGTCCTCGGACCGAATACGCTGGCGGCCCACAGCATCCGCACGACGGAACATGATGTGGAGATCCTAGCGAAGCATGGCGCGTCCGTGGCCCACTGCATCGCCTCCAACACGAAGGCCGCAAAGGGCGTGGCTCCGGTGTCCCTGATGCATAAGCACGGCATGTCCGTCGGCTTCGGTACCGACGGTCCGGCGAGCGGAAATACGTTAGACCTGTTCATCCAGATGCGGATGTGTGAGAACTTCCACAAAAATGAGCTCCGTGACCGCAGCGCATTTCCGGCAAAGGAGGTGGTCTCCATGGCGACCATCGAGGGAGCAAGAGCGTTAGGACTCGGCGATATCACTGGTTCCATCGAGCCCGGAAAACAGGCGGATCTCGTCCTCGTAGAGACCGACTCCCCAAATATGTTCCCGGTATACGACCCGTATTCGGCTCTTGTGTATAGCGCGATTGCATCGAATGTGAGAGATGTTTATGTTGCGGGTGAGTGCCTCGTAAAAGAAAAGAAGCTTGTCCGTGAGGACTTCGCGAAGATCAGGAATGACCTTCGGGAGAAGATGGAGCGGACGGCGTTTAAGGATATGAAGAATCTGGTGTAGAAGACAAATATCTTGACGGAAACTGTAAAAGTACATATAATTCTGAATATAGGACAAGGGGATAGCTTGAGGAAGAGTTATCTCCTTTTTTTAAAATTTAGAGAGAAAAATACACAGACAGAAGTTCCTGTCAGGCAGCTGGGAGAAAAATAATGAGGATGTTCAGGATAAAAATGACGGCGGCGAGGACAAACCCGCAGCAGATCCGCGAGGTGCGGATCGATTCGGAAAAAACGGTGGGAGAACTTCTGGAACTTGTCCGTATTGTATATGAATATGGGGATGTAAGAGGAAGTCTGTTAAATGAGGCGGGAGCCAGCCAGTCCCCGGAGACAAAGCTTAAGGACCGGATCCACGTCAGAGATCTCCTGACCGTAAATTATACGGACAAATCGATCACACCGATTTATCTGGAAGTCCTTGAGGAGTTTGATGGATCCGGGGAGACAGCCCCGATTCTCGAAAGATACAGGACAATTCCAAGGCGGACAAGAAAGACGGCATTTGGTTATCCTGCGTTTGCGCCTGAAGAGGC
>ERZ831979.2732-NODE-2732-length-11374-cov-3.327591_pt1 | contig 11374 bp, 10 predicted proteins | sample MGYA00519952_ERZ831979 | MGnify/ENA primary metagenome ERZ831979 (study PRJEB31850, sample SAMEA3708723) | human gut metagenome | biome: human gut; feature: human-associated habitat; material: faeces | place: China | collected 2014 ...
GATGTATATTTACTAATACGATAAGGATAAGGTTGGTAGGTACGGTATTGAGCAAAGGTCAAAGGACAAAAAGCAACTTTCCCTTGATCAAAATCTTCTGATGAAACTTGATAGCCATTTGATAAAGCTTTAAGCTTTGTCAAATATAAAAACGCTTCTTTGACTTCTTTTTTATCAAGATGACAATTATCTTCTTTAAAAACTTGTAACCCATAACAATCAAGAACATCTTGCCAATCAAAGCCATAATAGCCATATTGATCGATGACACCATCATTATTTGTATCCTTTGTAACTTGATTACTAATATTATAAAAATCATCAATAGTCCAATTACTTGAAGGAATAGCAATACCTTCTTTGGTAAGTAAATCATGATTGATACACATAATTGTTGGATTGATTTCATAAGGAAGAGCATATTGACTACTATTATTTCCTGCAAGCAAGGCACTTTGATAAAACATTGAAGTATCTATTTGATCTTCTTTTATAAGACGATTTAAATCTTTTAATATTCCAATTGACGATAATGTATTAAAATCACTTGATAAAACCATGAAAAGATCTGGTGTAGTCCCTTTAGTAATTTCATTCGCTAACCATGAAGAATAATCATCTTTCATAATTCCACTTTTATATTCAAAATGAACATTGGGGTATTTCTTTTCAAACTTTTGAATTGCTTGATCAATCACTTGATAACTTTCACCATTAGGCACATCCCAGCTACTTCCTGCATAAAGCCCTAAAGTAAGTGTTATCTCACGACTTGGATCATTGATCAAACAATAAATAAGTACTAAAGACACACTTATAAGAGTAATAATCAGTTTTTTTGTTTTAGACACTTTCATCACCAAATTCTTGCATTGTTACTCCTGTTTGTACCGCCCATATCGCAAGTTGTGTACGATCACGAAGCGCTAATTTTGATAAAACAGTACTGACATAATTACGAACAGTTCCTTCAGATAAGAAAAGCTTTTGAGCAATTTCTTTATTTGATAAGCCAAAACCTACTTGTTGAATGACCTTAAGTTCTGCTTGTGTTAAATCTTTTGATAAAGAGTCATCAACTTGAATTGCATAATTACTCATCGACATTTTAGAAAATAATTTAAATACTTTAGTGGCGATATCAGGATTGATCATGGCCCCACCATTATAAACAGTACAAATAGCACGATAAAGTTCATCCATGCTGACACCTTTTAATATATAACCACTTGCTCCATATTTTAAAGCACTAAAGACAAATTCATCATCATCAAAAGTGGTAAGGATAATGATTTTAATATCTGGATATTTTTCTTTGACCGCCTTTGTACAATAAACACCGTCCATTTCTGGCATACGAATATCCATTAAAATGACATCTGGCCTTTCTTTTTTTATACTCTCAAGAACTGCAAAACCGTTTTCAACAACATCTACGACTTTCAAATCTTCATGTGTTGATAATACGATTTGTAAGGATTGTCTAATAAGTTCTTGATCATCCGCTATCATGACTTTAATCATCTTTTTTTCCTCCTATTTTTGGTATTTCTACAACTGTTCTAAATCCTTCTTCACTATAAAAATGTATCGTTCCATTTAATATAGCAACACGTTCATGCATTTGTTTCAAGCCATATCCATAATGAATTTCCTTACAGCCACTTCCATTATCTTGCATAATAATCATATATTTTTCCTCTTCATCAAAAAGATGAATTTCAATATGAGAAGCATGTCCATGTCTTAAAGCGTTTGTCATCGTTTCTTGAATAATTCTAAAAATAATATCTTCTTTCGTATTTTCAAAATCAACATTTTCCCATTCATAATACAAATCAACATTTAAATGAGAAACACTTTGGAATTCTTCAATCATTTTAATCAAACCATCTTTTAAAGTTCTTTGATCAAGTGCTCCCGGTCTTAACTTATATAAAGAACGTCGAACATCTTTAATACTTTCACGAACAACATTACTAATTACCAAAAGTTGTTCTTTTGACTTTTGTGGATCAATATCAATCAAAGCAATACAAGCATCAATTCCCGCCGAAATACCTGTTAAGGCATGTCCTAAAGTATCATGTATCTCTCTTGAAATTCTTTTTCTTTCTTTATCTTCTGCCATTTTTTCAGATAAAGCAGAATACGTTTTTAATTCATCATTGACTTTTGAAGCAAGTTGAAGTTCTTTACTGATTTTCTTTGTTTCTTCTTGTTGAACTAAAACTTGGCAAATAAGATAAAGAATAAAAACAACAACATTTAATGAAGCTAAAATATTTTTAGCAAATAACATAAATGTTCGACTTGAATTTGGATAAAATGATAAATAAGATTCAATACTTGGCATATGTATAATATTTGATAAAATATTAAAATCTGAAATCAATAATAAACCAAAGGCCATTAATAAAAGTAAGGCCATATGTTTAATATTTCTCATATTATAAAGTAAATCAGCAAAAACAAAGAGTAAAATTCCATTATAAGAACCATTTAAACGAATAATTAATAAAAATGAAAGAATAATTTCGATATAAACAAGACCATTCGCCATTTTTAAATTATCTTTTTCTCTTAATTTCATTAATAAAACAAGAATGATAAAAAGAAAAATTGATTCAAAAAAGATATTTTGTGGTGTTCTAGTAATATAAGATACTTTATTTAAGAAATCACGTGCATAATAATGCACTGAAATATATTTGGTAGAAAGTAAAAATAAAGAAGCATTATAGATAATAACAACCGCATTAATTAACAATAATGAATCTTTTAACTTTGTAACATATTCTTTTGTAAGATGATTCATTATTGCCACCCCGTTATATCATATTCTTCTATATTTTCTTTGGTAATCAATTTTGTTGGAACAATAATTGAGCGTTTATACTTTTTATGGTGTAACATCTTATAAGCCACCTTAATTGTTTCTTTTCCTAAAGAAGTAGGTGATTGTGAAGATGTCCCCACAATCTCTTTCGTTTCTGCCAACAATTTCTTTATATTTGGTGAACCATCAACTCCGTAAATAAAAACATCATGCCCTAAATCATTTTCTTCTATAGAAGCCAGTGCTCCTAAAGCCGTTGGATCATTCAAACAAAAGACAACATCAAAATCAATTCCTTGTTGAATAATTTTATTTAAAGCAGGTAAAGCAAGTTCCGTTTGTCCTAAACAATCTTCACTTCCTACAATTTGATAATTCTCATTTAAAGCAACTGTATCTTTAAAGCCGTTGATACGATCAACCGCTGACAAGGCTTTAGAATGTTCAAGTAAAGCAATACGTGCATGATCAAAGCGTTGCATCATATCTTTAGCACACTGTACTCCTGCATCATAATTATCTGAAACAACTGTACAATTTGCAATTTGATCATCACTAATAGGAGCATCGACTACAATAATTTTAATTCCTGCTTTTTTGACTTCTTTTAATGTTTTATTAATACTCGAAGATTCAACAGGATTAATAATTAAAACATCTATTCCTAAATAAACAAGGTCTTTGATTTGTTCATTTTGTTTTTTAGGATCCAAAGCTGGATCTCTAGTATATAAAACATCCCCATGATTATTAACAACATTTTCTATTTCATTATTTACAGCTTTATAGAAGGTATTATTCATTGTCATATAAGTTGCTCCAAATTTTATTTGTTTAGTATCAGTGTTTAAATAATGGTGATAGACAAAACAGATCATAATAAGGCTTACAATACATGTTATTTTTAAAGCTTTATTTTTATAAAAAGACATGCGTTTTCCTCCTATTTTCCCTTTATTTAATTTTAATGATTTTTGTCATCTATGTAAATATGACAAATGTCATAAAAACAGTTGATTCTATTTTTGAATCAACTGTTTTGCATATTTTATAATACTACTTCCATCTAATAAACCATAATCTCTTAAAGAAATTACGCCTACCGGCACTTTAACTACCTTTTTAATTTCCTTTAAATCTTCACTTCTTTGTGGCGTAAGTAAAACTACATCGGCCTCTTGTAAATGCTCATTTAAAAACACTTCAATATCCATTAATTGACTTTTAGCTACTTCTTCTATTTTACGAACAAGCATATTTCCTGAAAAACCTGGTTTTGACAATAATGTTATCTTCATATAAGACCTCCAAACACATAGTACTAATATAATAAATGAAATAACTAAAATGTACAATATCTATTTTAGTTGTTTATTTATATTTCCATTGATCACACAATGCTTGTAATTTTAAATACACCTTGAGGAACAGGTATCATGTTATTAATAAGCAATGCAGCAATGATTTCGTGACTTTCGTTGTAAATTTCTACTGTTGTTCTTGGATTTCTTCTTTTTCCATTTTTTCTTAAAGGCTTTGAAGTTAATGGTATGAAATATGTATAATCTTCTATTCCAACAATAATTCCTACAAATCTTCTACCCAATTTTAAATTCACTCTAAAATCATACTGAAATAAATACTGCCTATAATCGCTTTCTATATCATATAAAGCAATTTTATTATCTTTTAAATGTATTTTCATATTTTCTCTCTATGAAGAAAAACGAAGAACTCATAAACTAGAATTCTTCGTTTTAAATCGTCCACTATAGCAGGACCTCTCTCGTTATCGATATTTCTATCTACAAATGAATTATACATTTTTTAATGTATAAGTCAATTACTATTAAATATAGAAATCAACCATTATTAGTATATGAAGTATACTTTTATTTATACTCTTTTTGTCTCTATTTATTAAAACATTCTATGAATTCTTTAAGCAGTTTATTTCTATCTTTTTTAAGATAAATAATTCCATAATCTATTTCTAAGCTTTCTTGAAGAGAAACAACCTTCACACTCTCATCTAAATCTTCTTTACCAAAGGCATAATCAGGTAAAATAGCTATTCCATAACCACTTAAGGTTAAAGCAAGTACAGCTTCGATGTCATCTTGTCTAATCACATTTTTTTCTCTTACTTTTGTTGAAAGAAAATGTTCAAGATCATCTTCCTTTAATTTAGGAATACTTTTTTGTCTTAATGTAATAAAAGGACAATCTTGGATTTCATTAAATGAAATCATTTCTTTAGACGTTTGAAAGATACTCTTAGGAATAATGGCTTTTGTTGTACTTGTTGAAAGCTTTCTAAAAGTACACTCTGGTCGATCTTGCATCATTATTTTAGTTCCTAAAATAAAATCAAGTTGATTTTCAACAAGTCGATTCACTAATTGAAAATAATCATCTAAATAAATACGTGGACTCACCCTTGAATTTTCTTTATGAAATAAACGTAATGCTTGGGTAAGACATTTTGCTTCTTGTGACATGGTACAACCTATTTTTAAAATAGTTTGTTCATTGCTTTTTACGGCTCTTAAACGATTAGGAATAGCTTCCATACGTAATAAGATATCATGAGCATCATGATAAAAGATTTCACCCGCTGTTGTGAGCTGTACTGATTTACTATCTCTAATAAAAAGCTTAACTCCTAGTTCCTCTTCTAAATGTTGAATATGATGTGTTACTGTTGGTGGAGTCACATAAAGTTCTTTGGCAGCTCTTGTAAAGTTTAAACGATCTGCCGCCACAACAAAACATTTAAGTTCTTGACTATTCATTTTTTCGCCTCTTTTTTATTCTAGCATTAGAATTTCTTTAATGCCATTAATTTAATGTTAATTTACTTTTTTAAATCTTGTTTTAAAATAAAGGTAGATAAATAAGGAGGACAAACAATGTCACAAAGAAAAGAAATGTTGATGAAAAATATGGAATTTGTAGCTTATGAAGGATTAAATGGAAAACCTGGTTTTCAAATGACTCTTCATAAAAGCAAAGAAGGTCGTTATTATCTTTATGTTGCTTGTTTTAGACATAATGGTTTTAATATTATTGATGTAACCGATCCTTATCATCCTACTCCTTCTAAATGGGTAGAAGGTCCTTGGGTCAAAGAAGGCATCAAAGATGGTCAAAGTCTACCAAAGATACAATCAGGGGATGGTTATTTAATTACAGCTCATGGTGGAACGATGGATGTTTTACATGGAACTCCTAAAGGAAATACCCTTCCTTTTTGGGGTGGTATGATGATTTGGGATATTGAAACTGATCCTATGAACCCAAAACTTTTAGGTAAGTTTGAATGTAAAGGAATGGCAGGCGTTCATCGTTTCTTCTATAATGGTGGCCGTTATGTTTATTGTGTAGGAAATAAGCCAGGTTTTTTAACTTTTATTTTAAGAATCATAGATATTCAAGATCCAACCCATCCAGTAGAAGTAGGTTCATGGTGGGCAGATAATCAATACCGTGCTAATAAACCTGGTGGTGGTCATGTTGCCTTTGGTTCAAAAGAGTTCTTAGAAATGGCAACAGTTCATGCTGTTACTGTTAAAGATCATATTTGTTATGCTGCGGTTGCAAACTTTGGCGCTTGTCAAATCGATGTCAGCGATCCCACAAATCCACAATTAATCGGTTATTTACCAATGAATCCACCTTTTGGAGGAGCCGCTGCTGGGATGTCTATTCATACTTACATGCCTTTAGGTGATTTACCTTATGCGGTTGTTTCTACTGAAGGAGAAAGACCCCGTTATTTTTCTAACGAAAATAAAGACGGTCTCTTTAAAAAGCTTGTAACACAGCCAATGAATACGATTGGAATTGTCGAAACTACAGATCCGACAAATCCATCACTTATTTCTATTTTCCCATATCCAGAAGTACCTGTTGGATATACTCATGGAAAGAACTTTAATATTGTTGATGGTGTTCGTGTTCCTTTTGGACCTCATAATTTATTTGATGCTTTTGGAAAAGATTGTTATGAACCTTATAAAGGTTTAATTTATAATTGTTATTTTGGAGCTGGACTTAGAGTCTTTGATACGACGGATCCTTTTATTCCAAAAGAAATTGCCTACTTTATGCCTCCTGATCCAGAAGTTGATCTTTTTAATAATGAAGATGGCACTTTATTACCAGGTTCTAAAGTCGCAATTACCGAAGATTGTTTAGTTGATGATCGTGGTTTTATTTATGTTGATACATTCCAAGATGGTCTATATATTGTGAAATTGAAAATGGAGGATTCATATGAAAATTTATGCTTATGAAGTAAGACAAGATGAAATAGATTATTTTAAAGAATATGAAAAGAAATATGGTGTTTCTGTTGTTTTAAATCACCAAGTACCCACTTTAGAAAATGCAAATAATGTAGATGGATGTATGGGTGTAACTATTTTAGGTCAAGGAGACATTAATGCAAAACTATTAGATAAATGGTATGATCTTGGTATTCGCTATGTTTCTTCTCGTACAATTGGTTTGAATCATATTGATTTAGAGCATGCTAAAGAAATTGGAATTCAAGTATGTAATGCGAAATATCCACCTAATGGAGTTGCCGAATTTGCTTTAATGCTTTTATTAATGTGTATGAGAAACTATAAACAAGCTTTATGGCGAGGACAAGTCAATGATTATTCTTTAAGTGGTTTACAAGGAAAAGAACTTCATGATTTAACGGTTGGTGTTATGGGAACCGGAAATATTGGACGTACGTTTGTTCAACTTCTTTCCGGCTTTGGTTGTCGTATTTTAGCTTATGATCTTCATGAAAATGAAGATGTTAAAAAATATGCAACTTATGTAGATAAAGATACTTTATTAAAAGAAAGTGATGCCATAAGTTTGCATCTTCCTTTATTTAAAAGTACGTATCATCTAATTAATAAAGAAACTATTCAAAAAATGAAAGATAATGTAATTTTGATCAATTGTTCCCGTGGTGAACTTATTGATACGGAAGATATTATTGAAGCTATTGAAAGTAAAAAAATTGGAGCTTTAGGACTCGATGTTATTGAAGGAGAAGAAGGCATTACGCATATTGATCATAGAAGTGATATTCTTTCTAATAAAAACATGGCTTATCTCCATCAATTTCCTAATGTCATTATGACTCAACACATGGCCTTCTATACAAATACAGCCGTTAAAAATATGGTTAAAAGTGGTATTAAAGGTATCATAGAAATGGCTAATCAATAAATAAAAAATTGAGGATTCATTCCTCAATTTTATTTTATGAAAATAAAAAGATAACAATTCCTAGAACAACAAGAACAATTCCTGTTGCTCTATTTAAGGTTTTAGGAGTTGCTTTATTCGCAAATAAAGCAGCAATTCTTGCCCAAATAAGAGTAAAGAGAATACATAAAATCCATACTGTTAAATTAGGAAACCCGCCAATCATAAAATGTGAAATAGCTCCAGTAAGGGCTGTAAAGGTCATAATAAAAACACTTGTACCTACTGCCGTTTTAAGTTCATATCCCATGACTGTTGTTAAGATAAGAAGCATCATCATGCCTCCACCAGCTCCAACAAAACCACAAATAAAACCTATACAAGTTCCACAAATTATAGATTGGATTGCTCTTTTTTTAGAAGAAACATTATTCATCGTTTCTTTCGTTGTCATTACCGGTCTAACAATAAATTTAACTCCTAAAATAAAAGTCATAAAAACTGAAAAACTTCCCATTGTTGAAGAAGGTAACAAACTTGCCACATAACTTCCTACTACTGTAAAAAGAAGTACACTTACCATCATCAATAAACCATTTCTAATATCCAAATTTTTATTTTTTCCATAAGTATAAGCTGAAACCGCACTGGCAAGGACATCTGATGACAAAGCAATACCTACTGCCATATAAGGATCCATTTTCAAAAAAGCAATGAGCATTGGGCTAATAACAGCAGCCGCTGACATTCCTGCAAAACCTGTTCCTAGACCTGCTCCCATTCCAGCAAAAAAGGTTACAAGAATAATAAATAAAATATTTGTTTCCAATTTATTTTTCCTCCAATAAACAATCTATATTTTTTTTCATAAGTTCTAATGTTTCTTTAAATATCTTTTGATGCTTTTCATCAATATCTGAAAAAAGTGAAGAAAAGAAATGGTTTTGAAACGCTTTTCCTTTTTTTATAACATCATTCGCTTTTTTATTCAAAACTAATTCAACTTTTCTTCGATCTCCTGGAACATCTATCCTAGATAAATATCCTTGATCAACTAACTGATCCACATGAATTGAAACAAGGTTTGCTTTGATTTTTCTTATTTCCACAATATCTTTAGCATATTTATATTGGGGGTTATTTCCCAAAAACATCAAAATATCAAACCCTGTTTGCTTTAGATGAAATTCATTGCAAAGATCTTTACATTGTTGATGATAAGCAAGTTCTAATTTTCTAGCAAAATCAATATTCATATTTTCACTTCTTTCATTTTTAGATAGTTCATTTTTGAACTATTTTAATAGATAACTTTATAAATGTCAAATATTTATATAAAAAGCAACTCATTCGAGTTGCCCTATCATTCTTTATTTCTTTTTAAAATAATTGTTCCACCTACAATTGATAATATACATAAACTCAATAATCTTATTATATTTGAAGTATCATCTGTTTTTACTTTTTTAACTTCTTCTTTATTTTCAGCTTTTACCGTTGATTTTACTGTTTCTTGATTATTTGATGTTGAATCTTTCCTATTATTATCATCTTTTGTTTGTTCTTTGATGACTAAGGTTGTTGTAGCTATACCATCTTCAAATGTTACTTTTACATGATGTGTTCCTACAGCAAGTGTATTTAAATACATATCATCAAAAGTAATAATTGTAGAACCTTTTGTTACTTTATAATGTACTTTATCAACTTCTTGATCATCTACTTCTACTTTTACATTTTCTGTATATTCATGATCTATTCTTATTGAAATATCTTTTCCACTTTCTTTAACAAAAGTTTCTCCTTCACCTTCAATAACCTTATAATCTTTATTCTTCTTAACTAGTCCTTCAATAGCTTTATTGATTGCATCTGCATAACCATCTACTGTTGTTTGTTCCGTAATATTCTTTCCTTCTTCTATTGAAGCAAGAATGTCTTTTAGTGATTTAACCGATTCATCTGTATAAATACTTAAATCATTTGGAATTTTTGATTTTGCTTCATTTACTTTCGTATAATCAGCTAAAATATTTAACTCATTCCATGAAAAAGTTGGATGATTAATACCACATACCCATTTAATACCTTCACTTGTATTTTCTTGTAGCTCTGTAAGTACATTAGCTAATGTAAAATTTGAGACTGATTTACCACATTTTGATTGATCAAAATTAGGATCAGCAGACGCAGTTCCTGCATCCCAATCAACAATCAACCTTACAGCAGCAAAATAATTTCCATTATTATCTGGATATGTTTCTTCATCAAGAGTTACATCAGCAGGTGGTGTATCAGGCCAAATACAGTTTTTAACAAGAACTGTGGCTGCAGCTGTAATCCAAGTAATATTTCCTGGTTCTGCACACGTAATATTTTTTGTAGATACCATACAATTTCTAATAATAACACCAGGTGGTCCACGAAAATCAAAATTTGCGCCTAAAATTCCTGCTACAGCTGAATTTATATTATTACAAGAAACTGAACCTCCAAACCAGCAATCAGTAATCAACGAAGCAGCTTTTGAAGTTTCCCATTGCCCTATTAAACCACCAACAGTATCACAATCATCGCCACTAAATGTACTTACAACATTTGTATCAGAAGCACATCCTTTTATTTGTGTATCAGCAGTACATTGACCAATCAAGCCACCAAGAAATTTGTGCCCATTATTATTTTCAATCTTCCCACTTGTATAACAATTTTCTACTGTTCCTGCATTAACCCAATCAGCCAAAACACCTGCAATTAAAGAATCATCATTAGAAACAATGTCCGCATTAATAACTTGTAAATTTTTTATTATACCGCCACTTGAGACTATTCCAAAAAGTCCGTTACGAAAATCATTTTCACTTGTATGATGTGATAAATGATTAATTATATGATACTGACCATTAAAAGTTCCTGCAAAATTACTCCCATTTCCTATTGATGTCCATTCATATCCCGCTAAATCTAAATCATTATCTAGATATATCGTTTTTCCTTTAAAAGATTCACTTACAGTTTTATCATTGACTAATTTTGCAATTCCTGCAAGCTGTTTTGCTGTTGTAATATGATATTCACTATCATTTTCATGATTATCATACCAACTCGTATCAACTGTACCATCCCATTTATCTACAGTATTTATCGCAAATACATCTATTGGAATAAATGTTACAGCTAAAGATAGCGATAATAATGTAGTAACTATTATTTTTTTAATTATTTTCATACATGTCTTCCTCCTTTAATTATTTATATTTTGAGACTATCAATCTCATGAGATAGTATTAAATAATTGTTGCTTTCATTATAGATTGC
>ERZ831979.2735-NODE-2735-length-11362-cov-4.898647_pt1 | contig 11362 bp, 10 predicted proteins | sample MGYA00519952_ERZ831979 | MGnify/ENA primary metagenome ERZ831979 (study PRJEB31850, sample SAMEA3708723) | human gut metagenome | biome: human gut; feature: human-associated habitat; material: faeces | place: China | collected 2014 ...
CCCGCCTGCCCCGCACCGCCCCCACCGAAGTGCAGGTGAACAAAGCCAAGCAGGCCGCCGCCCAGGCCGACAGCGCCGCACAGGAGGCCAGTGCCGCCGCGCGGGAAGCGCTGACACGGGAACAGGAGGGCCGCGCCCAACTGCGGAAGGATGCCGAAGCGCTCCTGCCCGAACGGTTCACTTCGCCCGAGGGGCCGGTGCCCCTGACCGTGAGCCTGCTCAGAACTGCGCTGGCCCAGGAGAACGATGCTCTGCACACCGCACAGGCTGACCTGAAGCAGCGCCAGACCAAAAACCATACCGACTGCCGCCGCAAAAAAGAACTGGAAGCCCAACGCAAAGTGCAGTCAGAGCAGCGCACCGCTCTGGAAGCGCAGGTGACGGCAGCCCAGCAGGCTTCTGCCGCCGCCCAGGCTGCGGTGCAGACACTGGAAGCCCGGCAGGCTGCGGAGCATACCGCGCAGCCCCAGAAGATCGCGGCGCTCAAGGCAGAGCAGAACGAGCTGCTGGGCCGGCGCAAAGCCCTTGCCGCACAGGAGAAAGACCTGAACGCCCGGCTGCTGCCCAACCGGAGGGCGCTGGCCGATCACCGGAAGCTTGCCGACCAGCGGGACGCGCTGGATGCCCGCTGGCAGTGGGTAAACGCGCTGGCCTCCACGGCGGGCGGCACCCTGAGCAGCAAGCAGAAGATCCGGCTGGAGGCCTACATCCAGATGAACTACCTCGACCGCATCCTTGTCCACGCTAACACCCGCCTGATGCAGATGACGGCGGGCCAGTACGAGCTGGAGCGCATCGGTGCCGAGAACCAGCGCAGCCAGTCGGGCCTTGACCTGGGGGTCATCGACCACTACAACGGCACCCGCCGCAGCGTCAAGACCCTGTCCGGCGGCGAGAGCTTCAAGGCCTCGCTGGCACTGGCGCTGGGCCTTTCCGATGAAGTCCAGAGCACCGCAGGCGGCATCCGGCTGGACACCCTCTTTCTCGATGAGGGCTTCGGCTCGCTGGATGAGGAATCGCTGGAACAGGCCATCCGGGTGCTTTCCGGCCTGACCGAAGGCGACCGACTGGTGGGCATCATCTCCCATGTCGCCGCCCTGAAGGACCGCATCGACCGGCAGGTGATCGTGCACAAGGAGCGGAGCGGGGGCAGCTGGGTGGAGATTGTGACTTGAAGCAGATTCGCCCTCTCAGTCATCGCTACCGCGATGCCAGCTCCCCCAAAGGGGGAGCCTTTGGCAAGTTTACCGCAGGCATCCGCTAAAGGGCAAGGCACTTTTGGCTCTCCCTTCGGGAGAGCTGGCTGCGAAGCAGACTGAGAGGGCAAGCCTGGTTGTGGGGCAGCTTTGCCTTTCAGAATAATAAGCCTTTAAAAGGGAAAATTATTTGCGGAGGTGTTTCTTATGTCCCACAAGCAAAAGCATGTCGGCCCCACATCCAGCCGGGTGAGCCCGCCGCTGGGGGCACTGCCCAGCCAGCCGGACAGCCCGGAGGTGCAGCTGCCGCCGCCGGAACCGGATCTGCCGCCGATCCAGGCAGTCCCCATGACGGACGGCACACCGGCAGCCTGTATGCAGAAAAACGCCAGGGAATTTCTGGCAGGAAATACACCCGGCGTAATGGCGCAGTATGCTCCCGGGCTGTTCACGGAGCAGAAGCGAAACAGCCGCCAGCCCGCACCGGATGACCCGGAGGCGGTAAAAGAACTGGTTCGCCTGCGGGAAGAGGAGCCTTATGGTTGACCCCCTCCGTCACGCTCCGCGCGCCAACTTCCCCGGCGGGGGAGCCCTTGGCAGAACGTGCCGTTCTGCCAAGATCGCTTGCGGCTCCTGCAAGTAAAATCAAAATTTTCAAATTATTTTCCAATTACCTGTTGAAATCTTCGCCGCGTTCTTATATTATGATAACAAACAAAGCAAAGGCAGGTAAGGAAACATGGCAGAAATCAAATACGAAGTGGTCCAGCGCATCGCAGTGCTGTCTCAGCGGCCCCGCGGCTGGGAGCGCCAGCTCAATCTCATCAGCTGGAATGACGGCGAACCCAAGTACGACATCCGTGATTGGTCCCCGGACGGTACCCGCATGGGCAAGGGCATTTCCCTGAGCGGCGAAGAGCTGGCCATCCTCAAGGGCATTCTGGAAGATCTGGAGCTGTAAGATGGACTACCGCGAGGAGTTTTTGCAGATCTGGCACCAGCATGTCTCCCGCCCGGGCAGCGAAAAGCTGCTGGACTGGCTGGACAACAAGACGGATTTCTTCTCGGCTCCGGCCTCCACCCGGTTCCACGGGGCCTGTGACGGCGGCCTGTGTATGCACAGCCTGAACGTCTACCATGCCCTCCACGACGGCTTTTTCACCGAGGGTGAGAGCGAGGAGAGCTATGCCATCTGTGCTCTGCTGCACGATCTGTGCAAGGCCAACTACTACAAAAAGGGCACCCGCAATGTGAAGAACGATGCCACCGGCCAGTGGGAAAAGGTGCCCAGCTACAGCGTGGAGGATCTGTTCCCCTACGGCCACGGCGAAAAGAGCGTGTTCCTGATCGAGCGGTTTATGAAGCTGAAGGTCGAGGAAGCGGTGGCCATCCGCTGGCACATGGGCGGCTTTGACGATGCGGCCAAGGGCGGCTGCTTCGCCATCTCGGAGGCTTACGACAAATACCCGCTTGCCGTCAAGCTCCACATTGCCGACCTGAAGGCCACCTACCTCATGGAACACCGCACCAGCGCCGTGCGGTAACATCCCCAAGATACAAAAAAGACGATGCACAGCGTTTGTGCATCGTCTTTTTGTTATACAGTCATTAAGCTTTCCAGCTGATGTACCAGATCCACCGCCTGATGGTCGAGCGCCGTGGTGGGCTTCCAGTCCGGCTGCGCAAAGGGACAGCGTTTCTCCTCCGGTTCCGGCGGTGCGGCCTGCGGGGCAGGCTCCTGCTCCGGTGCGCTCTGCTCCGGTACAGCATCCGCCCGGGGCGGCTCTGCCTTGGGGGCATCTGCCGCCGGGTGGAACACGATCACCGGCAGGCCGGGCTGTTCCAGCACCTTGGGCTGCGGGGGCACGGGCGGCAGCAGGCTGTTTGCCCGCGCCTGCTCACACAGAGCTTCCAGCTCGGCGTTCTCCTGCCGAAGTGCCACCATCTCCCGCTCACAGGCGTAAAGCCGGGTCTGGTAACGGCGGATCTCCGCATTGGCAGCGGCAAGACGGCGGTTCAACAGCTCCGCCTGAGCGGGCTGGCTCGGGAGCCGTCTCCCGGTTTCCGGTTCGACCTGCGCCATCATTTCCTCCACTTCCTGCACCTTGCGCAGAGCGCGGCGGTATTCACGGGCAGCGGCGGCACAATAACGCTCCACACAGCGCAGCACACTGGTCCTGCGGCAGCTCAGCCATTCGGTGCGCAGCCAGATGTCGTTTGGTACCATCTCCGCTCCTCCCGCTCACGCGCGCAAGAGACCACGCCCCCTCCCGGGCGGTTCACACTGTAACTTACAAACTTACTTGCGCTTATTCAGGATCGCCAGCAGCTCGTCGTAGTAACGGTTGTCGCTGCTTTCTTCCTCCACCGGCTTTGCAGCGCTGTTTGCGGCGGCAGCAGGCTGCTGCTTTGCGGCACCCGCGCCGGACACATCAGAGCTGAACACTGCGCTGGGGGTGGAAGCACCGGCACCGGCGGCGTTGTTCAGGCTGCTGCGCAGGCCATCGGCGGCCTTGTTGTCAAAGCCGGTGGCCACAACGGTAACGCGCATCTCATCGGACAGGTTCTCATCGAACGCAGTACCCCAGATGATGTTTGCATCGGGGTGAGCGCTCTGGGTGATGAGGCCGGCAGCGGTCTCGACATCCTCCAGGCCGATATCGGGGCTGGAGGTGATGTTGATGATCACGCCGTGCGCACCGGCAATGCTAGTCTCCAGCAGCGGAGAGGAGATCGCAGCCTTGGCGGCGTTCTCTGCCTTGCCTGCACCCTTGGCGCTGCCCACGCCCATGTGGGCGTAACCGGCATCCTTCATAATGGAACGCACATCTGCGAAGTCCAGGTTGATGAAGGCGGGCACATTGATCAGGGCAGAGATGGACTCTACGCCCTGACGCAGCACATTATCGGCAGCCTGGAAAGCGTTCATCAGGGTGATCTTTTCCTGGCTGATCATCTTCAGGCGCTCATTCGGGATAACGATCAGGCTGTCAACGTGCATGAGCAGGTTTGCAATGCCCTGCTCTGCCAGACCCATCTTGCGCTTGCCCTCAAAGGAGAAGGGCTTGGTGACGATGCCCACGGTCAGGATGCCCAGATCGTGGGCCACCTCGGCCACAACAGGAGCCGCACCCGTGCCGGTGCCGCCGCCCATACCGGCGGTGATAAAGACCATCTGGGAGCCCTTCAGAGCGTTTGCGATCTCGTCCTTGCTCTCCTCGGCAGCGCGCTGGCCGATCTCGGGGTCAGCACCTGCGCCGCGGCCCTTGGTGAGCTTGGAACCCAGCTGCACCTTGGTGGCGGCATGGTTCTTCGCCAGTGCCTGCTGGTCGGTGTTCATTGCGATAAATTCGACGCCCTGCAGGCCGTCGCTGACCATGCGGTTGACGGCGTTGCCGCCGCCGCCGCCCACGCCGATGACCTTTATCGTCGTTACGTTTTCGTCCATTTCTTCGTCGAGCATGAGTGCCATATCATTGTCCTCCATCGGATTTTATCGTAGACCGCGCCTTGGCGCAGGATAGAACTCAACATTACTGCTACTATATAACAGTATCGTATCATCTTTTGGCCCCGAATGCAAGATAAATTTGCTTTTTCGATGGTATTTTTTTCACAGCGGCGTCAAGGGGTGGCATTTCTCTGCCAATTCGTCCCCCTAAAGAGGCCAGAACTTCGCACAGGCCGGCATAGCCCCGGTCGATATGACGAGTCTCTTCCACGAAGCTTTTTCCCCGTGCCGACAAAGCCGCCACCACCAGTGCCGCGCCGCCCCGCAGGTCGGGCGCAGTGAGAGTGGCGCCGTAGAGGCCGCTTTCCGGCAGCGGACCGACAGAGAGCACCCGGCCTGACCGATTTACCCGCCCGCCCAGCCGCTCGAAGCCCTCCGCGCAGCCGAACCGCCGTTCGAAGACGACGTCCTCGATGCTGCTCTCCCCCTCGGCACAGAGCATGGCAGCGGCCAGCAGGGGCGCAGCGTCGGTGGCGAGACCCGGGTACACCCCGGTGAAGACCCGGCCCGCCCCGTACAGCCGCCCGAAACGGGCCACCTCGGCCCGGTCTGCGCCCCGCTCCACGGTGCAGCCCATTTGTTCCAGAATTTCCAGCACCGGCGCATAGAGCGCGGGCGGGCATCCGGTGAGTTCCACCCGCCCTCCGGCAGCAGCGGCGGCACAGGCCAGTGTGGAGGCGAAGATGCGGTCCGGCAGGGGCGAAAAATCGCAGCCGGAAAGCGCCCGCCGCCCCTCGATGTGAATCGTTGAAGTCCCCGCGCCCTCGATACGCCCGCCGCAGCGGTTCAGGAAGTCGGCAAGGTCAGAGATCTCCGGCTCCCGCGCCGCGCCCCGCAGGACGGTGGTGCCTCGTGCGCAGGCAGCGGCCAGCAGCAATGTCTCCGTCGCCCCCACGCTGGGGAAGCGGAGGGTGAAGTCTGTCCCGTAGAGTCCCCCTGGCGCGGCCAGCACCAGCTTTCCCGCCCCGGCGTCCAGCTCCTTTGCCCCCATCCGGGCCAGACCTTCCAGATGTAAGTCGATGGGCCGGGCGCCGATATTGCACCCGCCGGGCAGCGAAGTCTCAGCCCGACCCAGCCGTGCCAGCAGCGGCGCGCAGAAGAGGATGGAGGCCCGCATTTGTGCTGCGGTTTCTCCCGGAAAGGTGCTGTTTGAGGGCATCCCGGCCACCACGATGTCTGCCCCCTGCCAGTGGGCGGCGCACCCCGCGCCCCGCAGCAGCCCGAGGCTGCATTCCACGTCCGACAGCCTCGGCACGGCCCGCAGCCGCACCGGTCCTCGGCAGAGAAGCGCCGCCGCAAGGAGCGGAAGTACGCTGTTTTTTGCCGCAGGTATTGCCGCCGTGCCGTTCAGCGGCCGTCCGCCAATCACCCAAATCCGCCCGCTCTGCTGTGTCATATCCGCTGCCCCCATTCCGCAAAAGATACCCCACAATATGCAAAAGCAGGGGCGGATGTCACGATTTGAGTTTGTTGAAAGATTTGTGAGACTACGGTCAAGCCTTCCTTCGTACAACCTCTCCGTCACGGCTTCGCCGTGCCACCTCCCCTAGTAGGGGAGGCTTTGGCATTCCGTAGCGCTTTGCCTCTTCGCCAGAGGCTCCCCTACTAGGGGAGCTGTCAAACGAAGTGAGACTGAGAGGTTGTACAGAGCAGCGCCTTTCCTCTACATCTCCCCACGTGATACCCCCAGCACCACCCCCATCTCCCCCAGCAGCATCATGAGGCTGGTGCCGCCGGAGGAGAAAAAAGGCAGCGAGATCCCGGTGTTGGGGATGGTGTTGGTGACGACAGCCACGTTCAGCACCGCCTGCAGGGCCACCTGCACCACGAATCCCACCACCAGCAGCGCCCCGAACCGGTCGGGCGCGTGGGCTGCGATGGTGATGCCCCGGCAGAGCAGCAGCACGAACAGCCCCACCACTGCGCAGGCCCCCACGAAGCCCAGTTCCTCGCAGACGATGGAGAAAATGAAGTCGTTCTGAGGCTCGGGGACGAAAAGATGCTTCTGGCGGCTTTCCCCCAGACCGAGGCCGGTGGCCCCGCCGGAGCCGATGGCATAGAGACTCTGGATGGTCTGGTGGCCATCGCCCAGCGGGTCGGCGAAGGGATCGAGCCAGGAGCGGAGCCGGTCGGCGGCGTAGGGGACGAGGTCGGGCATGACGGCCACCGCCGCACCGATCGCCCCGACGCCTCCCGCGCCCGCCAGCAAAAACCACCGCAGCCCCGTACCACCCACGAACATCAGCACTGCGCCGATGCCGAGGATGAGGACAGTGCCGGACAGATGCGGCTCCAGCAGCATCAGGGCCGCCACCACCCCCAGCACCAGCGCAAAGGGCAGCACGCCCACGCTGAAATCCTTCATTCGGTCGTGGTTCAGTGCGATGATGTGGGAAAACACCAGCACCACCGCGAACTTTGCGATCTCGCTGGGCTGCAGGGTGCCGAACCCCGGGATGACCAGCCACCGCTTGCAGCCGTTGTACTCGGGCATGAAGAGCACCGCCGCCAGCAATATCAGTGACAGCCCCAGCAGCGGCCACGCCAGCTTATGGAAGATATGGTAATCTACCCGGCTGGCCAGCCACATCCCGCAGAGCCCCAGCGCCGCGTAGAGCAGCTGCGGCCGCAGATAGGCCCAGGCGTCGCCCCGCCGGTAGAGCGCCACAGCGCTGGACGTGCTGGCCAGCATCACCAGCCCGAAGCCCACCAGCGTGAGCACAAGTATCAGAAACGGCAGGTCCATGCCGGGCAGCGGACGCAGAATCCTCTTCTTCATCCTCTCCCCCCTTCCCTTTAGTGTACGCACCGGGGCGGGCGGCTAGTCACGGAGCCTCGCGCATATGATTGCAGGAAGGGAGGTGCTGTCTCATGTCCGAATCGCCAAAACCCGCCGACGCTCTGCGCACCCTGCCGGAACGGGCGTTCCGCGCCCGGGCAGGGCTGGTGGCGGGGGTGTTCTGTCTGGTCTGCTGCGGGCTGGCGGTGCGGCTTTTATTTTTGCAGGTGCTGGGCGGCGGCTGGTACACCGACCGCGCTCTGGGCCAGCAGCTGCGGGACACCGTCGTCCCCGCCGACCGGGGCCGCATCTACAGCGCCGACGGCGTCCTTCTGGCGGCCAACAGCAGCTGCTGGACTCTCCGGGCCTCGCCCCGGGAGATGCCGGAAGATAAACTTGCCCTCGCGGCCAAGGGGCTGGCAGAGATCCTGGAGCTGGACGAAGGAAAGCTTCTCGAGAAATTCAGCGACCGTCACTCCAACGACTGCCTCCTGCGCTACCGGGTAGACCGGGCCATGGCCGACGCCGTGCGGGACTTCTGCGAGGCAAACGGCATCACCGGCATCCGCATCAATCAGGACTCGAAGCGCTGGTACCCGCAGGGGGAGTTTCTGGCTTCGGTGCTGGGGTTCACCAATGTGGACAACGCGGGCGTCTCGGGCCTCGAACTGAAATATGACGACCTGCTCACGGGCGAGAACGGCGTGGTCCTCACGGCGGTGAACGCCTGGGGCTACACCCTCGAACAGAGCTATGAGACCGAGCGCTTCCCCACCGAGGGGGACGGCCTGCGGCTCACCATCGACGCCAACATCCAACACTACCTCGAGAACGCACTGGGCTACGCGGTAAAGGAACACCACGTCGCAGCCCGTGCCGTGGGCATCGTCATGGACGTGAACACCGGGGCCGTGCTGGCCATGTCCACCACCCCCGCCTACGACCCCAACCAGCCCCGTGTGCTGGCCGACAAGGCCGCCCGGGAGGCCGTAGAGGGGCTTTCCGGCGACGAGCGGGCGGCGGCATTGCAGCTGGCCCAGCAGACCCAGTGGCGGAACAAGGCCGTCAGCGACCTCTACGAGCCGGGCAGCGTCTTCAAGCTCATCACCTGCGCGGCGGCGCTGGACACCGGGGCTGTGAGCAAAAATTCCAGCTTCTACTGCGGCGAGAGCATCTCGGTGGCCGGCACCCGCTTCCACTGCGCCAACCACAAGCGTCACGGGGCGCAGACCGTCACTCAGGCCCTTGAGAACTCCTGCAACCAGAGCTTCATCCAAATCGGCGCAAGGCTGGGCAAAGAGGCGTTCTGCGACTACTTTGCGGCCTTTGGCCTCCGCGCGCCCACCGGCATCGACCTGCCCGCCGAGCCGAAAAAGAGCCTCTACTACACCGCCGACCGGATGGGGCCGGTGGAGCTGGCGTCCTGCGCCTTCGGGCAGAGCAGCAAGATCTCTTACCTCGAGATGGCGTCGGCGGTCTGCGCCGTGGTCAACGGCGGGCGGCTGATGCAGCCCTACGTCGTCTCAGACATCCTCGGCCCGGAGGGCGAAGTCATCGACCACCTCTCCCCCGTCTGCAAGCGGCAGGTGCTGAAAGAGAAAACCTCCCGCACCATGCGGGAGATGATGGAGGCCGTCGTCCTCTACGGCGGCGGCCGGAACGCCCAGATCGCGGGCTACCGGGTAGGCGGCAAGAGCGGCACCAGCCAGAAGCTGGACAGCGCCGACGAGAAGGCCCGCATCGCCAGCTTTGTGGCCGTGGCTCCCATCGACGACCCCCAGTTTTTGTGTCTCGTCTGCCTCGACGAGCCCCACAGCTGGACGACAGCGGGCGGCAGCCTCTCGGCCCCGGTCTGCGCCGAGGTCCTCGAGCAGACGCTGGTCTATAAAGGTGTCCCCCGTGCCGCTGTGCCTGACGCGCCTGCTTCCGATGCTGAGACTTTCGCCGACCTTCCCGAGGACGGCGACAGCTTCGACGGGGCGTAAAAATGGGCAAAAGAAAAGACCGCTGGACGGCGGTCTTGGAAGGTCGATATTTTTCAGCTCTGCTGCGGCTGGTCGCGGAACACGATCTCGCCGGTGGCGCTGTCCATGGACTCGACGATAGCGAGGCTCTCCAGCTGGATGCCCTTGCTGCGGATGAGGTCGCCGCCCTGCTGGAAGCCCTTCTCGACGGCGATGCCGATGCCCTCGACAGTGGCACCAGCCTTCTCGGTCAGCTCCAGCAGACCCAGCAGGGCGCAGCCGTTGGCCAGGAAGTCGTCGATGATGAGAACGTGGTCCTCGGGGGTGAGGAACTTCTTGGAGACGATAACATTATAAATTTTCTTGTGGGTGAAGGACTGGATCTTCGTCTCGTAGTTATCGTAGTCCAGGTTGATGCTCATGGACTTTTTGGCGAACACCACCGGCACGTTGAACTCGCTGGCCACCACAGCCGCGATGCCGATGCCGCTGGCCTCGATGGTGAGCACCTTGTTGATGGGCTTGCCGTCGAACAAGCGCTTCCACTCCTTTGCCATCTCGCGGAACAGCGGAATGTCCATCTGATGGTTGATGAAGCTGTCCACCTTGAGCACGTTGCCCTCACGGACGATGCCGTCTTTGCGGATGCGGTCTTCCAGCATTTTCATAGTTCGTCTCTTCCTCCCAATTTTCCTGTCACAAAACGGTCGATATTTCATATCAGTATACCGGATACTCCTCCGGTTGGCAAGGTTTTTTCTGCCCAAATTTGACTCGTTCTCTCCGTTTTTTTCAGCCCTTTCGATTATAAGTACTACTTTTGCGGTACGGTCTGTGCCTCAGGGCGGGCGATTTGTGCAGTTGTCTCTTGTTTTCTGCGCAAAATCGAGTATACTGGTAGCAACCGGAAACGGCTTGCTGCGGCCGACGAGGGCCGCACCGGGAAAAGGAGTCAGTATATGAAGACAGGGTTAGTATTAGAGGGCGGTGCCATGCGGGGGATGTTCACCGCAGGCGTTCTGGATGTCCTGATGGAGCACGGCCTCACCACCGATGGCACCATCGGAGTATCGGCGGGCGCGGTGTTCGGCTGCAACTTCAAGTCGCACCAGATCGGCCGTGTCATCCGCTACAACACCGAATATTGCAACGACAAGCGCTACGCCAGCTTCCGCAATCTGCTGCGCACCGGCAACCTCTACAGCGAGGATTTCTGCTACCACGAGGTGCCGGAAAAGCTGGACCCCTTTGATGAAGAGGCCTTCCGCGCTTCGCCCATGGACTTCTTTGTCGTCTGCACCGACCTGCGCACCGGCGACCCGATCTACCACAAGTGCCGCAGCGGCGACGCCGAAGACGTGCGCTGGATGGAGGCCTCGGCGTCCATGCCGCTGGCGGCGAAGGCCGTCAGGATCGGCCACTACTCCCTGCTGGACGGCGGCGTGGCCGACTCCATCCCCGTCCGCTTCTTCGAGAGCCTGGGTTACAAGCGGAACCTCATCATCCTGACCCAGCCCAAAGGCTTTGTGAAAAAGAAGAACCCCATGCTGCCCGCCATCCGTGCGCGGTATCTGCGCTATCCGGCCTTCGTGGCAGCGGTGGCCGACCGTCACGAGCGGTACAACGAGGCCCTCTCCTACATCGCCATGCAGGAGGCATCGGGCAAGGACTATGTCATCCGCCCGCCCATCCCGCTGGAGATCGGCGCTATGGAGCGCGACCCCGCCCAGCTGCGCCGGGTCTACGAGACGGGCCGCGCCGTAGCGGAGAACCAGATCGATAAGATAGAGGCGTTCCTGAACGATGTGAAGGAGACGGAGGAATAACCTCTCCGTCACGGCTGACGCCGTGCCACTGCCGGGTTGCGGCACCCAGCATCCGCAGCGCTTTGCTTGCGTCTTGCTGGCCGCGG
>ERZ831979.2742-NODE-2742-length-11300-cov-17.558115_pt1 | contig 11300 bp, 7 predicted proteins | sample MGYA00519952_ERZ831979 | MGnify/ENA primary metagenome ERZ831979 (study PRJEB31850, sample SAMEA3708723) | human gut metagenome | biome: human gut; feature: human-associated habitat; material: faeces | place: China | collected 2014 ...
AAAACAGTCCCAACAAAGCCTATCATCTGATACAGGCTTTTGCTCCGGGAGAGGTCGGTTTTGAAGAAGCGCACCACATTGGAAAGGAGCTTGCAGATAAACTTTTAGAGGGAAAATATTCGTATGTTGTTACCACCCATATTGATAAAGGACACGTTCATAATCACATCATTTTTTGTGCCGCTTACAACATCGAACACAACAAATATCACGACTGCAAACAGTCCTATTACCACATCCGTAAACTGAGTGATGAACTGTGCAAGGAACACAATCTTTCCGTCATCATTCCGGGTGCGCAGCGTGGCAAAAAAATACAAAGAATGGCAGTCTAACCAGAACGGTTCTGCATGGAAAACGCAGATCAGAAAGGACATCAATTTCTGCATCAAGTCGGCTTCCACTTACGAAGAATTTCTGCTTCTGATGAGAGCCAAAGGGTATGAAATCAAAGGGGAAACTTTTGAAGAAGGAGCTGCCAAATACATCTCATTCCGCCCTCTGGATAAAGAGCGTTTTGTGCGTGGCAGTACAAGGTCTTTGGGTAAGGAATACACAAAAGAACGTATCAAGGAACGCATCGAAAGGAAACGGGAGCGAAAGGCAGTAATCCCCAAAAGGGACTACTCTGCCCGCAGGCTCATTGACACCTCGGACGAGAAATTTAGAAGCAGTCCGGGACTGCAAAGGTGGGCTACCATTGAGAATTTAAAAATCGCCGCACAGAGCTATAATGAAGTCGGCTCCCTTGCAGAACTGGAACACAAAATTGCGGTGAAAACCGAAGCCGGAAAGTCTGCAAAGCAGAGCGTGGTGGAACTGGAACACCGCATCAAAGACCTTGCAGAAATCATCAAATATGCACAGCAGTACAAAGACAACCGCTCCTATCATATCGGCTACAAAAAAGCCAAGAACCCGGACGCATATTTCCGCAGATACGAAAGCCAAATTATCCTTTATGGTGGCGCAAGACGCATGCTTGAACAAGCGGGCATAAACTTAAAGGGCTTGAATGTCGATAAGCTAAAAGCAGAGTATCAGGAACTGATGAAGCAGAAAAGCGAGCTGACTTCCACCTATAAAGATTGTGAAAAGGAAGTGCGTGAGCTGAAACAGAAACAGGAAAATCTCAATCAGTATCTCGGACGGACACAGCCCGATCCTGCACAGGATCAACAAGAGAAAAAAGATACTCCGAACCTGTAAATGGGCAAAAAATAGAGGTGCGCTAGGCACCCCTATCCTAAACCTCTTGCAAAATCTGCAAGGCTGGTTTATAATCAGATTAGAAAACCGAAGGATATTGGAGTGTCCAACGGTTGCACAATCGGAAACTTATAAAGCGTTAAGTTTATTAATGGATTACAGGCTATCCCCTATTGGCGTAGAGGATAGCCTTTCCGTTTATTTGCGGTTACGTTTATTGTCTATGTATGTCAAGGCTGCAAATACAACCAGTAAAAGTGTAAGCACTTCTAAAGTATTCATACCGACCTCCTTTCTGTTTCCAGAAAGGACAACCGCAAGACTATCCCTACTGCTCTAATCTGACTGAAAAACATTATATCATGTGGTGTCGAAATTTACTAGTACCTACTCACATTCACTCTGCCGCTTCCAAAGAAATTTCTGCAAATTCCTCATCGGTCATGTTCTGGAGCTTACCTAACACCTGCTCTCCAAGCTCCTCCATATCGCTGTCCTTTATGTGCGGCATTACCTGTCTGATCTGCCCAATCATATCCGTCCTGTTCCGTGTTTCAAACACACACATGAAATTGATTTCTTCTACTGTGAATTTACTCATCTTCTTACATCTCCCTCTGTGATTTTTTCTCGGTTTCCTTTTCAGGTAAAGTACGTTCCGCCTTATCCCTCTGCTCTATGACTGCCTTTTTCTCTGCCAACTTCTCTTTTATGGAAATTCTGCCTTTGGTCTGCTCCTGTTCCCTTTTCTCGGCTCCGTTGTTTAAGACATTATCAATCATGTTGTAATTCTGTTCGGTAAGCTCCTCAATCTTTGCAAGCGGCTTGTATTCTGCCAGCTTGTCAAGTAGCTCCTTTGCCCTTCTCGCAGTCTGAACCGCTTCGCTGTCATCAATCTCCACACCCTGTCCGAAAATGTCCGTAATGCTCTCTCTGACGCCTTCAGAAATGACCGCATTGAGAAAGTCATTCAGATACCCGGTATTTCCGTTTCTGATGTCCTCAGTGATGTTGGCAACCTGTGCTTCTCTGTCCTCAACCGTATCCCGATACTGATAGGTGTCATAATCGTAGGAAAACTGGTCTATCTAAGAAGCAAGGATAGCCGCCTGCCACTTCTCCAGTGAACCACGCACCTCAATGTCCGGTAACTTATCAATCAGCTCCGCTATGACCTCGATTGCTTTCGGATCGTCTGTTATGTCCGGTACGTAATCCAAGACCTCCAGATCAATGACCTTGCCGGAGAGAATATCCATTTCGACATCCTCATAACGCTCGGTTCCCTCAGTGTGTATGTTAATGCCGATGCTCGGAATCCCATTCATTCGCTCCGGCGGTATGCTTTTCCAGACATCGATTGCTTCCTCCACGCCTGCGATATTCTCATGAAACTCTCCCAGACTGTGAAATTCGCCACACTCTGCAACTGTTAAGGTAACGGTTTTCTCCGGTATGTCTTCCACAGCAGGCGCTTTCTGCATTGCCTGTTTCTCTGCAAGATAGCTTTCCACTCTCGGAAGATAAGTTGCAAGTGTTCCGGTCTTGCCCTCTGTGATAGGATTGATGTCAACCTTCACACCTCCAATCATAAGACCGTCCTCGTTAAAGGCATTAAACAGATCATCTTCATGCTCCCTGCCCTTATACTCCACAACCACATCCAGATCGGAGCCTGCTTTCTCCAGTCCTCTGCATCTGCTTCCGGACACCACCACATCCACAAGCTCAACATCTATCTCATACTCGTCAATCTTGGATTGCAGATATGCCCATACCGTCTGATCTATATCGTCCTGTGTCTGTCCGTCGATTCCGTTAAATAATTCCTCTGTCTTTGCCTTGAAATCAGCAACAACACTGTCTGCTTCCGGCACTTCCTCCCGGATACGCTCATTTAACTGTTCACGCTCCACCGCTTCTGTTTTCTCCATCAGCTCCTCATAGTCCACCGGAATACGCTTATCCTGTTCTGACAGTTCAAAGTCCTCCAGAATGTCCATTAATGCCGCATGAATGAAAATATCAGGATTGTCATACACGCCACCGTCAATCAGCTTGTAATCCGCATCAAAAACGGAATAATCATAACCCTCCGTACAGGTCTGTATGCTGACAAATTTATCTTTTATGGAAAATGCCATCTGCTCCGGCTCTTTTACCTCAAAATACGGATTGTCCCACTCCGTAATCGGTACATTTTCCTCGATGTGCTTCTGGTTGGCAGTAGGCATTAACTTTTCCATCTTGCCCTGTTCATAGAGCGTATCGAACCGGCTCATATAAAGGGAAATATCATCAAGACCGCCCTGTTTCAACTGATGTTCAAAACGCTGCTTCACAAAGTCTTTCACTTCCTCCGGTGACATATCCCGGTGGACTCTTACCTTGTCGATGCCGATGCTGTCACTCAATGTCTGCAAATCGTCCATGAAGTGCTTACTCTCCTTTGCTTCACTGCTGTGGGTAAAATCAAGGGACAGGACGTTTTCGTTATTCCTTACATGGATCACATCAAACTCAATGCCATGAACACTGACACCAAAGGTTGTCCTTGCCTTGTCATCGCTGTACTGTGCATCTTTCCCACGATAAGCCTGAAATGCTTCCATTGCTTCAGAAATGCTGTCAAAACGCTCCAGCTTGCTCCTTTCCGGGCTGTTCTCTGCCCATGTGCTTAAATCGGCAATGACATAGTAGGATACCTTGTCATTTTCAATCTCCATGTGCTTCTGAAGCTGTCTCGCTTCCATGATACGCTCAAGCTGTGCCCTTCCGTTTACCATGTAGGAACCGATGTTATTTTCCTTGTTAAAAGGCATATTCGCCATTTCCCGCTCCGCTTCATATAAAACCGTAGCATCTTCCTCATAGGTATCGTAATGCACTCCTGCAGGCGTGATATCCTTGATCTGGTTCTGCAAATGCAAAAGCCTGAAATCCCCGTCCGCATACGGATCGTCAATGGCAAAGTAATTCTGTTCCAAGTCAAGCGTACTGACCTCACGCCATTCGTTGTAATTGACGAGGAACACTTCATTTTCCCTGTCCGGTTCATCGTCTGCGTGTTCCTGTGCAATCTCCGAAAGAATCTCCACCGTTTCATCAATGACCGAAGTCTGTTCTTTTATATGCTCTTCCATAAGCTCCTTTGTAAACTCCGGCACCTCCCTGTAACCAAAGGAATCCACATAATGGCTTGTGTTCTCTCCGTTCTGATGAAGCACCACCACATCACTGACAGAAAGGGAATGTCCCCGAAAATCTGCCGGGCGATCTATATTAAAGCGGGTGTAAATATCTTCAAGGCTTGTGCCCTCCTCTAACGGTGCGGTATAAAGCAGATCATAATTCTCCTTTGTGACCGCAATGCCCTTGCTTTCAAGATAGTCCATTCCCATAAAGTGAATGTCCCTTGCTTCCTCTGTATCTTTGAGCTGATAAATGCCAAATCTGTCCTCACTGCCAAACAAAAGCTGTGCTTCCCTGTTGGCAGGGCTTTCCTCTAACTCCTGTTTCATACTCTGGTGTTCCAGATAGGCACTCCAATCGTCCTTTTCCACACCGAAAATGCCCTCATGTTCCTTTAATTCTTCCAAATCTTCAATAAGCGTTTCGGAACCGTCCTCATGGAGCTGATACACAGCCACATCTTCCCCCAAAAGCTCTGTTGCCTTATCCTTTGTTAAAGGCAGCATTTCATTCCAGCAATAACCATACTCGTGCATCTCGGAAAGACCTATCATGCCATCCGGAAGTGCATCAATCTCCGCTTGTGCATCTATGACGGTAAGCGCTTCATTGACAGGCTGATTTTCTATCATGTATGCAAGTTTCTCCGCCAATTCTCTTGTCTTTTCCATGTCATCGAGCTTGTAATTGTAATTCACAATCAGATTTCTCTCATCGTCCGTAAAGACCTTTGCCCCATGCTCCATGCAGTTGATAAGGTTCTCTGCCTGCTGTATGGCAGATAATTCCGTTGATGCACTCACGCCTGTATCTGCATCATATGCAAAATCAAAAAACTGCGGTGCGTGTTCATTCAGTCCGGCACTGGAACTAATCAAAGTCATTTCTGCCCCATGTTCTTTCAGATACGCATTATATTCTCCGTCCCACTCACTCTCATTAAGAAGAGCCATATCATAAAGCAGCTTTCTGACTTCATCCGGGGACATATTTGTGATTTTGGAAATCTCCCATTCGCTTCCCATCGAACCGGAGAATTTTACCACTACATCTCCGGCGGCAATCGGCTCCATAGACTTATCATAGATTGCCTTTCGTTCTTTCATATCCACAAGCTCCTCTGTATCGATATTGTAGCGGACATCAATGTGGTATTCTCCAAATTCTTTTGTATCTTCATTGGCAATCTCGGTAGTCCATGCCCCTTTGCTCTCCAGATATGCTTGAATACTCAGCTTATCGTCCTCACTCATGGCTGAAAGAACATCCATAAGCTCCTGTCTGTCCATGCCGACAACACTCACAAGGCTGTATTGTGTCAGATCATCATTCTGTATCAGAAGAATACTCTCCTTATTCTGTTCCTGCTCCACTGCCCTGTCCTTCTGTAACTCTGCTAACCTGTCCTCAATGCCTGTGATCAGCTCCGAAGCGGTCTTTCGTATGGTATCAAGGGAAGATTTCAGTTCTTTCATATCCCGGTCACTGCTCCATCCGGCGATATACCCAAAGGAATAATCCGAGGTATCAATGCCGAAGTGCTGGCACACCGTATAGGCAACACTCTCTGCTTCCACTTCCTTCGTGTTGCGGTCTTTGTCTAAAACCTTATCTATATCCTGATTCCGTTCCCTGTCATGGAGCTTTGCGTGCGCCACCTCATGGATAACGGTTTTTACGGTCTGGCTCTGGCTCATGCCCTCCTGTATGGCAATCCGGTGGTCTGTGGTATGGAAATATCCCTTCGCATCCCCGTCTATATTTTCATAGGTAATGGGAACCGGGGAAACCTCCGTAAGTGCCTGCATAAAGTCCTCATAGTCCTCCACGCTTCCAGAAAGCTCATTTACCCCTATATCCGGCAGTTCCTTTCCGTCCGTTTGTGACACGTCAAAGACCGGAACCACACGAAAGGCGGGTATCTTAATCTCCACTTCCTCCGTAATGGGCATTCCGTTCTTGTCAAGCATGATCTCTCCCGTTACCGGATCAAGTTTCTCCTGTTCTTCCTTAATCTTGTATGGTGCCGGAGCAAGGATACGGATACCCTTTTCCCCTTTCTTAACGTGCCTGTCAAAATTTTTTTGCCAAGCCTTGAATCCGGCCACTAACGTAGCATCAGGCTTTTGCATTGCAATCAACATGGTATTGTTAAAGCTGTAATTATGAAATTTTGACATGGTATTCAGATAAGTCTTGTACTTCTCGCTTTCAAAAAGCTCCTTGATACCCTGCTCCAGCTTCTCTGTTATTTCCTGTACTTTCTGTTTTTCTGTTTTTGCATCTGCCATTTTGTATCCTCCTGTTTTGCCATGACCTGTTTATGTTCTGTTCTACTGTTTCCATCTTTCTGATACCTCCGTTTAATTCTGGGTATGATAAAAGCAGCCATTTCTGGCTGCTTTCTATATACTATCTATATTAACTTTTACACTTGAATGAATATTACTGCCCTTATTCGTTTTAATTTCTGCAATTTACTCCTATCTCCTTCCTGCCTTTATCACTGTAAATAGAATAGGTACTATAATTTTTATTCTAAAAGACCTTGTTCTTTATTGAATATGTATCTATTTCCTTTATTAAATCCGATAAACACGGCATTGAATATCTTTCCTTATACCTATATAGCGTTACCTGTTCATCAATCGACAATATGAAACACATATGTGTATAAATCTCATCCAACTTCTTATCAATCATTCGATCTGCATATTTTATCTCCAATTCATTATAAGTATCTATATACTTTCTATATTGTGAAATCACTTCCTCTCTTAATCCTCTCATTAATGAATCTTCACTATATAAAGAAAATATGTCAAAGTTCGATGCTCGCTCTTTTATCTTTATTTGAAGCAATTCCATCTGCAATAAATTATATTTTATAGGTAAATAATACTTTAAGATTGTGTCTCTCACATTTATAAAATTTTCCAATTTTTTCTTTTCCCTTTTACCTACACTATTCCAATATATATTGCAACAAATTGTCACAAGATTAAGAATAGAACTAACTATTAACGTCCAGAATGCAATTTGTATCTCTTGTTCACTCATTTTCTTTTTTCTCCATTAATATCTTATACGCATCTCTTGAAATTTCTGTGGTTGTATCATTATATTCTTTGCCTTTTATATACTTTATGCAATATGTCAACTCTATAATTAGCGATTTACTCATATCTCCGAAAACATTATTATTTAAAAGACAAATATATTTTTCTATTACATCAATAATCTTTTTATTTATCTCCTGAACTTTTTCTGGGTAAACATCAAGTATTAAATGTCTTCTAAAATTATCTAAATATGTTATATGCCGATGAATAATCCTTTCTTCGTGAAATTTACCTTCTTTTTCATTTTTATTCTTAAATATATAATCTGATTCCTCTACTTTTCCATCTCTATTTATATCAAATAATATTTCATTAAATTGTGTTAAATTTTCACAACATATTTCCACCGATTTATATACACGATCAAGTGTATATTCAAAATTATAATTTTTATATTCATCGGAATATATACTACTCCATTTACAAAACAATGGTGCAGTTCTCTTCGTAAATCTACATGAAAAGAATTCATAATGCGTACAAATAAATTTAATATAGTTTGTTCCGGCGCATGTAATTCTTAACATGACGTCTTTTTGATTTCCATTTTTATTAAGCAATAATGCCTTTTCTAATTCCTCTTCAGTCACGTCTCTTATATTGTCAAATGTAATTAAATGATTCCATTTTTTTGCATTTTTTAAGTTATACATACCAACTAATGAGCGTACAAAAACTTTTTCGTTCATAAATGGTTTTACATAATCATACAATCTATGAAGTTCAATTCTTGTCGGATTCATTTTTTCGAAATCAGGCGTAACCTGTTCATAACTTCTCTCATACTCCGGTAATAAATTATATAATACTGTTAAAATTATCCTAGAAGGTGTAAAAGAATTTTTCCTATTATTAGTCCATTCAACACCAATATCATCAAAATAGTGCTCTTTCTTAAATTCATTATAAATTAATCTAAATAAAATGCCCCTTGCACCATTTTTATTATAAGCTTGTTTATTATCCAACAATCCTATTTTTTCTTCTATGTATTCCGCATTATTCTTACAAATATCCGCTATGCAAAAAATAGCCCTTTTAAAATCATTATTAAACATTGGAAAAATATTTTTCTTAACATATACATCTGTGCATATCCTATGTATAAAATCCATTTTCTGCAAAAAATCTAAATTTTCAATTTGGCTTCTATATTTATTAACAAAATTAAATTTTTTCTCTACAACATACGCCTTATCTGTATCCATAGATATATCAAAATACTTAGCTACAAACTCCAGCCTATCTAGAAATTGATCCGCAATTTGCATTGTTGTAGTTTCACGCATAGCAAATATAAAATTTGCTTGCTCATAGTATTGTACCCATACACGATTATTTCCTCTATTTATGTCAATTTCCTGCACTAAGGAGTTCATGTCTTCAATAAAATTTGAGTACTCATTCATTGATTGATCTAATACGTTATTTTTATAAACAATATCCATATTATCCAATAAGAAAAACAATTTTTTCTCAGTTTTAGCACAAATATTACATGAAATATATAATAGAACTAAAATAAATATAAGTTGCTCTAAATTTAATTTATGTAAACAAGTTATTAATTCTCTTTTTATTGTTCTTAATTCTTTAGCTTTATTGACTTCTTGCTCAATAAACTCAAAAAAATCTAACAAACAACAATCACTCTCTATTAATTCATCAATTATTGAACTATTTCTTTGATAGAAATCTAGTAAACACGCAAAAGGATTCTCTTTAAAATTACTTTTATTTCGAATAATATCCTCTACCAATACCTGTATTTTCGCAATGAATTTCTCTTCAAATGGTTTTTGGTCATTCTTTCCGTTACCTTTATCAAAATTAAGAAAAATAACTTTTCCTTTTAACTCCTTATTGATATATCTATTAATAGCATTTGCATTCAACTCATATCCATCTAATTTGAGATATGGACGTAACTCATTAATTATGTCTTTTTCAGAAGTTCTATAATTTTCCTCAATTTCTGCAATTTCCTTTTTATATTCGTTCTCAAAACCCGAACCATAAAACTTTGTCACTAAAGAAATATCCTCATTTTTACATTCATCATAACTCGGAATACTATATTTGTCAGAAATAATACTACTTAGTAAATTCATGAAACATGTTTTTCCACACCCTCTAAAACCTGTAATAAAAACTGTATTTTTTGTTGTATCGTTAGACAATGAAGTTATTGTAGCTAATCGCTCATAGGTTTTATTAGACATAAAATAAAACATATTTAAAAAATCTTCAGATTTAAACAAACTTTTAAAAACCCTATTGCAAGAAGAAGAATATGGGTTACTAATTAGATAATCTGCTGAACTAATTGTATTAAACATAGCTAATATTTTATCACTCATACATATTTTCTCCTTTTACATATTCATTTTCTTTCTTGTCTATGACTGTTTGACAAATGTATTATATCATAATTCTATACTTTGTTCTATATTTTCACTTTTTTGACATTATTTCTAATAATTTGTTATCAAATGTGACATTTATCATAGAAGGTAGCTATCCTAACTACCTTCTATGATATTAATCACTCTAAACTTACCTCCTTTCTCTTTGACATACCCGTCTTTTCCGGTGCCTTCTTCCCATAAACCTTCTCACGCATCTCGGCAAGTTTCTCCTTGACGGATACCCGCCCTTTAGAACCGTCTGCTAACATCCGTTCCTTGTCATGCTCTGCGATTCGTTCCGACATCAGAAAACTTGCAACAGGCTTTAACGGTTCCTCCGCCACCGCCTGTATATCTTCCGCCCTGTCCGGCTCGCCTTCCTGCGCCTGTGTGCTATGCTCTCCGGTTTCTTCCTCTGGCTCATCATCGCCCATATCCAGCGCATTATCGCCCTTTTCGTCCATGTTCAGAAGTGCATTTAACTCTGCAAGACGCTCTAACTTCTCCGCCAGTTCCTGCTCCTGTGCAAAAGGTTTTGTGACTTCCACCTTTGCGGTTTCAAGCTGATGTTCCACGTTGGAAAGCTTCTGCTCCACATCTGCCATTTTCCCAGTCATTCCCTCTAGTGCATTGGAAAGTCTTTGCAGATTTCCAAGCGGATCGGCTCCGATTTCCACCTCATGGCTAAGACTCCCTTTTAAGCTGATCGTAAACTTTGAGAAGAACGAGTCAAAGGACACGCTCATCTTAAATCCCTGAAATTCCCCGATTGTGATCGCCATGTTTGGCTGTTTGGCACTCCGGCACATATCAATCAGAGCCGCACCCGCTTCCTTTTTGTCTGTATAGGTACGGTTGCCTATCTTCATGGAAAAAGCGTCCTTATCCACCGGCTTATGCGCTGTGTAGGTCTGAATGTCCGTCCGGTATCCCTCAATCCTTTCTTTTAAGGCTGTGATCTGCATCGGGTAATGCTTTGCGATATTGTCCTCCAGACGGTAACGCTGGCTTGTGTGATTCGCCTTTAAGAGCTTCAGCTTTGACACCTGTATATCCAAGTCCATCTTCTCCTTGATGTAAGGGTTTCCAGTTGCAAGTGCCTTTACCTCTGCATAAGAAAGCGCTGCTTCGTCAATGTCCTCACAGGAACGTACCGGGGACTTGCTCGTCATGATCTGCCCAATAAACTTCTGCTTGTTCTCAATGAGCTGCCATGAATAACTGTCGAAGGTGCCTTCCGTCACATACCGGAAAATCTTGACCTTATCATTCATATTTCCCTGTCGTAAAATACGACCTTCCTGCTGTTCAATGTCAGTCGGTCATTTTTTGCGGACAGTTCAATACATGCCTGTCTGTTTCGCTCCCT
>ERZ831979.2746-NODE-2746-length-11288-cov-4.927535_pt1 | contig 11288 bp, 9 predicted proteins | sample MGYA00519952_ERZ831979 | MGnify/ENA primary metagenome ERZ831979 (study PRJEB31850, sample SAMEA3708723) | human gut metagenome | biome: human gut; feature: human-associated habitat; material: faeces | place: China | collected 2014 ...
TCCCACATTTCTTTCTTCGCAGAAAGAAATGTGGCCGCCGGAGGCCGCCTCCCCGTCAGGGGAAAACCGACTCGCCGCCGGGGCGGCGAAACCCGCCCCGCGCCAAGGGATCCTTAAACCGTAGGTTTGAGTGGTTTTCTTTGGTAACTTTCTTTTGACAACAAAAGAAAGTTACTCGTGCCAGAGCACGAAACTCCCCCATCCCGCGCCCGCAGGCGCAACACCTGCTTGTCCCTGCGCCAAGAAAGTCTTGAAACGTAGTTTCAAGCGGCTTTCCTTGCCAGCTTTCTTTCAACAATGAAAGAAAGCTACTCGCGCCAGGGGGCGCGAAACCCTCCCCCGCCGCGAAGTATTGACGCAAAATCCCCCGCCGTTACTGCCACGCCGCCGGTACCGGCGGCATAATACGCCGCACATCTTTCTCCATGGTATCCCCCGCCGTGGGCACAAAGCCCAGCCGCGCGAAGAACAGCCGCAGCCCCTTGTCCGGGCAGTCCACCCGCAGGATATCCCTCCCCCGCCGCAGGCAGGCGTCAACAGCCTGCCCCATGGGCGGGATACCCAGGCCCTTCCCTCGCCATTGCGGAGTCAGGCCGTACCAGCTCAGCCGCAGGGCGTCCCCCTCGTCGGACAGGCTGAAGGCTCCGATCAGCGCCTCGCCGTACCACACGCCGGTAGCCTCGCCCCCGGCGGGCATACCCAGCGCCGCCCGCTTCTCCTCCGGAAGCGGGCCGTAGCCCTCGCCGGACTCCACCATGTTCTTCTCCTTCCACCAGCTCTGCCTGGCAAAGGTGGACAGTCCCCGTTCCGTCAGATGGCTGTTGTCGTCCCGGTATACCACCCGGAACGTCCCGTTCTCCCATTCCAGCAGCGACACGGCGGTGTTGTCCCCGTGGGGCGTCTGCCCCACCTCCGCCAGCGTCTGCCCCTGCAAAACGCCCAGCACGGTCCGCAGCGCCATCCCATGGGAAAATACCGCTGCGGTGCCGCCCTCATGGGCCCGGGCCACGCGCTCCAGCGCCGGGATAAACCGGTCCACCACCTGCTGTGCCGTCTCGGCCCCCGGCACACGCCACAGGTCGGCCCGCCGGTTGAAGTTGTACATCTCCTCCGGGTATTTCACGTTCAGCTCATGCCAGGTGTGGTCCTCCCACTCCCCCATGCAGATCTCCCGGAACGCCGGCTCCAGATGCAGCGGCAGGGCCTTGGGCAGCCAGATGGCCCGTGCGGTGATCTGCGTCCGGTACAGGTCGCTGCTGTACACCGCGTCGATGTCCACCTTCCGGAACCTCTCCCGCAGAGCGTCGATCTGCTGATACCCCCGGTAGTTGGTGATCAGCCCGTTGCAGTGGCCGTGTGCAACGCGGTACAGGTTTCCCTCCGCCTCCGCGTGGCGGATCAGATACAGCCGCGTCATACCACCGTCACCCACTGCTTCCACGCGCGGACCGCCTCCTCGACCGCCGCCGCCGGCTCCGCCGCGTACTGCAAAGCACTGTCTGTCGCCAGCGCCCCGTGACCCATATCGTCAAAGGCCGGCAGCGCATTCTCCCCGTCGCAGTCCTCCAGCAGCAAAAACGCCCCCGGACATACTCTCCGCACGTCCCTCACATCCAGACTGTACCCCGTGGACACAGCCAGCGCTGCACCCCGGCGTGCCATCTGCTCCGCCACGGACAGCCACAGCGCCCGGTCGCCGGCCACCAGACTCTGCACCTGTCCGCCAGTCCGTACCGCCGCGATGGGCAGCATCTCCCCAGCCTCCAGGCACCCGCTTCCGCCGTAGGGGCACACCGTCACGGCGTCCGCCCCGTACCCGGCCCAGCACTCCGGCTCCGCGGTGTTCATATCCAGTATCACATACAGTTCCTTGGCATGGGCCGCGCTGACAAGGTTCGCCAGCACGTCCGCCCCCATCATCCCGTGACGCAGATACGCTCCGCCCCGCAGCACCACCGCGGGCAGCTTTCCCGCCGCTGCGTCCAGCAGCGTCGTGCCGTGATACCGCAGCGCCTCCGCCTGGGCCATGGGCGTGTCGCCGAACATATCGATAAAGTTCTTCACAAACTTCCCATTCAGCTTCTCCGCCTCCGGCGCCAGCGTCAGCGCCAACGGCGTTTTTTTCTCGCGGATACGCCGCTGCAATTCCAAATCAAACATCATGTTCTCCTTTTTTACCTTTGCGCTCCCATATACACGCGCTAAGAGCACGCAAAATGACAAATGGCATATAAATAGTGTATAGATAACCTATAAACAACATCTACGCAAGTGTCTGATATCGTCTCATGGTATTATACCAATTCCGCCCCCGCTTGGCAAGAAACACCGCCGTCTTTTTCGCATTTTTTCACCTCTGCCGGGCATACTGTACACAGACCGATAAAGGATAAAAATGCAACGAAAAAGAGGTGAACACGATGAAAACGTGTACTTTCCTCAAGGGAATGGTCGCCGGCATGGCTGTCGGCGTCCTGCTGGACAACGCCCTTCGTCCCTCGCCCAAGTTCCGCAAGACCCAGGCGGGCAAAACCCTCCACCGTCTGACCTGCGCCCTTGACGACGCCGTGGACGAGGTCTGCTCCAAGCTGCAATAATCGCGGTATCGCATCCGGGCGGTGTATGGTTATGTAAACCATGCACCGCCCTATAATCAGTAGATTTCCATTGTACAAAATCATATATTATGTTGACCTAAATATCTACTGTCAATTCCACAACTCACCCCGAAAATTCCATCTTGACAAACCTGGTATTTTTGGTATAATAGTCCATGCTGTTTGTCAGCAAATCGAATATGCAGTGGTATCGAAGAGGTCATAACGAGCACGACTGGAAATCGTGTTGTCGTCAAAAGCGGCACGAGGGTTCGAATCCCTCCCACTGCGCCATATGAAAGCACCATTGACATCTGAACCCCCCAAGGTTCGGACATCAATGGTGTTTTTTTGTTTCCTTTGATTTATAAGGGATTCAGGGCTTCAAGGAGCAATCTCCTTTTCGGACATTCTTGATAAATCGTTGAATTTTAGGCCGTAAAACAGCGAAAACAATCAATCTGAACCCCTTTGTTCAGGACATGGTCTCTGGCTCCCTTTGCTCGCCAAAATAGATAGATTCCAGTTTCATTGGTGTCTTGTAACCGTTTTTAGCGTGAGGTCTGCGCTCGTTGTAAAACACCATATACGCATCTACTGCCGCTCTGAATTCTGCTTCAGAGCGGTATTTTGTTCGGTACAGTTCTTCTCGTTTCAACGAGGAGAAAAAGGACTCCATTACGGAATTATCATAGGGAACTCCCGCCTTGGAAAATGATTGTATCACGCCAAACTCCCTAAGATACGAGCACATGGCATAAGAGCGATAATTGCTCCCCCGGTCTGTATGGAATAGCAGTTGTCCTGCAGGCTTGCGGGATTCGTATGCTTGCTTGAATGTACTCTTCACAAGTTGTGTGCTGTTACGCTTTCCAACTCGATAGCCTACAATTCGCCTGGCATACAAATCGATAATGGCACAGATGTAGTACTTGATATCCTTACAAAGAAAATATGTAACATCACTGACCCATACTTCATTTGGCCGCGTTACCTCAAATTGCTGGTTTAAATGATTTTTCAAACTGCGTCGCTCTTTGGCATAGACCTTTTTGGCATCCTGTCGAATGCTTAGCAGGCCCATATCCCGCATGAGTTCCCGAACCATTTCCTGACTGACTTTATAACCTTCCTCTTTCATAACTGCGGTAATCTTTCCTGCTCCAAAGATTTGCTTACTTTCATCATAGATTTGTTGAATTCTGATTCGAAGTTCCTCTCTTCTCTTTACATACCAAGTATTGTCCCGTTTGTTCCGGAAGATATAATTGTAGAATGTTCCGCGGGGAACTTTCAGCGCGTCACAGAGCATATGCACATTGTATTGGCCATGGAGTTCTTCTAACGCTTGGAGTTTTTCATTGAGAGGTGCGTTGGCGGTACAGTTTGCGATTTGTAAAATTTCCACGATTCCTTCCAGACGTTTGACCTTTGCTTCCAGCATCCGAAAATTTTTGCGAGTAAACTCTACCATACCCGGCTCAATCTGTGCGGACTTGATCCAAGCATAGAGAGTACTTCTGGAGATACCAGTGTCAGCGGCAATCGTCGCTACGGATTCTCCACCGACTAAAAAGCGTTCAACTGCTGCGAATTTTTCAGATTCCGAATAGTTTCTGCTTTTCATCCTTATCATTCCCTCCTAATGGTGTAGTTAAAATGTGGATATTTAACTCCATTATAAAGAATTAAATAAAGTAGGGTTATTGGGCAGATATTATCCGTCCTACTCTTGCAAATAGCGGCTTTTTTTGCTAATATATAGGAGGAAATACTTAGTAAATTATATGGCTTAGAAAGTCGTATTGTGCTTTGTGTTAAACAGAGCCAGAAGAATTGTGAGGATTACAAGCAGTTGCTGCGCCACGCTTGTAATTTCTCATTACAAGCGCGCCGCAGCAACTGCTTAGTTGTAAGTATTTCCATTCTGACAGGGTAGGTGATATTTTTGCAGGCGAAGGCATTTGGAGAGAATCAAATTAAAAACATTCGCAACCATCTTGATACAAGAGATGCAAAATATATCACCTACCCTAAATTTATATTTCTTTGTGGAAAAGGTTTTGATAAAAGCGTTGAGGACTCTTATTGGAATACTAACCGTGGAATAATTCACCGATATATGGAAAAATTGTTGCCGGATATAAATGTTGTATTATCAGAACAATTGTGGGAAGATGGATTTGATAGTAAAATCGATCTCTTGACATTTGAAGAGTTCCTTGCTGAAGTTAGTGACGCAATTATTCTTTTTGTGGAAAGCCCCGGATCATTTTGTGAACTTGGAGCATTTGCTTACGCAGATTCACTGTTTAGTGACAAAATGATTGTTGTATTGGATGAGGCATATCGCAATAGCCGATCTTTTATCTCAACAGGTCCAGTTTTAAAAGCCTCAGATAACGGTTCAAAAGTTGTATATGCCGAAATAAAATACGGGGCGCTATTGGCAAGTGAAGAACTAAGATCGGTTGTGCTTGACTTAACAAGCAGAATGAAAACGAAAATTTCATCTATTAATAAACGAACAATCAATAAAGATACTAATGTATACATTAGCTCATTTATTCCTGAAGTACTTGAAATTATCAGACTGGCACAACCAATATTGAGTGCCGACTTAATTCAACTTTATAAGGACATCAAGGGTATTGACACTTTTACATTTATTAAGCGCAATGGCGAAGCTTTTTCACGTGAAATTCAAGTAACCTATATATGGAAAATGCTTGAAGTTGCACAGATAGTTCGTATAGACGAAGGATACCTATCTTTGCTGAATTATTCCAAAACGCAAAATTTCATGCTGAGATATTCAGGAAATGCTATGGATCGTGAGCGTAATAGAATTATATGCAGAAAATATCGTTATGGTGAGAAAGTATGAGCTCATTGATTACTCGAATTTCTTCAAATCTACAATTAAAAGACGATTACATTAGTTCCATTATTCGTCGTAGCAATTACTATTATAAAGATTATTATATTCCCAAAAGTAACGGCGGACGGAGAAAAATATCTCAGGCAAGTCCTGAATTAAAAACACTGCAGTATTGGGTCAAGACTAATATACTTTCTCTGCTACCAATTTCTAAAGCAGCTTTCGCTTACAACAGAGGAAACAGCATCAAAAAACACGCTACATTTCATAAAGAGTCTTACTTTATTTTTCATACAGACATAAAAGATTTTTTTCCCAGCATAACCTCAGAACACCTGGTCGCCGAGCTTGCTGCAAATCGCGGCATAATCGAAGCAGCAAATCTATGGGATGACGACATACTCGATGTTGTGTCAAGTATCTGTTTCCGACGCAATCATTTATGTATTGGCACAGTAAGTTCTCCTATCATATGTAATATCGTGATGTATGCATTTGATGAACATTTTACCAATTATTGCAATCGTCGTAATTGGAAGTATTCAAGATACGCCGATGATATTTACATATCTGCACAAGAATATCTACCTTCTTCTTTGCAGAGTGAAGTTAATGAAAAATTACACGAGATAGGTTTTTCTTCTAATGCATATAAATCATGGTTCTGTTCAAAAAAATGCCGGAGAGAGATTACTGGCCTGATATTAACAGAAACCGGAAAAGTTTCGGTCGGTCTGGAAAAGCGATTAGCCATAAAGAAAATGGTATATGAGCGCATTATGCATGGTCGGGGAGATCCAGACACTATTTTAGGAAGTTTAGCGTTTCTAAAAGATGTCGAACCAAACTCATACAATAGTCTGCTCATCAAATATGCGGCATATTGTGACGGAGATGTAATTGACGCAATTAAAACCGGGCCTAAACCACACCGCGTAATTACGCTTGATTTACCTGATATCTAAAATCCTCACTCTTCGTCGCTTTTATTGCACATAGGTTCAAGATCAAGATATGTTTAAACGAAACGATCTTTTGCAGATATGTACCATCGTGATATCCGGATTTGCTTGGCATCTATAGTGTTGCAATATTCCAGTGAAAAGCCCTGTAACCATGCCGGTTACAGGGCTTTTCTTCTGCGCCAGAACGGGGATTTGACCATAATTTTGACCACAAACACGCCGGTGCTTACTGACCGCGCGGGCGGTCACTCCTCCACCAGCGGCGGCTCAAAGCTCTCAATAGCACTACGAAGCTTGGCGTGACGGATGACAAAATGTATGGCGGGTGATTTTTCCTTGGACACCATGGCCCACCGCCCCTCATGCATGACGATCTGCAAATTGTGGAAGGTGTTGTCGGCGGTCAGTTCCAGGCGGCAGCGTGGGTGCACTGCCGCGAACTGTTCTGTCTGATCGATGTGTTCCAGATACTCCTGATAGGTATACGGTATATCACGTTCATAGAATGATCCTGACAGGGGCAGGGACATCGGGTATCGTTCAAAGGCTTCCTCTGTCAGTCGGGGCAGAGCCAACACCATTTCATTGTCCCGCAGGATGGTTTCGGCCTGCTCCCGGCGGCTTTTGGCGTGGGCCAGGATACGCTCCTGATCCGGCGCAGGCACATCGTGTCTTTGCAGCACCGCCGCCAAAAACGCGGGGTCCGCGGTATACAGCGGCGGCGCCGATAGGACACACCGCCGTCGGCCGGGGGTGCGGCTGTCCGCCAACAGAAACGCGTTCAGCCGGGAAGCGCCGTCGGCACGGTATATCTCCATCAGCGGCTTGGCGTTCTCCAGCAGAGCGTCGGCCCGACGGCGGTAATAGGCCACCTCTGCGCGGTTGTTGGTCAGGTAATACCGCCCCTCGCTATGGTGGCCGGACACAGCCTCGCCGGTCAGCGCGGCGGTGCCGGATACCCGCAGGAAATGCAGGAACACACCGCCCTGGGGCGCTTTGAAGTAATACGGCTCGATCTGGCCGGTCATATACATGGGGATGAAGCTCTCCAATCCCAGCATCATCTCCGGCAGATTGCGGTCAATGTTGTGGATGATCTGTAGCCGCAGACCTTTTTTCAGCAGCAGCGCCATGCCGAACATCCACTTCTTGGGGAACTCCGGGTCCTTGGCCATCTCTGTCATGGGCATATCGCTGTACAAAAACACCGGCTCTGTGGAGCGCGACAGCACCGCCGCCTTCATAAAGTCCAGCTCGCTGTCCATCATCTGCCGCAAACCGGAGTAACTGCGGCTGGTGGGCAGCTGGAAGGGCGCCACAGGGACCTTCAGCTCGTCAAAATGGACGGAGCGTATGTACGCATTCAGATCGAACTCATCCAGCTTGGTCAGGAAGCGGGAGACGCTGTCCTCCCGGGGCGCATGGCTGCCCAGCAGCCAATCCTGCACCCGCCGGCAGTAGGCGGCGCGGTCGCCGAGATCTTCAGCGGCACAGCCCAGCAGCGCGGCGGCCACCTCCCGCTGGGCGGGGCCGTCCATCTCCCGGGAAATATAGGACGCCACGGCGGCGGCGAACTGCTCCGGCTCCGCCGGCTGACGCTCGCCCCGGCGGAAGCGGAAGATGGCGGACGGGTCGTAGTTGGCGCAGCGGCACAGCTTCGCCACGCTGAGCCCCATGACCTCGATCAGCGCATTGAAGTTCTCCCGCAGCATTTTCTTGTCCGTGCCGGCATATTCATCGCATTGCAGGAACGCGCTATACAGTGTGTCCGCGTCCATATCCGGCAGCGCCTTTGCTTTGGCCATATCGGCCAAAGCATCACTCAGCGCCGTGAGCACAGCGCTGCCGCGGCCCGGCGTGCGCTCGCCGGTGCGGTAGCGGCTCAGGGACGGTGCGGACAGCCCGGCGGCCTCCGCCAGCGCCTTTCCCCGGCAGTCCAGCCGGGTGATGTATTCGTTCAGCTGCTCACAAAAGCGCATGGCGCACCTCCTGCGGTGAAAGCTGTGTATAGTATACGCCCATATGGCAGAAAAGTGAAGCAAGAAAATTTCCAAAACCAGCAATCGCCGCAGCCGGTAATCGCGTTTCCCTGCCTCGGCCGCCGTGGTACAATAGAAAATGTAAAAAGCTTGTAAATACGGGAAAAATTGAAACAGGAGGATGGAACAAAATGACAAAGAAAAGGTTTTTTCCGGCGCTGCTCCTTACGCTGGTCCTGGCGCTGTCGCTGACGCCGATCTCGGCGTTTGCAGATGGGGTCAACTACATGCAAAAGGTCAAGGTAGCGTATACGCATATCGGCTACAAGGCAGGGGATACGCCGCGGAAAACGGCATCCGTAACCGAGGGCAACTGTACCGTTGCCTATGAGTATTGGCGCGAAATCTACCAAAAAGTGGAAGGCGGCGTTTGGTCCGGCACGGGGCGCTACTGGTACTCCGACTCGGAAAAGATGGCATCGCTTGCGGAGGATAAGCATATCACACAGTTTGAAGCCGGTCACCACTATTCCTATAACATTGTACTTGTTGCAGACAGTGGTTATTTTTTCAGTGATGACGAGACGGTTGTTTCCGTCGGAGACTATGAATGGGGTACGCCGAGTAACCACACAAATCTTGAAATAAAGGAAATGAGCACACAGCTGCGCGTTTGTGGTATTTATGCGGTTGACCTCCCGGACGAGAGCCAGTCAACCACCATCTCTGCCGCCGCCATTGAAAACGTGAAATTCGACTATCAGCCGGGCGATGCCCCGCGGGCAACCGCCAAGCGGGCAGCCAATCAGTACAATTATGATATCCTCTACGAGTGCTGGCAGCAATTTGAAAACAACCAACCCGTTGCCGCCTGGTACTCCGACAACGACTCCCACGGCTCTCTGCCCACCATCACCGCATTTGAAAACGGCAAGACCTATGTGTATTCCATCATGCTGAAGCCGAAAGATGGGTATTCTTTTAGCAGCGAAACCGTCATTACCGTGAACGGCCAAAAAGTGGCGGCACCCTTCGTCGGCGGCTCCATGTATATCCCATTCATTAAAACGATCACGCCGACCGAACAAATCACTCCCCCCGCCACCGGCGGCTACTACTATTCCCCCTCTGCCGGCGGCAGCAGCGCCAGCCCCAAGACCGCGGACGCAGGCATGGCGCTCTATGCCGCTGCCGCCCTGCTGAGCACCGCCGGTCTGGCGTGGAGCAGCAAGCGCCGCGGGCAGTAAACCAGCTATTCTCTCCGGGTCGATACCGACAGGGGTAAGCCGCAGCAGCGGTAAACAAAAACGCCGCCCGAAAGGGCGGCGTTTTTGTCGACTGCGCACACGCGGAAAAACAAGCGTCATATCGGTGGAAATACCTTAAGACCCGCGAACCGAGTCATACTTGGAATTGCCCAAAGCGCTGAGGTAGGCGTCGTAGGCCTCCTCTAACGAAGAAAACGCTTTTCCGTTTTTCAGGATTTCCTTATATTGCGTTTGCGAAATAAGTGATTGAGAAACGGCAACATAGTTTTTGCCGTTTTTTGTTCGCTGGCCGGTCGTGGTTTCGGAAACATAGTACTTCCCGTCCCCGGTCTGGACGATCACGGGAATTTCCTTTCCGGCCCCGACCTTATCCGTGTTCAGGGATGTCCAAAAGAGATATCGGTCTGCCTTTTTCCCGTCTATTCCGCTGCCGAGAAAAGCCCAGGTGCAGTCCGGCTGCTGCAAAAGACTGTTATCCAGCTTTTCGATCGCCGCGGTAATGGTCGGAACATATTCCGAATTCGGACATCTGGAGTCAAACTCAAAGTTGGGTTCATTTTTTACAGTGCCGTTTTTCCAAAAGTCTGTACTATATAGAAGCTGGAAGAAATTCGTCACGCTTGTGTTAAACGGATACTTAGGGGCAGAAGGGTCGGCTTTTCCACTCCAAGTCAGAATAATTCCGTAATTCTTATCATATGAAACAACACAGGTTCCATTCGGCGCAGCAACGCCTTTCCAATTATCTGTGTTCCCTTGCTTTTTGTAGTGGACGATACCGCCGATATTCACGGGGTCCAATGATTGCCAGTCGGCCTGCTTCTGCGTCAGGTCAACAGTCACGGTGGTCTCCGAATTTCCGAGCAGTGCCTCTGCGGATACCTGTGCATAAGCAGAGCGTACATTTGCAAGGTCCGTCGCTTCTCTTGTTTTTTCAAGCTGTGATGAAAATACCGGAATCGCGATCGCGATCAGTACGGCAATGAGCGCAATGACGATCAGCATTTCCATCAATGTAAATCCGCTGCGATTTCGTTTTCGTTTCATATGATCCCTACTTTATCTTTGATAGGACAAACACATGGTGCACCCATCATGAATTGTTATCTTTAGAGTATAACACACCGCTGCCGAAAAATAAAGTAATCAAATGAAGCCAAAAAAGGATTTCTGCGAAAACTCTGCTTTTTTCGATCCCACTTTTCAGCCGCACCGGTATTTCGCCATCGGAGAGCCACGTCTGTGCGATCATAGTCCCGATCCCAGGTAACAAACTGGATGCCGTGTTTACTATGCGTTCCCGCCAGTATCGTACCATTGAAGTCGGCAAGGATGCGGTAGTCACCCTCCAGCCCGCTGGCTTCGGGCTGCGGAGCAGTTTCCATCGCAGTCATGTACTCCAGCGTTCGGGCGGCGATGTCCTCATCACGTGGCGCGACTCGCTGCCGGCATCCCACGAATGGCAGAGCCATTCGCAGGAGCCCTGCCAGACCTCTTGATTTAATGTGCTTCGCGCCGGTCGAGGCAGCGAGTTTTTCCTGATACCGCAAGGAAGGGGGAGTGTGAGGGGGGAACCTTTGACGGGTTCCCCCACTCGC
>ERZ831979.2761-NODE-2761-length-11204-cov-2.429725_pt1 | contig 11204 bp, 10 predicted proteins | sample MGYA00519952_ERZ831979 | MGnify/ENA primary metagenome ERZ831979 (study PRJEB31850, sample SAMEA3708723) | human gut metagenome | biome: human gut; feature: human-associated habitat; material: faeces | place: China | collected 2014 ...
ATATCAAGTGGAGGATATCCATGGCAAACGTTCTTGTCTTTGGTCACCAGAACCCCGATAACGACGCCATCATGAGCGCCGTCGTCCTGTCCCAGCTGCTCAACCAGGTTGAGTATGCCGGCAACACCTACGAGGCCTGCGCCCTTGGTCAGCTTCCGGCAGAGTCCGCCAAGCTGCTTGCCGACGCCGGCATTGCCGAGCCCCGCGTGATCGAGTCCGTCGAGGCCGGTCAGCTCGTCGTCCTCACCGACCACAACGAGTCCGCCCAGTCCGTCGCAGGCCTTAAGGACGCCACGGTCTTTGGCGTCGTCGACCATCACCGCATCGGCGACTTCGAGACCGCCGGTCCGCTGCACTACATCTGCCTGCCCTGGGGCTCCAGCTGCACCATCGTCACCAAGCTCGCCGACGTGCTCGGCGTTGAGCTTTCCGACGTCCAGGCCAAGCTGCTGCTCTCGGCCATGATGACCGACACGCTCATGCTCAAGAGCCCCACCACCACCGATGTCGACCGCGCCGTTGCCGCCAAGCTCGGCGAGCAGGTGGGCGTCGACCCGGTCAAGTTTGGCATGGAGGTCTTCCTCACCCGTCCGTCCGGCTCCTTCACCGCAGCCGAGATGGTCGGCAACGACATCAAGATGTTCGAGCCCGCTGGCAAGAAGCTGCTCATCGGCCAGTACGAGACCGTCGACAAGAGCCGCGCACTCGGCATGATCGACGAGATCCGCGAGGCCATGCGCGCCTACGCCGCCGAGAAGGGCGCCGACGGCATTGTCCTGTGCATCACCGACATCATGGAGGAGGGCTCGCAGGTCCTGCTCGAGGGCGAGACCGAGGCTGCTCAGAAGGGCCTGGGCATTGCTGACGAGCACGACGGCGTCTGGATGCCGGGTGTCCTTTCCCGTAAGAAGCAGGTCGCTGCCCCCATTATGGCCGCCTGCTAGGTTTAGTTGACCAAACGCCACGACCGGATCGCGGACGCCCCGCGCTCCGGTCGTTTTTTTGTGCACGTCGCCGCGTCGTCTCTTGGACAGGCGTGCCTGTGCCGTTGAGCAAATAATGTTCAACCTGTGGTTCCGCTTTTCGGCCGCGCTTGCGCGCTTGTCGCGCAGGGTAGGCTAGATGCAAGCGTAATACGTTAGAGCGCGGCGCCGCCACTTGGGCGGGCCGTGCTTTTTTAAGACGGGAGCTTTCCCGTGAAAGGAGCCGCCCATGGCAGCAACTGAGCAGCTGTTCAATGTTCGTGAGCGCAAGCGCTTTGAACGTCACGACATCTGGGAGCGCATCGCCGAGAACGGCACCATTTCTGCCGCCGTCATGGTGATCGCCGCCATCGCCGCCGTCATCTGCGCCAATACCGATGCCTACGAGGCCATCCATCACTTTTTGGAGACCCCGCTGTATGTGGGCCTGGGCAACCTTACGGCTGGTCTCACCGTTGAGCTTTTCGTCAACGACTTCCTCATGGCGATTTTCTTTTTGTTGGTGGGCATTGAGCTTAAGTACGAGATGACGGTCGGCGAGCTCAAGAATCCGCGTCAGGCCATGCTTCCCATGTTGGCGGCCGTGGGCGGCGTCGTCGTTCCCGCCTGCATCTACCTGATCTTTAACCATGCCGGCGCCCGCAACGGTTGGGCCATCCCCATGGCAACCGATATTGCCTTTGCGCTGGGCGTGCTGTCGCTTTTGGGCAATCGCGTGCCCAACGGCGTGCGCGTGTTCTTCTCGACGCTCGCCATCGCCGACGACCTCATCTCCATCGCCGCCATCGCCATCTTCTACGGTCAGAGCCCCAATCCGTTTTGGTTGGGCGCCGCCGCGCTTGTGACCTGCGCGCTCGTGTGGCTTAACAAGACGCAGCATTACCGCCTTGCCCCGTATTCGGTACTGGGGCTGCTGCTGTGGTTCTGCATGTTCAAGAGCGGCGTACATGCCACGCTCGCCGGCGTCATCCTGGCCTTCACCATCCCGGCCAAGTGCGGCGTCAAGCTCGATAACCTCACCGATTGGCTGGGCGAGTGCCTGCCGTTGCTCGATGACCGCTACGACGACGAGGCGCACATCCTGGGCCAGCATGACTTTACCGTCTCGACAACCAAGGTCGAGCGCGTCATGCACCGCGTGACCCCGCCGCTCATCCGCATGGAGCGTCTGATCTCCACGCCGGTCAACTTCGTGATCCTGCCGATCTTTGCGTTCGTGAACGCGCAGGTTCGCCTGGTGGGCGTGGACATGAGCACGCTGCTCACCGACCCGGTGACGCTCGGCGTGTACTTTGGCATGCTGCTGGGCAAGCCGATCGGTATCTTTGGCATGACGTTTGCCCTGGTTAAACTCAAGATTTCCGAGTTGCCGCATAATGTCAACTGGCACATGATCGCCGGTGTGGGCATTCTGGGCGGTATCGGCTTTACCATGTCGATCCTCATCAGCGGCCTCGCCTTCCCGACGGCCCAGTTTGAGGTCTTGGCCGCAAAGGCCGCCATTCTTGCCGGCTCTGTCACCGCGGCCGTGCTGGGCATGATCTACATGAGTGTGATCTGCAAGCACCCCGCGCCCAAGGACGAGTAAAAGCACATACAAGTTTAAAAACGCCGCCTGTGAACACCATCACAGGCGGCGTTTTAATCATTGGGGACGTTCTTAAACGACTAGGGCTATTCCACGGTGCCGTAGACGGCGCCCCAGCCGTGGGCAGCCAGGGCGGAGTTGAGCTGGTCGCACAGCGACCGGCGATCGTAGCAGCCGGGCGGCAAAAGGTTCACGATTTCCATGAGGTCGGGTGCCAAGTCGACGATTTCGGCCTGCACGATTAGGTCAAGCCGGTCGATGGCGTGGCGGTCGTAAAACAGTCCGTCGACCAGGCACTGCAAGTCGCCGAATTCCTCGGCCTGAAACGATCCGTACTCCATAGTGCCTCCTTGGGCGCCCCACGCCGGCATGCGCGGCGATTCGTAATTTATTGCGATGAACTTAATCTATCACGGCTTCATAACGTTGCGACGATGGCGGTCTATACTTAGACGAACTGCAACGTACCGCTTCGCGAAAGGTCGCACCCCATGCAGACGATCTACCAGAAGATGGAAACCACCGAACTCGATGCCGCCATCGAGGCGCTCAAAGCCGAGGTCGCCGAGGTCAAGGCCAAGGGCCTGGCGCTCGACATGGCCCGCGGCAAGCCGTCGCCCTCCCAGGTGGACATCTCTCGACCCATGCTCGATATCCTCAATGCCGATGCCGATCTGCATGACGACAACGTCGACTGCTCCAACTACGGCTGCTTTGAGGGCATTCCCTCGGCACGCAAGCTGGCGGGGGAGTTCCTGGGTTGCCCTGCCGAGCAGACGCTCGTGCTGGGTTCGTCGAGTTTGCTGATTGAGCACGACATCGCCGGCATGTTCTGGCGCTGTGGCTCGTGCGGCAGCGACCCTTGGGAGGCTTACGAGGCAGCGCACGACGGCAAGAAGGTCAAGTTCCTGTGCCCCGTTCCCGGCTACGATCGCCACTTTGGCATCACCGCCGACTTGGGCATCGAGAACGTCCCCGTCGCGATGACCGACAATGGCCCCGACATGGACGAGGTTGAGCGCCTGGTTGCCGCCGACGATTCCATCAAGGGCATCTGGTGCGTGCCCAAGTATTCTAACCCCACGGGCATCACCTTTAGCGAGGACACTGTGCGCCGCCTGGTCGAGATGCCCACGGCCGCGCCCGATTTCCGCATCTTTTGGGACAACGCTTACTGCGTGCACGACCTGTACGACGAGACCGACGAGCTCGCAAATATCTTTGACCTCGCTCGCGCGGCGGGCACCGAGGATCGCGTGGTGGCCTTTGCCTCGACGTCCAAGATCACCTTCCCGGGCGCCGGCATCGGCTTTATCGGTGCGAGCCCCGCGGTCATCGCCGAGTTCTCCAAGCGCCTGAAGGCCGGTCTTATTAGCGCCGATAAGCTCAACCAGCTGCGTCACGTGCGCTTCCTTCCCACCATCGAGGCGGTCAAGGAGCACATGAAAAAGCATGCCGAGTTCCTGTGCCCGCGCTTTGAGGCCGTTGAGCGTAAACTCACCGAGGGCTTGGGTAACACGGGTTGCGCCACTTGGACGCATCCCCATGGCGGCTACTTTGTGAGTTTCGATGGCCCCGAGGGCTCGGCCCAGAAGGTCGCCGCGCTTTGTGCCGACCTGGGCGTCAAGCTCACGCCGGCTGGTGCCACCTGGCCTTATGGCAAGGATCCGCGCGACACCAACATCCGCATCGCGCCGAGCTATCCCACGGTCGAGGACCTGGAGGCTGCGCTCGATGTGCTGGTGCTGGCTGTCAAGCTCGTCGCTGCCGAGCTTGCGCGTGCCGAGCGCGCCTAACGCGTAGGGCCCCGCAAGTCCGCGCCTAGTACTATCCGCACTTTCGATACGTAAAGGAGCGTATACATGGATTTGGGTATTTCCACCAACCCCACGCCAGAGCTCTACACCATTAAGGTGACCGGTGAGATCGATATCTCTAACGCCGATAGCCTGCGCAATGCCATCGACCTGGCGCTCGAGCAGCCCACTGAGGCCGTTGAGCTCGATTTTGCCCAGGTGAGCTACATCGATTCGACGGGCATTGGCGTGCTTGTGGGCGCCGCACACCACGCAGCTGATCATGGTAAGCGTTTTAGCTGCGTCAACGTGCAGCCCCCGGTGATGCGCGTGGTTCAGCTGTTGGGCGTCGACCAGGAGATTTCGATCACCGCTGCATAATCTTTGCCCCCAAAAGGGCGTGCCGTTTGGCATATGTTTGTGATGCGCTCGGACGTTTTGGCGTCCGGGCGCTATACTTGACCGAATGAATAGACGAGTTCCGGCCGAATGGCGCGGTGCGGGCTCGACTCACATCGAGCCTTGGAGGTATGTGTGTTTGGTATTGGAGAGGGTGAGCTCGCGATCATCGTGGTCTTCGGCTTTTTGCTGTTTGGCCCGGATAAGCTCCCGCAGATGGGCCGCACGATCGGCCGTGCCATCCGTCAGTTCCGCGAGACGCAGGAAAAGATGACGGCCGTTGTTCAGTCCGAGATTATCGATCCGGTGAGCGAGGCCGCGTCGGCCCCGGTCAAGCCCAAGAAGACTGCTGCGACCGACGACGATTCCGATGCGGACGAGGATGCCGCCGAGACGGCAGCGCCCGCCAAGAAGGAGACCTTTGCCGAGCGTCGCGCCCGTCTTGCTGCCGAGAAGGCCGCAAGCGAGGGTGCTGCTGAGGGCGAAGGCGGCCGAGGGTACAGAGCCTGCTGCTGCCGTCGAGCCCGAGCCTGCTGCAGAGCCCGAGCCCGAGCCGGCAGAGCCCACGACGGCTGACCTCTACGCCCGTCGTCCCCGCAAGCGCAAGGCCGTCGTCGACCAGCTCGCTCGCGAGCTCGAGGCCGAGGACGATGCCGAGGCTGCTGCCGCCGACGCCCCGAAGGGAGGCGATGAGTAATGCCGATCGGACCTGCGCGCATGCCGCTCTTCGATCACCTGGGAGAGCTCCGTCGCCGCCTGACCATCGTGGTCGTTTCGGTGTTTGCCGCCGCCATCGTGCTGTACTTTGCCACGCCCGTGGTGCTCGATATTCTTGAGGACCCCATCCGCTCCTTTGTGCCGGACGGTAAGTTTTACATCACCACCACGCTCGGCGGCTTTGGCCTGCGCTTCTCGCTTGCCATCAAGATGGCCGTGGTCATGTGCACGCCCATGATCATCTGGCAGATTCTGGCATTTTTCCTGCCGGCACTGCGCCCCAACGAGCGCAAGTGGGTTGTGCCCACGGTGCTCGCCTCGACGGTGCTGTTCTTCCTGGGTGCCATCTTCTGCTATTTCATCATCATCCCGGCGGGCTTTGAGTGGCTCATCGGCGAGACCTCGGCTGTCGCTACGGCGTTGCCCGATCTGGAGAACTACGTCAACATGGAGCTGCTCTTTATGATCGGCTTTGGTGTGGCGTTTGAGCTGCCGCTCATCATCTTCTACCTGTCCGTTTTCCACATCGTGTCCTATGCGGCCTTCCGCAGCGCCTGGCGCTACGTGTACGTAGGCCTGCTCGTGGGTTCGGCTGTGATTACGCCCGACGGCTCGCCCGTTACGCTGGGTCTCATGTATGGCGCCCTGCTCTCGCTCTACGAGATTTCGCTCGCCATCGCTCGCGTGGTCATTACCGCGCGCGAGGGCAAGGAGGGCCTGTTCGTGAGCCGTCTGGACCTGTTCTCGGACGACGAGGACGACGAGGAGTAAATCGGTATGCACGAGGTTGGCATTGTCAACGGCATACTCGATACAGTGATTCGCGCGGCGCGTGGGGCGGGGGCCTCGCGCGCCGTTTTGGTAACGCTGCGTATCGGGGATATGACCGAAGTTGTACGCGAGGCGCTCGACTTTGCGTGGGAGACGTTTCGCGATGAGGACCCGCTCACGCGCGGCTGCGAGCTTGCCGTGGAGGAGGTCCATCCACAAAGCGAGTGTCTGGACTGCGGTGAGGTCTTTGAGCACGACCGTTTCCATTGCCGTTGTCCCCAATGTGGCGGTGCCAACGTGCGTCTGCTGCATGGCCGCGAACTTGACATCGCAAGTATCGAGATCGAGACCCCCGACGATTAGCACGCTCGCCATCTAGCGATGGGGTATAAAAAGGCCAAAGTAAGGAGCGCTAAGTATGGCCGAGAAAACGATTGATATTGCATCGCCGATTCTGTCGCGCAACGAGCGCCTGGCAGATCAGCTGCGTCAGCGGTTTGAGCAGACGAACACCTACGTGATCAATGTGCTGTCGAGCCCTGGCTCGGGTAAGACCACCACGATTCTGGGCACCAACGAGCGCCTGCGTGACAAAGCCAGCCTGCGCTGTGCCGTTATCGAGGGCGATATCGCCTCGGATGTCGATGCCATCACCATGAAGGAAGCCGGCATGCCCGCCATCCAGATCAACACGGGCGGCCTGTGCCACCTCGAGGGCAACATGATCATGGAGGCCGTCGACGCCTTCGACCAGGCCGTCGGTCTGGAGAACATCGACGTCATCTTTATCGAAAATGTGGGTAACCTGGTCTGCCCGGTCGACTTTGACCTGGGCGAGAACCTGTCCATCATGATTCTCTCGGTGCCCGAGGGCGACGACAAGCCCATCAAGTACCCGGGCATCTTCCAACACGCCGGCGCGCAGCTGCTCAACAAGGTCGACGTGGCTCCGGCTTTCGATTTTGACATGGATAGGTATACTAAGACACTCGATGACCTCAATCCGCAGGCGCCGCGGTTTGCCGTGAGCGCGCGCAAGGACGAGGGCATGGATGCCTGGTGCGATTGGCTCATCGGGCAGATTGAGCAAGCAAGGGCGTAAGTCGGCCGCCATACGGGCGGGCGTAGCCGCAGAGACACGAGATAGGAGCCTCTTTTGAAGCTCATCATCGCCGAGAAAAACGACGCCGCGCGTCAGATCGCCGAGCGTCTGTCCACGGGCAAGCCCAAAAAGGACAAGGTGTACAACACTGCCATCTACCGTTTTGAGTGGAAGGGCGAGGAGTGCGTGACCATCGGCCTTGCCGGTCACATCCTGGCGCCCGATTTTTGCGACAGTGTGCTGTTCGATAAAAAGCTGGGTTGGTATTCGGTGACCGAGGACGGCGAGATGCTGCCGGCCGACATGCCCGATGGCCTAGCCCGCCCGCCGTACGACACCAAGCGCAAGCCGTTCCTTGCCGATGGTATCTCCATCAAGGGCTGGAAGCTCGAGAGCCTGCCCTATCTCACCTGGGCGCCCGTCATTAAGCTGCCGGCCGAGAAAGAACTCATTCGTTCGCTCAAGAACCTCGCTAAAAAGTCCGACAGCGTCATCATCGCCACGGACTTCGATCGCGAGGGTGAGCTGATCGGCTCGGACGCCCTCAACAAGGTGCGCGAGGTCGCGCCGGACTTGCCGGTCGCCCGCGCTCAGTATTCTTCGTTTACCAAGGCCGAGATTACGCAGGCCTTCGATAATCTTGTCTCGCTCGACCAGAATCTGGCCGACGCTGGCGAGAGCCGCCAGCACATCGACCTCATTTGGGGTGCGGTGCTCACGCGCTACCTGACGCTCGCCAAGTTTGGCGGCTTTGGCAACGTGCGTTCCGCCGGCCGCGTGCAGACGCCGACGCTCGCCCTGGTGGTCGAGCGCGAGCGCGAGCGCATGGCGTTTGTGCCCGAGGACTATTGGCAGATTCGCGGCATGGGCGCCGCGCAAGGCGCTGCCGAGGACGATCGCTTTAAGATTGCCCACAAGACGGCACGTTTTACCGACAAGGATGCTGCCGAGACGGCGTACGGCCACGTCGACGGCGCTACGACGGCAACCGTCGCCGCGGTGACCAAGCGCTCCCGCAAGCAGCAGCCGCCCACGCCGTTTGCGACGACCTCGCTGCAGGCTGCCGCCGCGGCCGAGGGCATCTCACCTGCGCGTACCATGCGCATCGCCGAGTCCCTCTACATGGCCGGTCTCATCAGCTACCCGCGTGTCGACAACACCGTGTATCCCGCGACGCTCGATCTGGGCGCCGTGGTGAGCGACCTGGCAAAGATCAACCCGGCGCTGGCGCCCGTGTGCAAAAAGGTACTCGCCGGCCCCATGAAGCCCACGCGCGGCAAAGTCGAGACCACCGACCACCCGCCCATCTACCCCACGGCGGCCGCCACGCCCGACGACCTGTCCGCTGCCGACTACAAGCTGTACAACCTCATCGCCCGCCGCTTCTTGGCGACCCTTTCGGGCCCGGCCACGGTGGAGGGCACGAAGGTGACGCTCGACGTGGCCGGCGAGCCCTTTGTGGCCAAGGGCGACGTGCTGGCCGAGCCGGGCTTCCGCGCCATCTACCCCTACGGGTTGAAGAAAGACGAGCAGCTGCCGGCGCTCTCCGAGGGCTCCACCATCGCCTTCAACGGCGCCACCTGCACGAAGAAGCAGACCGAGCCGCCGGCGCGCTATTCCCAGGGCAAGCTCGTGCAGGAGATGGAAAAGCGCGGCCTGGGCACCAAGTCCACGCGCGCGAGCATCATCGAGCGCCTGTATGCCGTGCGCTATCTCAAAAACGATCCCGTTGAGCCGAGCCAGCTGGGCATCGCCATCATCGACGCGCTGACGCAGTTTGCCCCGCGCATAACGAGCCCCGATATGACCAGCGAGCTCGACGGCGACATGACCCGCGTGGAGCGCGGCGAGGACACCGAAGAGCATGTCGTGACGCACTCGCGTGCGCTGCTGGCCGGCGTGCTCGACGAGCTGCTCAAGCATACGCAGGAGCTCGGCGACGCCATCAGCGACGCCGTCACGGCCGATGCGCGCGTGGGCGCCTGCCCCAAGTGCGGCAAGGACCTGGTTATGAAGACGAGCGCCAAGACCCGTGGCAGCTTCATTGGCTGCATGGGCTGGCCCGACTGCGACGTGACCTATCCGGTCCCGAGCGGCGTCAAGGTGAGCCCGCTCGAGGGCGAGGCCGCCGTGTGCCCCGAGTGCGGCGCGCCGCGCATCAAGTGCCAGCCATTCCGCCAGAAGGCCTTCGAGATCTGCGTGAACCCCACGTGCCCCACCAACTACGAGCCCGATCTTAAGGTGGGCGAGTGCAAGGTGTGTGCCGAGGCCGGACGCCATGGCGACCTGATCGCGCACAAGAGCGAGAAGAGCGGCAAGCGCTTTATCCGCTGCACCAACTACGATGACTGCGGCGTGAGCTATCCGCTGCCGGCGCGTGGCAAGCTCGAGGCGACGGGCGAGACCTGTCCCGAGTGCGGCGCCCCCATCGTGGTGGTCAACACGGCGCGCGGTCCGTGGCGTATCTGCGTCAACATGGACTGCCCGACCAAGGAGAAGAAGCCCGCCCGCGGTCGCAAGACCACAACCAAGGCGAGCACGGCAAAGAAGACGACGGCTAAGAAAGCCACTGCCGCCAAGAAGACGACCGCGAAGAAGTCGACTGCCAAGAAAGCAGCCGCCGACAAGTAACGGCGCAGTCGAAACATTGCCCAAAAAAACGAGCGAGGACCCCGCGATCCTCGCTCGTTTTTTTGACCGGCAGTTAGGGACGTTCCTTTTCTGCCGGCAGTTTAGGAACGTCCCTAACTGCCGGCTCGGGAACGACAAAGCGCTAGTTCACCTCGACAGGCTTGGCGCCGGGATAGCGCTCCTCAAAGTCTAGGCGGTACTTATTGTCATTGGTGCCCGCCACGTTGTCGCGCGACAGCGGCGCCACGATCTCATTCTTGTGGTCCGCAGGCTTGGCGTATTTCAGGCTGATCTCCCAGGCATCACAGATTGCGTCAATGCGGTGATCCAGGTCGTCGTACAGGGCGATGATGTCCTTCCAGGAGCTGTAGTTCTTGGAGCTCGTCGGGACGTCCAGGTCCTCGACGATGTCGTAATACTGCTCGATGGTGTCCTCCGTGCGCTCGGCGACGTCGGCGAGATTTTGACGGGTGGTTCGATCCTCTTCCAGATAGTTGCCGTTGAAGTTCTGCGCGCAGCCACGGACCTGGCTGTCGAGATCTTCGAGCAGGTCGTAGTATTCGCTCAGTCGGCGGTAGAGGTTCTGCTCAGAGAGCGTTGCTTCGCCACCATCCTCGTCGTCATCATCGTCATCGTCGTAAAGGCTATTGGGATCGCCGAGAGGCTTTAGGCCATCGTCGTCGACGTCATGGTGCAGCTTAGCTACCTCGGCAGTCGTCTGCGTGGCGGCGTTGTCGAACGGTCTGATTGCAAAGAAGATGACCAGGGCGATGATGATCGCCACCAGCACAACGATAACGGCGATAAGCGGCCCGGTGCCGCTCTTTTTGGAAGCGGGGGTTTGTGGCGAAGCGGGCACGTATGCGGGAACCGGCTGCTGTTGGGGCGAGCCGCTCGCGACGGGTATGCGCTGCGTGGTCTCGACGGCCTCGGTCCTTGCGGCGGGGTCGGGGCTATAGGCGAGGGGGTCGTCCGCCTTGGCTTGCGGCGCATCAAGGGAGCCGGTCTGCTCAAAAGCGGGCTGGCTATCGCTCGCGGCTGTTTGCTCAACGGGTGCACCGCACGAGGTGCAGAACTTGGCATCATCTGCAAGACGCTTGCCGCACGAGGCGCAATACCGAGACATTGCCACTCCTTTCGCCACATTTCAATGCAATACGACGATTATACCCAGCGTACAAAAAAGCCGGCAGTTGGGGACGTTCCTTTCCTGCCGG
>ERZ831979.2764-NODE-2764-length-11195-cov-2.667774_pt1 | contig 11195 bp, 6 predicted proteins | sample MGYA00519952_ERZ831979 | MGnify/ENA primary metagenome ERZ831979 (study PRJEB31850, sample SAMEA3708723) | human gut metagenome | biome: human gut; feature: human-associated habitat; material: faeces | place: China | collected 2014 ...
CTTCCTTTGTGTTCCCAGTCGCCCGGCACGGTATAATAATGCAGACTAATCCCTTTGGCGTGCTGATGGTTAATACGACTCATCAGCTCTCTCGTCCATGCATAATCATCCCCACTTGGTCCACAAGCTACTTTATATAATTTATTGCCGGAATATTCTTTGCAAAACTGCTGATACCGCTTATATTCATTGGCATAAAAGTCCGCGTCCATGCTGCCACCGCAGCCCCAACTTTCATTGCCGATACCCAAGTATTTTACTTTCCAAGGCTCTGCATGACCGTTCGCTGCACGTAACTCTGCAAAAGTTGATCCTGACTCTGCCGTCATATATTCTACCCATTCTGCTGCCTCCTGCACCGTACCACTTCCCATATTAACAGCAATGTATGGTTCACAGCCGATCTGTTCGCAAAGTTCCATAAATTCGTGCGTACCAAAGCTATTGTCCTCTACTGTACCGCCCCAGTTTGTATTGACCATCTTCCGTCTGGACTCCTTCGGACCAATGCCATCTTTCCAATGATATTCATCCGCATAGCATCCACCCGGCCAGCGCAGTACAGGAAGCTTAATCTCACGCAGAGCCTCCACAACATCATTGCGCATGCCGTTGGTATTCGGAATATCCGAGTCCTCTCCAACATAAACGCCGTCATAAATGCAGCGTCCTAAATGCTCCGAAAACTGTCCATAAATCTCCGGTGCGATCGTGCTCTTGTGAACACTTGGTGTTATACTTAACACTGACTTTTTCATAAATAAATTTCCCCCTTTTTACTATTTTCTCCCAATACACTATAAGTTGGCAACTAATTTCAACCTCAAAATAGTCCACCGATCAAATATACCGCAAAGGCCGCAACCCATGCAACGATACATTGCCAGATCACCATGCTGACAGCCCATTTACCGCCCAACTCACGTTTTACAGATGCGATCGCTGCGATACACGGAGTATACAGCAGACTAAATACGAGCAGTGAACCGGCCGTCAATGGTGAAAGCACTGTACTGATTGATCCGCTGAATAAAACTTCTAACGTGGAAACAACACTTTCTTTTGCCATAACTCCACTGATCAATGCGGTAGCAATTCTCCAATCACCAAGTCCCAGCGGAGTTAATATAGGCACAAATATCTGCGCGATCATTGCAAGCATACTGTCCGAAGAATCGGACACCATATTCAAACGCAGATTAAAACTCTGCAAAAACCAAACTACTACCGTTGCGACCAGTATAACTGAAAATGCTTTCTGCAGAAAATCTTTTGCCTTTTCCCATAACAACTGTCCCACATTTCGCACACCAGGCAAACGATAATTAGGCAATTCCATCACAAAAGGAACCGGTTCTCCCTCAAATAATGTTGCTCGGTATAGGAAGGCTACCAAGATTCCCATAACAATGCCAAACAGATAAAGCCCCGTCATGATCAGGCCGCCGCGCCCCGGGAAGAACACGCTGACAAAAAACGCATATATCGGTAATTTGGCCGTACAACTCATAAACGGCGTCAACAAGATCGTCATTTTACGATCTCTTTCACTAGTCAGCGTACGTGTTGCCATGACAGCCGGCACTGTACAACCAAACCCGATCAACAATGGAACAATGCTTTTGCCGGAAAGACCGATCTTGCGAAGCAGCTTATCCATTACAAAAGCCACACGGGCAATATACCCACTGTCCTCCATTAATGACAAAAAGAAAAACAAGGTGACAATGATCGGCAAAAAGCTTAGCACACTCCCCACACCGGTAAATATTCCATCCATGATCAAACTGTATAACGCATCATTCAGCTGAGCTGCTTTTAATCCTTTTCCTACCATATCTGCGATTGCATCAATACCTAATTGCAATATATTTTGCAGCCATGCACCGATCACGTTAAACGTCAGATAAAATACTGCAGCCATGATCGCAATAAAACACGGAATCGCTGTATATTTTCCGGTAAAGATCCGGTCTATCTTCTCACTGCGAATTCGCTCTTTACTCTCTTTTGGTTTTACCACTGCTTGTTCACATAAACGTTCAATGAAATCAAAGCGCATATCTGCAATTGCAGCACTGCGGTCTACACCTCGCTCTGTCTCCATCTGGCACACAATATGCTCCAACATTTCCTTTTCGTTTTCATCAAGTTTTAACTGCTTTAGGATCAGCAGATCTCCTTCAATTGCTTTCGTTGCAGCAAATCGCACCGGGAGATCTGCCTTTTCAGCGTGATCTTCAATCAGATGGATCACCGCATGAATACACCGATGTACGGAACCATCGTGATCTTTTTTGTCACAGAAATCCTGTCGCATCGGCCGTTCCTGATACTTCGCAATATGAAGTGCATGTTTCACGAGTTCCTCTACGCCCTCGTTTTTGGCTGCAGAAATCGGAATGACAGGTACCCCTAGCAATTCCTCCATCAAATTGACATTGATCGCACCATGGTTACTGGTTACTTCATCCATCATATTCAATGCGACTACCATCGGAATATCCATCTCCAAAAGCTGCATTGTCAGATATAAATTACGTTCAATATTGGTTGCATCGACAATATTGATAATTGCTGTTGGATGATCTTGCAGCACAAAGTTACGCGAAACGATTTCTTCGCTGCTATATGGCGACATCGAATAAATTCCCGGCAGATCCGTCACATTTGTATCTGAATATCCCTTAATAGCACCATCTTTGCGATCCACTGTAACCCCGGGGAAATTGCCAACATGTTGATTCGCACCCGTCAACTGATTAAACAATGTCGTTTTACCACAATTTTGATTGCCGACCAGGGCGTATGTTAAAGTGGTTCCTTCCGGCAGAGGATGTTCGTCCTCTTTGGAATGAAACTTTCCCTCTTCACCAAGCCCCGGATGTACAGATGGCTGTATTCTTTCACTACCGGCATGACTATTACTGCGCTTGTCAATCGGTTTTATCTCAATCTGTTCTGCTTCTGCTAGGCGAAGCGTCAATTCGTACCCGTGTATTTGTAACTCCATCGGATCTCCCATTGGTGCAAACTTGACAACCGTCACCTCTGCTCCGGGAATCATTCCCATATCCAAAAAATGCTGTCTAAGCGCGCCTTCGCCACCTACTTGCGTCACAACAGCACTCTTTCCTATCTCCAGTTCTTTTAAGGTCATACTATCCTCCAAGTATAATTCTTTTTGAGAATTTTTCTCATTAAATTACGGTATATCAATATATTTTCAATGTCAACTCCTTTTACCGTTTTTTTTGACTTTCCTGACATTTATTGCTATTCTTTTGGTAATGATCTGCGCATCTGCGAAAGTAATGGATCCCATTTCTTTCGCTCAAGCTGATACACAAAATATATTAGGAGGGAGCGCTCTATGTTACTGCATGTACTGGCAGCAATTCACAATACTACCACTCTGCTGTTTGGCATTTTTATATCTGCCTTTTTTTTAGGCGTGCGCCAAAATAAGTCTAATACGATCAAGCTGCTATTGTATTCTCTGGCAGAGGGTACCGTCTATCTGCTGTCACTCACTCTGATCGGTGAAACTGCTACCATGCAGATCTACCCTCTGTTCATACATCTTCCGCTCGCTCTGTTTTTGACATTCTACTACCATTACACATTTCTTTCGTCCTGTGTTTCCATCGTCTCTGCCTACCTTTGCTGTCAGGTCAGTACGTGGATCGGAATGTTTGCACTTTCTCTCTCCGGTGAACAATGGTGTTATTACTGCTTTCGCATCATCGCAACCCTCGGTACGTATTTCTTCCTATGCCGCTATGTGTGTCACACGACAGAAATGATTTTTGCGAAGGATAGACGAGAGCTTTGGGTTATTGGCTTTCTCCCTTTTGTCTATTATATTTTTGACTATATGTGTACAAAATTTTCCAATCTGTTATACTCCGGCAACAAAGCTGTGGTCGAGTTTATGGGCTTCGCTTCCTGTCTGGCCTATCTTACATTTCTGCTCATATATTTCAAGGAATACGAACGCAAACAGCAGATCCGCCAATACAGCGATCTGACTAAAATGCAGCTTCTTTCTATTCAAAAGGAAATTGAACAGGTCAAACTTAGCGAACAAAAAATTGCTATTTTGCGGCATGATATGCGGCATCATCTAACGATCATCTTGACACAGCTTCAAAACAACAGTCCGGATCATGCGATGGATTACATCAAACAACTATACGACAGCTATGATGATACCGTCATTACAAATTACTGCAAAGATGAGATGATCAATTCCGTAATCTCTATCTACCATACACGATTTGAAAATATCGGCGTTATCTTTCAATGCAATATTGGCAGGATGCCACCATTGCCGGAATCCGAAACGGATGTTAGCACCATTCTGTCCAATGCACTGGAAAATGCATTGCATGCTCTGCAGAACATGACTATTCCGAATCGTATGATCACCTTAACAATCTCTGAAAAAAACGCACATCTCTTGATCCAAGTCAAAAATACGATTGAAAAACCGCCGAAATTCATAGACGGTATTCCAATCTCTGAGACACCCGGTCACGGTATAGGCGTGCGAAGTATTATATATTATGTTGAAAAGCTCGGTGGACAGTGCCACTTTTCTGTATCCGGCAACTACTTTACCCTTCAAATTATCATTTAACGAATGAAAGAAAGAGGACATTATGAAAATAGCAATTTGTGATGATGAACCAATTTATATAGAAACAACTTCCAGTTTATTACAGAAATGGGCTGGTGAACATGGTATTGAAATGCAGATCTTCACGTATGATAATGGCGACGATCTGATCGCTGCACATACAGATGAATGTATGGATTTGATCCTGTTAGACGTCATTATGCCTCTTTTGAACGGCATAGACACTGCTGCTGAATTGCGCGCAAACGGACAGGATGTTCCCATTATTTTTCTAACTTCCTCCCGTGAATTTGCAGTTGAATCCTACGAGGTCAAAGCCTTTCATTATCTGCTGAAACCCATTGACGAAATACGATTATTTGCTGTCATGGACGAATACCGGAAACAATTTTGCAAGACCAAAGAAACCTTTACGGCACAGACTGTGACCGGTTTTTACAAAATGACGATCGAAGAGGTTGCCTGTCTGGAAGCGCAAAACAAACTGGTACTTGTAACCTTTTCAAACGGGACGCAGATCACAATCCGTGAACCATTTTATAAGTGCGAAGAGATATTCCATATGGATTTGGGATTTATCAAGTGTCATCGCAGCTATATCGTAAATCTAATGTTAGTAGAACAATTTACTAAAACCGAAGTAACTCTTCAAAACGGCATGGTCATCCCAATTTCGCGAAATAACTATGCTGCCTTCAAGGAAGTTTATTTCCGATATATGTTTCAAAAATAGCAGTTGCATTTCCCAATTATGGTGTTAAAATAGATAATTACGATATTGAAATTGTTAATTACTCCCTGTACATTATATGAGGCAAACAAATCGGAGTTCAGCGTTACATACGGAGGTCGAAATTAGATGAGTAAAGATGTCACGAAAGATATGACAACAGGTAAGCCACTGCTTTTGATCCTGCAGTTTGCATTTCCTTTGTTGATCGGCAACTTTTTTCAGCAAATGTATAATGTTGCTGATGCGGCGATCGTTGGACGATTCCTTGGACCGAAAGCGCTAGCTGCAGTCGGTGCCTCCTCTAGTGTCCAATTTTTGGTACTTGGATTTTGCATCGGCATCTGTTGTGGATTTGGAGTTCCTATCGCTCAACGCTTTGGCGGCAAGGATTACAGATCCATGCGCGCCTATATCTGGCACAGCATTTTTATCACGATTGCTGCCGCCGTCCTGCTGACAACGATCTGCGTACTGCTTTGCCCTGCTATTTTACATATTTTAACCACACCTGCCAACATCTATAAAGATGCCTATATTTACTTGTTAATTATTTTCCTGGGCATCCCTTGTACTTTACTGTACAATCTGCTTTCGAGCATACTTCGTGCCGTTGGCGACAGCAAAACACCTTTTTTGTTTTTGGTGTTTTCCACCATATTAAATATTATCTTGGATCTGGTCTGCATCGTTGTCTTTCACTGGGGCTGTGCCGGTGCTGCAATTGCAACGATCACCGCTCAGGGGATCAGCGGGCTGCTTTGTCTCGTGTTTATACTAAAGAAGGTACCGATACTGCATCCAACTGCAGAGGACCGCGCTTTTCGCCCACAGATGGTATCGCATCTGCTTATCATGGCGATCCCTATGGGACTGCAATATTCCATTACAGCGATAGGCAGTATGGTCATGCAGTCCGCCAACAACGGACTGGGTGACGTCTATATTACCGGATTCACCGCAGCTATGCGTATTAAGCAGTTTGCCATGTGTCCATTTGATGCAATCGCAACCGGTGTATCCACCTTTTGCGGACAAAATCTTGGTGCCGGGAAGACGGATCGTATTAAGAAAGGAATCTTGCAGGGCGTCTTCGTCGGCATGGCATATGGCCTTATAGCAGGCATTGTACTTATCTTCTTTGGCCGTACATTGACACTGCTGTTCGTGAAGCCATCCGCTACTGCAGTGCTTGATGCTTCTGCCAAATATCTGCGCTGCCTCGGATTCTTCTATTGGTCACTCGGCATCTTAAACACCTGCCGCATGACCACACAGGGTCTTGGCTATTCCGGCAGAGCTATCCTCTCGGGTGCCGTCGAAATGGCGGCACGCTGTTTCGTCAGTCTGGCATTGGTTCCTATTTTTCACTTCAATGCAATCTGCTTTGCCGATCAAAGTGCTTGGATCACTGCTACGCTCTACATCGTACCGACTTGTCTGCTTGTTGTGCGCTCAATTGAAAAAAAAGAAAGGAATGTAAATGATTATGAGAAAAAACAACTGGAAAACGACTGCAATAGCGGCACTTCTAAGCATCTCTATGGTGCTTCCTACCACCAGTGGATCAGCGGCAGCTGCTTTTGCTGTAACGCCTAAGGATGTCACTACTCACAAAGCAACCGCAACTGAACCAACCGCTACGCCTGATTCCAAGGCAACACCGCCAATATTAGAAACAGATGTGGCGAGCGCATCCAACGGATGTACAATGCTTGGTATCTATGGTTCGTATTATAGTCAGGCACAGGAAGCTCTAGACAAGTTAAATGAAATTCGTAAAGAAGCCTGTGAAGCCGGCAACATACCGGATCCGCGCGATCCCAGCCGTATGCTGACATCCGATGATTATAAACCGTTAAGATGGTCGAGAGACTTAGAAAGCATCGCTCGCATCCGTGCGGCAGAGGCTGGCATTTCGTTTAATTTCATGGCATCCGGACATGATCGTCCCAGCGATAAAGATACTTTTTCCCTATCCTTTCATGGTGTATCTTCCAATTGTGAAGATCTCGCTTACTGTTGGGGAAAAAGCATGACCGAAGGTGTCATTCTGTGGAAATCTGAGCAAAAAGACTGGGTCGATCAAAATCTGTCCAATGAAACCGGTCATTATAGAAGTATGATCAATCCAAAATACAACTATGTCGGATTGGGCGATTTCTATTCCGAAGCAGCACCTTATCCGAATACCGTTGCCGGTGAATTTTCTACGAGAACCGGTCTGAACGAAACCATGCAGGATGTGCAGACCGATGTTATACAAAAAGTTGAGATCTCCAACAAATATATCAAAGAGAATTTCTTAGACGGCGCAGATACGATAAACACGGAGCAGACTTCCAGCTTAACCGCAAAAGTACGTTTGGAACGCACTCGCAGCAATGGCAAAGTGTCCACCCGCGAGATCTGGTCCGTTCAGCCTCTAACCTATTCCTCTTCCGACCGTACGATCGCTACGGTAGATAACAACGGAAACGTTACAGGTCTTACCAATGGAGATGTCACCATTACAGCAAAAGCAGATAACACAATATTTGCGACCAAAACAATACATATCTCTTGTGCGCATACGCGTAAAGAGACCGGTTATACACCGGCAACCTGTACAAAAAATGGGTCACGTACATATCACTGTGACACCTGTAATAAAGATTTTGAGGAAATCATCCCCAAAAAACCACATAACTATGTATATGGAGAAATCGATGCCAATGGCAAGAGCACGGGTATCTGCTCCGACTGTCAGAATACGATCTACATCGCTCCGCCAACCTCATTCGATATTTATTGGCGCAATAGTACCTCCACCACAAGTTACTATTATTCTTCCATGCCGACCAGCAACCCAATCGGCTCCACCATTTATGCATGGGCACAAAATATCAACGGCGATAGCGATTATCAGGAGCTCCGTATTGAATCCACGGATCCGTCTGTCGTTTCCACGCCTGGTATCATATCCGATAAGACCTACTTAAATCCGCTTAATGTATTAGCTGCAGGCATTACACAAATCACTGTGTATCCAACCTATAACCCTGCCCTAAAGAAAACCTATACTCTTCGTATCGGCGAAAACGGCAGTGTTGACATTGCACAGGCCGAAATCACTCTGTCCGAAAAGTCGTACATCTATACCGGCAATCCACAGAAACCAAAAGTCACTGTGACCATGCATGGTACTACCCTGACCGAAAATAAGGACTACACGATTCGTTATGAAAACAACATCGCCGTCGGTACAGCAACTGTCACGGTAACAGGAGCCGGTCTGTTTTGTGGACAGACAGCGATTCCGTATACAATTCAATCCTCTGCCGCCAAACCACATACACATGTGACTGTAATCGATGAAGCAGTTCCGGCAACCTGTACCACTCCGGGACTTACCGAAGGATCTCACTGCTCTGAATGCGGCTTGGTATTCACGACGCAGCAGGTTGTAAATGCACTCGGACACCAATATAAAGATGGGGAATGTACCGTATGTGGCTACCAGCGTTATGTAAATAAAGATCATTTACGTTTCACTCTGGAAGAAAGTGTGGAGGGCACAAAATTCGCCTCCGTCTCTGTCGTTCCAAACGATATACTGACCGGAGATATCCATGTTCCATCCACCATAACGATCAACGACACCTCATATTCGGTACGTGTCGTCACCAAAAAAGCATTTGCCGGACAAACAAACGTAACAAGCATTACCCTTCCACAAACGATCACCCGCATTGATTCGGAAGCATTTGCTGACTGCAGCAAATTAAGCAAAATGTATTTTCAGTCCGATAACGCACCGACCACTGCAAGTGACGCTTGGAAAAATGTCGTCAGTGAAACCAATACATTAGACTTTTATTGTCCAAAGTATGGCGTCGGATATTATAATCTGGCAAAAAATGCCGGTGCTACCACACACTATGATGAAGCGATTCCAAATCATGTACATACTATGATATTTCATGATACGGTTGCCGCGACCTGCACGGAAGCCGGTTCCGCCAGCTATTATACCTGCAGCGAATGTTGTAAGGTCTTTTGGGATGCTGACGGCAAACAGGAAATCGACATAAGCGAGACATATTTAAAACCACTTGGACACGATTGGGCAACTAACTTCACCATTGACATCCCGGCAACCAAAACATCTACCGGAGAAATGTCACTGCATTGTAAACGCTGTAATGAACGTTCACGTATTACGGAAATACCAAAACTGACAGACAATAACAACTCCGATGATCCGGACTTTGACCTTCCTAACCAAAATAACAATAATCCCGGGAATGGACAATCTGTCAACAAAAACAATACCGCCACTCCAAAAGTCGGCACTGTATTTACCGTCAAAGGACTGCGTTACCGCATTGCAAACCGCAATGTGTGCACAAAGACTTGCACTGTAACCTGTCTCGGATATGACAAGAAATATCTAAAAAGCAAGAAAAAGGGATCTGTTACATTATCCATTCCAGCTAAAATAGCTTACGGCAAATATAGCTGTATGGTTACTGCCATTGGCAATAAAGCATTTTATGGCTGCAAAGCACTCAAGCGTGTTTCGACCGGAAGTAATGTGCTATCCATCGGAAGTAAAGCATTCTCCGGTTGCAAAGCACTTAAGAAAGTAACCATTTTGAAAAAGACAAAGAAAATCGGAGCCTCTTCTTTTGCGAAATGCAGCAGTCTGCGCACCATAACCATTAAGACGACGTCTCTAACGAAAAAGTCTATTGGTAAAAAAGCATTTCATGGCATTGCAAAGAAAGCGAAATTTAAGCTGCCATCCAGCAAGAAAAGGCTGTACAAAAAATGGGTCAAAAAATAAACAGGCCGCTTCAATATCCCTCACCTTTAACAACCCATTTGCCGTTCTTTTTCTTCAAACGAATGATACGATACTTTCCGCTCTTCGTATCCTTGCCTTGGAACTGTATTTGGTCACCTGATCCACCATTGTATTCCAAGCTCTTCACCTTTTGTGTGGTGTGTTTATAATATTCTTTAGCCACCTTGAGTGCTGCGTGAATATCTTCTTCATCAAGAGATTCCTTAGCGACTGCAGAAGCCCTCTCCTGCTCTTTCTTCGTTGGGCTCGCAGTCGCTTCCTGCTCTTTCTTCGTTGGGCTTGCAACAGCTTTCTGCTTCGATGTACTCATTGTATTTTTTCGTCCGCTTGCTCTTTGACCACATGCCGTTGCAAGTGCTGCCACTACGATAATAGTAATGATAAATACTTGTTTCTTCATAATGTCCTCCTCGAATTTTTCGTTTTGTTCAAAGCGATGGAATCCAACGCCCTCAACTGCCCTTATTTTAGCTACCCGCACCAAGAAAGTCAATTGCCCATGAATGAAATTTTCTTTCAAAGCAAGCTTTTTTCGAAAATTCTCGCAATACGCACAATTAACGTTTTATTTCTCTTGCATTTGCTTGCTCGCTTTTGTCTATTTTGACTGCATCTATAAGCAAATTCATATGTTTTCTGAAAGTTTTTGCCTTTGTGCTCATTTTCATATAAGTTTATCGCTCATTTATGTACATGAAAATGAAAATTTCTTCACAGTTGCCTTCTGAAAACAGTCAAAGGGAAACGCGCCCAATCGAAATCAGGCGCGTCCGGCGTATTTCTATTATGTATGCTTGCTTTTCAGCGCCTCCGCAATGCGGCGGCGGTACTCCAGGGCCCGGTCCATGTCCATTCGGGAAAACTCCGAGAACAGCACATCCAGCAGGTACATCTGAGCGATCCGTGCGGCGATGGAGCCGGACTGCATGGGGCTCTCGTTGGCCCCGCACTGCAGCACGAAGTCCGCCAGCTGG
>ERZ831979.2766-NODE-2766-length-11186-cov-7.635882_pt1 | contig 11186 bp, 6 predicted proteins | sample MGYA00519952_ERZ831979 | MGnify/ENA primary metagenome ERZ831979 (study PRJEB31850, sample SAMEA3708723) | human gut metagenome | biome: human gut; feature: human-associated habitat; material: faeces | place: China | collected 2014 ...
TGCGCTCGCAGTACAGGCCGTCGCGCTCCGGCTTCAGGGTGCGGTAGTTGATGGTCTCAGGCTTCTTCACCTCGCCATAGCTCCAGTTGCGGATCTGGTCAGGAGAGGCAAGGCCGATTTTGATCGAATCGAAGACGTTGTTTTCCATGAAACGAACCCTTTCTTAATCTTTATAGTCTCGATGATAACAGTTGACGTTGGAAGACCCGCTGCCCTCCCCTGCCTTGCGGCGGCAGCACGCGCACCGCGCAGGGAAACACAGCTTTCTCAAAGGGGCCTTATTATTCGTCGATGTTCACTTCGTCAGAAGCGGACTCTGCAGCGGCAGAGTTGTCATCCTCCAGCACGGAGGGATCATCGAAACCAGCATCGGCGTCCTTGATGGTGTAATCGTTCAGCAGCTCGTTCTCGTTGGCGACAGTCTCGGTGCCGGCAACATCACGCATATCGAAGCCGGTCTCTTCGTCGTCGAAGTTCTGGCGCATGTCGATCTCGTTGCCTTCCTTGTCCTGGACCACGACGTCCAGACCCAGAGACTGCAGTTCCTTGAGCATGACGCGGAAGGACTCGGGGATGCCCGGCTGCGGGATGGGCTCGCCCTTGACGATGGCCTCGTAGGTCTTGACACGGCCCTCGACGTCATCGGACTTGACGGTCAGGATCTCCTGCAGGGTGTAAGCAGCACCGTAAGCTTCCAGAGCCCAGACCTCCATCTCGCCGAAGCGCTGGCCGCCGAACTGGGCCTTGCCGCCCAGAGGCTGCTGGGTGACCAGAGAGTAGGGGCCGGTGGAACGGGCATGGATCTTATCATCAACGAGGTGATGCAGCTTGAGGTAGTACATATAACCGACGGTAACGCGGTTATCGAACTTCTCACCGGTACGGCCATCGTAAACGGTGGTCTTGCCGTCGCGGTCCAGCTCGATCTTGGAGAAGTCGATGATGTGGCCCTTCTCGCCCATCAGCTTGGGGAGCTTGGTGGGATATGCAGGAGCATTCTCGCCGTGCCACATCTCGCGGGCGGTATCGAAGGTATCGCCGATGTCAGCCTCGCGGGCGGAGTCGAAGACGGGGGTCATGACCTTGATGCCGCAGGCCTTGGCAGCGTAGCCCAGGTTGACTTCCAGCACCTGACCGATGTTCATACGGGAAGGAACGCCCAGGGGGTTCAGCACGATGTCCAGCGGGGTGCCGTCGGGCAGGTAGGGCATATCCTCCTGCGGCAGGATGCGGGAAACGACACCCTTGTTGCCGTGACGGCCTGCCATCTTATCGCCGACGCTGATCTTACGCTTCTGAGCGATATAGCAGCGGACGACCTCGCGCACACCGGGCTGCAGCTCATCGCTGTTCTCCGGGGTAAAGACCTTGACATCCACAATGATGCCGTATGCGCCGTGAGGCACACGCAGAGAGGTGTCGCGCACCTCGCGGGCCTTCTCGCCGAAGATGGCGCGCAGCAGGCGCTCCTCAGCGGTCAGCTCAGTCTCGCCCTTCGGGGTGACCTTACCGACCAGAATATCGCCGCTCTTGACCTCGGCACCGATGCGGATGATGCCGCGCTCGTCCAGATCCTTCAGGGCATCCTCAGAAACATTGGGGATGTCGCGGGTGATCTCTTCGGGTCCCAGCTTGGTATCGCGGCTCTCGGTCTCGTACTCCTCGATGTGGATGGAGGTGTACACGTCCTCGCGCACGATCTTCTCGTTCAGCAGGACGGCGTCCTCGTAGTTGTAGCCCTCCCAGGTCATGAAGCCGATGAGGGCGTTCTTGCCCAGAGAGATCTCGCCGTTGCGCATTGCGGGGCCGTCGGCCAGCACCTGACCGGCCTTGACGTTCTCGCCCACCTCGACGATGGGGCGCTGGTTGATGCAGGTGCCTGCGTTGGAGCGGGCGAACTTGACCAGAGAATAGTTGTCCACGACGCCCTGAGCGTTGCGCACCTCGACATGGTCAGCGTCCACCTTCTCAACGATACCGTCGTTCTTTGCCAGAACAGCGGTGCCGGAGTCGGTAGCAGCCTTGTACTCCATACCGGTAGCAACGATGGGCTGCTGGGTGACCATCAGAGGCACTGCCTGACGCTGCATGTTGGAGCCCATCAGAGCACGGTTACAGTCATCGTTCTCCAGGAAGGGGATGCAGGCGGTAGCAACAGAGACCATCATGCGCGGAGAAACGTCCATGTAATCGACCTTCTCTGCGTCGATTTCCAGGATCTCGTCGCGGCGGCGGGCAGACACACGGGGACGGATGAAGTGCTTGCCTTCATCCAGCGGCTCGTTGGCCTGTGCCACAACGTACTCGTCCTCCACATCGGCGGTCATATACTCCACCTCGTCGGTGACGACCTGCTCGATGAGATTGTTGTTCTCGTCGTAGATCTTCTTGACCTTGCGGTAGGGAGCCTCCACGAAGCCGTACTCGTTGATCTTGGCGTAGGATGCCAGATAGGAGATCAGACCGATGTTGGGGCCTTCAGGGGTCTCAATGGGGCACATACGGCCATAGTGGCTGTAATGAACGTCGCGGACTTCGAAGCCTGCGCGGTCACGGCTCAGACCGCCGGGGCCCAGAGCAGACAGACGGCGCTTGTGGGTCAGCTCAGCCAGAGGGTTGTTCTGATCCATGAACTGAGACAGCGGAGAGGAGCCGAAGAACTCCTTGATGGCTGCCACCACAGGACGGATGTTGATCAGTGCCTGCGGAGTGATGACGCTCTGATCCTGACTCTGCAGGGTCATACGCTCACGGATGACGCGCTCCATACGGGAGAAACCGATGCGGAACTGGTTCTGCAGCAGCTCGCCCACGCTGCGGATACGGCGGTTGCCCAGATGGTCGATATCATCGGTGGTGCCGATGCCGTAGCCCAGACCGTTCAGGTAGTTGATGGAGGACAGGATATCGTCGATGGTGACGGTACGGCCGATGAGCAGGTCGTGATCCTTCTTCAGGCTCTCCATGACCTCCTCGGCGCTGGAGGCGTTATCAAGGATCTTGCGCAGCTCCTTGAGGCAGCAGCGCTCGTTGATGCCGCACTCCTTGACATCCACACCCTTGAATGCGGGGTAGTAGCTGTCGATGATGGCCTGTGCGTCCACGCAGCCGTTGGTGATGACCTTGACCTTGTGGGGCTGATCCTTCATGGGATCATCGATCTTCAGCACGACCAGATTCACGCCGGCAGCATCGATCTGCTCAGCCAGCTTGCGGTCGATCTTCTTGTCGGCCTCGACAAGGATCTCGCCGGTGAAGGGATCCACCACGTTCTCTGCGGCCACATGATCCATGATGCGGCGTGCCAGAGACAGCTTCTTATTCATCTTATAGCGGCCGAAGCGGGACAGGTCGTACCGGCGCGGATCGAAGAACAGCATATCGATCTGGCTGGTAGCGGACTCCACCGTGGGGGGCTCGCCGGGGCGCAGCTTGCGGTAGACCTCCAGCAGGCCCTCCTCGCGGTTCTTGGTGGTATCCTTTTCCAGCGTGGCCAGAATGCGCTCGTCCTCGCCGAAGTAGTTCAGGATATCCTCGTTAGAGGACAGGCCCAGTGCACGGCACAGCACGGTGACGGGCAGCTTACGGTTCTTATCGATACGGACATAGAACACGTTGGCGGCATCGGTCTCGTACTCCAGCCATGCACCGCGGTTGGGGTTCATGGTGGCGCTGTACAGGTCGTTACCGACCTTATCCTTAGCATGGCCGTAGAACACACCGGGAGAGCGGACCAGCTGGCTGACGATTGCACGCTCAGCACCGTTGATGACAAAGGTGCCTGCGTCGGTCATCAGGGGGAAGTCACCCATGAAGATCTCCTGATCCTTCACCTCGCCGGTCTCCTTGTTCAGCAGACGGGCGGTGACGCGCAGGGGGGCTGCATAGGTAACGTCGCGCTCCTTGCACTCCTTGATGCTGTACTTCGGCTCCTTATCCAGCCGGAAGTCCACAAAGCTCAGTGCCAGATTGCCGGTGTAGTCCTCAATGGTGCCGATGTCGTGGAAGACCTCTTTCAGGCCCTCGTCCAGGAACCACTGATAAGAGTTCTTCTGGACCTCGATCAGGTTCGGCATACTGATGACTTCGTCGATGTGGGAGAAGCTCATGCGCTCGGTTTTGCCGAGCTTTACGGGCTTGACTTTCATCATAAAATCAACCACTCCTTACTTTTATATTCTACGGGATGTCGTATACGCGGGTCAAATTTGAGCAGACACACATAATTCGACCCGCGTCCTGTGGAACCTTCCGGCATTTTGCACAAACTTTTCGGGGCGACCCCTCAAGTGGCAGCCATCACAGCTCCCTTTTTGACGCACTAGTCCATTATGTGATACTAATGCAGTATACACCCCAAAACCCCTGTTGTCAAGCCATTTTTCAGTTTTTTGCCGAAATAAATTTTATTTTCGGTTTGTTTTCGAACGCCCGGTAGCGTGTATCCGTTTACTTTCCAAGTACTTGATTTTTTTATTTTGCACGTTCCTGTTCATAACACCCTTGTGCAATTTGTCTATCTTTGCTCTTGCGCCCGGAGGTATTACTTTTTTACTTCCCTGCCGCAAAAAGAAGAGACCGCCGCACGGAACGCCGTGCAGCGGCCTTGTCCTATTATATAGAATGCTCACTCGTCCAGATAATCCCGCAGCAGCTTTGCGCGGCTGGGGTGGCGCAGCTTGCGCAGCGCCTTTGCTTCGATCTGACGCACCCGCTCCCGGGTCACGTTGAATTCCTTGCCCAGTTCTTCCAAGGTGCGGGCGCGGCCATCCTCCAGACCAAAGCGCAGGGTGATGACCCTCTCCTCCCGGGGCGTCAGGCTTTTAAGGACGTGCAGCAGCTCCCGCCGCAGCAGCTGGCGCCCAGCTTCATCCACCGGGACACCGGCGTCCTCGTCCTGAATAAAGTCCTCCAGATGGGCGTCCTCTTCCTCCCCTACCGGCGTTTCCAGACTGATGGGTTCCTGCGACAGTTGCAACAGTTCCCGCACCTTGTCCGGCTCCATATCCAGTGCGGCGGCGATCTCCTCCACGGTGGGCTCCCGCCCATTTTTGTGCAGCAGATCGCCTGCCGTTTTCTTGACCCGGTTGATGCTCTCTACCAGATGCACCGGGATGCGGATGGTGCGCCCCTGATCCGCAATGGCGCGAGTGATGGACTGACGGATCCACCAGGTTGCGTAGGTGGAGAACTTGAAGCCCCGCTCCGGCTCAAACTTTTCAGCAGCCTTCATCAGGCCGAGGTTGCCCTCCTGAATGAGATCCAGAAAAGGCAGTCCACGCCCGGCGTAGCGCTTGGCTACCGACACCACCAGCCGCAGGTTCGCTTCGCTCAAGGCGCGGCGCGCCTCTGCATCCCCTGCCCGGGCGGCCTTTGCCAGCGCCATCTCCTGCCCGGCGGTCAGCAGCGGCACCCGGCCGATCTCCTTTAAATAGGTCTTGACCGGGTCATCCAGTGCCACACCCTCCGAGGAAAGCTCATTCTCCAGCCTGCCGATCTGGGCATCATCCAGCACAGGCAGCTCGGCAGGTTCCTCTGCCAGATGAACGCCCCGCTGCTCCAGCGCCGCGTAAAGCTCGTCCAGCTGTGCAATATCAAAATCCGCTTCTTCCATGGCACGGCTAATCTGCTCCGTGGTCAGGGTGTGACGGTGAGCCTTTGCGGCAAGGCTGCGGGCAAGTTCTTCCGTTTGCGACAATTTCTGCATGATTCCTGCTCCTTTTCTCTCCAGCTCCAGCCGGAGGGAAAACAGGGATCAGTCTTGTTCGGGCAGCGTCCCCTGCTTTTTTTCGCGCATCGACTGAAGATACTGTGTGATCTCATCGCCGGACATTGCAGCAGCTTTGCTAGCAACCGGCATTCCCCGGGCGATCCTGTCCAGATACAGACGGATATCGTCCGGAGTGCAGTTCACATCGCTGTATTGTGCCGCAAGCCGGCTCAGTTCATTCAATGCTTCTTCGCTTACAAATGCCCGCAGTGCAGTCAGGCTGAGTTCCACGCCCTCCCGGCTGCAATTGAGCATCGCTTCGTATAGTTCCTTCTGCTGCGGCTGGATGAATTGCTCCGCCGTCAACTGCTGCTTGGCCAGTTCCAGATAGCGCGGCTCCCGCAGGATAGCTGCCAGCAACCGCTGCTGGGCGCTGGCGATGCCCAGCGCCTGACTGCCGCCTGCGCTGTAAGGCACCTTGATCTGATCCATCTCACCGGAGCGCAGCAGCTCGCGGTTTTTCTCCCGGCGGTACTTGCCGCCCGCCCGCTTTGCTGCGGTGCCCAGCTGCGCCAAAATGGCAGTTTTGGAGATGTTGGTCTCCTCTGCCAGCCGCCCGGCGTACACCTCCTGCTCAGTGGGGTTGGAGCGCTCGGCCAGCATCTCCACGGCTTCCTTTACATATTGCAGCCGCTGCGCATCCTGCGAGAGATCATACTGGTCTCGCAGGCGCTTGAGCCGGAAGTCCAGCGCATTGCCCACCCCATCCAGAAGTGCCTGAAAGCGCTCCGGGCCGTATTTTTTGATGTATTCGTCTGGGTCCTTTGCGCCGGGAATCTGCAAAACGCCCACCTTTACCGGGCTGTTGCGGAACAGTTCCAGCGAGCGCAGGGTCGCCTTCTGGCCGGCCTCGTCCGAGTCATAGCTCAGAATGACCTCATCGGCATATTCGCTGATGATGCGCACCTGTCCGGGGGTCAGGGCGGTGCCGCAGGCGCAGACGGCGGTATCGATGCCCGCCTGCTGCATACTGATGACATCCATGTAGCCCTCGCACAGCACGAACCGCCGGGAGGCGCTGCGCTTGGCGATCTGCATGGCAAACACCGTCTCGGATTTGTGGTAGACCAGCGTTTCCGGGCTGTTGACGTATTTGGGCTTGGAGTCGTCCATCACGCGCCCGCCAAAGGCAATGATGTTGCCGCGCAGGTCAAAGATAGGGGTCATGACACGCTTCCAGAACAGGCAGTAGATGCGCCCGGACTGGCTGCGTTTGAACAAGCCGCTGGCGTCCAGTTCCTGCTGGTTGTAGCCCTTATCCCGCAGGTACTGGTACAGTGCCTGCCCATCGTTGGGGGCATAGCCCAGCCCGAACCGGACGATGGTCTTATCGTCCAGCCCGCGCCGCCGCCAGTAAGCGCGCGCCTGCCGCGCCTCCTCCACGGTAGAGTTCAGGCAGGCGTGGAAGAAGCGGGCGGCCTCCTTGTTCATAGAAAGCACCCGGCTGCGCAGACGTCCGGTCTTGTCGTCCTCCTGCGGCTCCGGCATTCCGGCACGGGAAGCCAGCATCTTGATGGCTTCGCCGCTGCTGATATTGTTGATCTTTTTGACAAAGCTGATGGCATCTCCGGCTGCCTGACAGCCGAAGCAGTAAAAGCTTTGAGTGTCAGGGTACACATAGAAGGACGGCGTTTTTTCGCTGTGAAAGGGGCACAGACCGCCGTATAGCCGTCCCTTGCGCTTGAGCTGCACATAGCTGCCCACCAGCTCTACAATGTCGGTGCGGCGGGTGAGCTCCTCGATGTATTCGTGTGGGATCATGTTGTTTTAAACGACCTCTCCAGTTTTAAAGGACGTGCCATTTCTGGGGCACGAACAGTTCTTCAAAGGTGCGGATGGCAAACTCGTCGCTCATACCGCTGATGTAGTCGGTGACGGCGCGTTCCCGTCCCTCCTGATAGGCCAGCTGCACATAAAAGTTGGACATCTGATCCACATGGGTCAGGTAGTACTCGTACAGTTCCGCGATAAGCTTGTCCACCTTCTGCTCCTCGCGCTTGGCGTTTTTGTCCACATACACGGTGGCGTACATGAAATCCCGCAAAGCGAGAAAAGCCTCGTATTCCTCGGTGCCCATGCGGACATCTTCCTCGCTGTGGGTGAGGATGCTGTTGATCATAGTGGTGATGCGGGCGGACTTAGTCTGCCCCAGCACTGCCGTGCAGTCCTTGGGCAGGGTGGCAGCGTCCAGCACACCGGCGCGCACGGCGTCCTCGATATCGTGGTTGACAAAGGCAATCTGATCTGCCAAGCGCACGATGCGCCCTTCCGGGGTAGCCGCCCATGTGCCCTTGGTGTGGGTAACGATGCCGTTGCGCACCTCCCATGTCAGGTTAAGGCCCTCGCCGTCCTTTTCCAGCCGGTCTACCACACGCAGGCTTTGCATATAATGGTGGAAGCCGTCCGGGCAGAGAGCGTTCAGTGCCTTTTCGCCTGCGTGTCCAAAGGGAGTGTGCCCCAGATCATGCGCAAGGCTGATGGCCTCGGTCAGATCCTCGTTCAGGCGCAGACCGCGTGCGATGGTGCGGGCGATCTGCGAAACTTCCAGCGTATGGGTCAACCGGGTACGGTACAGATCGCCTTCCGGCGAGAGGAACACCTGCGTTTTCTGCTTGAGACGCCGGAAGGCCTTGCAGTGCAGCACCCGGTCGCGATCCCGCTGGAACACCGGGCGCAGCGGATCCTGCGGCTCCGGTACGGCGCGGCCACGGCTTGCATCGCTGAAGGTCGCCCAAGGCGCAAAGGTAAGGTGCTCGATTTCCTCGGTTCTCCGGCGCACATCCATACAGATCCTCCTTTTGTTTTTCGGGCTTCTCCCCTCCCCTCTGCGCACAGCCGATCCCAATTGCTGCGCTACGGCAATTGTAGCACATCGGCCGTGTCGAAGGGGGAAGTTCCGTGTCGGTTTGCAAAAAAGACTTTGTTTTTTAAAATGGTGCGTAGAATGGGTCAGACGCCGTTACCTGAGCGCTGCCCCGGGTCAATTCCCGCAGCTGCTCCAGCAGCGGGGCTTCGGTATGCTCTGGCATCTGCCAGCGCAGGGTGACCCGGTCTGTAAACTCCGGCGGTGCCTGCTTTGCCCCGGCAGCATCAATGAGCAGGGACGCACGCTCGTAAAGGGCGTAGTCCACGGTCACTTGTAATTCCACCACGCTGCGCACCGTGACCACCTCGGCGTTTTCCAGCGCACGGGCAGTGGCGGTAGTGTAGGCGCGCACCAAGCCGCCGGTGCCCAGCAGCACCCCGCCAAAGTAGCGGGTGACCACCACGATCAGGTCTGTCAGGCCGCTGTGCTGCAGCACTTCCAGCGCGGGCGTACCGGCAGTCTTGGCCGGCTCGCCGTCATCGGAATAGCGCTCGCGGTTGCCCGCCCGCAGGCGGTAGGCGTAAACATTGTGCCGCGCGGTGCGGTTGGCTGCCCGCACCTGCTCCAGAAAGGCCACAGCGGCTTCCTCACTGTCAGCAAAGGAAAGCTGTGCGATAAAGCGGCTTTTTTTCTCTTCGTATTCACCGGTGGCCGTGCCCCGGACGGTGCGGTAATCCTCCACGTTAGATCCTCCTGATAATAACTCAGAATAAGTATAACACAAACGGGCGCAAATAAAAAGACTGACGAAGCCTTGCGGCCCCGCCAGTCTTTTTATAAGAAGAAAGCAGTTAATCACTTGGTAAAGATCTGGATCCACTGATGGCCCCAAGTGCTGTTGCTGTTGTAGTAGTAACCAACACTCATCTTGCGAGCCTCAGGGTTCAGGATATTGGCACGATGGCCTTCGGAGTTCATCCATGCGTTGACGACCTCTTCAGGAGAGACGCTGCCCCATGCGGCATTCTCGCCGGTGGGGGTATCGGTGACGCCGTAGTCCTTCAGGACGGTGAAGCACTTGGAACCATCGGGACGGACGTGGGAGTTCACAACGGAGATCTCCTCGGCGCGGGTCTGTGCAGCGGCGGTCAGCGCGTCATCGCCCATTTCCAGAGCAGTCAGACCGTACTTTGCGCGCTGGGCATTGACCAGATTCAGAACTTCCTGACGGTAATCCTCGGTGTGAGAATTTTCGGGGTAAGAGAAGATCAGCACCCAATAGTTATTGTAAACACCGCCCTCATAGTAGCCAACGCTCACGGTGGTAGCATCGGCGTTCAGGATACGCTCACGGGTGAAGTCGGTAGCCATCCACTGATCCATTGCGGAATCGGGGGTGGAGCAGCCGGCCATGTAGTTCTCGCCGATGGAGACATCGCTGATGCCGTTCTCTGCCAGAACGGTGAAATCGCGCTGACCGTTGGGACGAACGTAGGAGTAAGAAACTGCCAGCTCTTCGGCACGCTCCATTGCAGCGGCGTTGTGGTTGCTGTCGCCCAGAGCAACAGGAGCCAGACCAGCCTGTGCACGCTCGTTATTGATCAGGGTCAGGAAGCTGCGCTGGTAAGCGTCTTCCTCAAAGTAGGAGTTCTCTTCTTCCACAGAAGCGGTGGCAGGCATGGCAGCCTGTGCAGCGTTTGCGGTGACGGGCTTGAAGCCTGCAAAGCCAAAAAACACAGCCAGCGTCATTGCAGCTGCTGCGATATTCTTCACGGTACTCATTGCACGCTTCATAAGATTGCCTCCGGTCTGTTGCCTTATGCAGTGTGATCTTGGATATTGCAACTCGTTTGCAACTCTGTCGTATCACATCCGCAACTCTTATGTAACAAGAGTATCACAAAACCATACAGACGTCAAGAGGCTTAGAGCTTGATTTGCAGAAAAAATACAGATTTTTTAAAAAATTCTCGCCTTTTTATCGCAACTCAAGCGTAACAAAGAGTCCGAAAACGTTACAGTTGTGTTGCGCTTCTCGCCAAAACAAGCCAAGTGCAACAGCTTCCGCACACTTTTTGGGACACTTCGGTGCGTTTCGTTTTGTATATCACTGTATTTATATGCACCGCTTTGCATATCGTGGTTTCTGTGTACGTTTTTGTGGCGCTTCGCTGTGTTCCCTTCTGCGTTCCTTTCCTGTGGAGCAAATCGGAGCTGCTGTGCAGTGGCCGGCACAACAGCTCCTTTATAAAAAGCACAAAAAGGAGGCCGCTGCACAAAAATGTGCAACGGCCTCTCACAATTCAGGCTATGCTATTGAACAATGCTCAGGAACAGGCGATCACAGAGCAACCTTTGCTGCCTCGATCTGCTTGATCAGCTCAGGCACGACCTTGAACAGATCGCCCACGATGCCGTAGTCAGCAACGCCGAAGATGGGAGCACCCTCGTTCTTGTTGACGGCGATGATGCACTCAGAATCCTGCATACCGGCGGTGTGCTGGATAGCACCAGAGATACCCAGAGCCACATAGATCTTGGGGTGCACAGTCTTGCCGGTCTGACCGACCTGATGGTCAGCGGTCATCCAGCCTGCATCGGTGACGGCAC
>ERZ831979.2767-NODE-2767-length-11173-cov-3.194190_pt1 | contig 11173 bp, 8 predicted proteins | sample MGYA00519952_ERZ831979 | MGnify/ENA primary metagenome ERZ831979 (study PRJEB31850, sample SAMEA3708723) | human gut metagenome | biome: human gut; feature: human-associated habitat; material: faeces | place: China | collected 2014 ...
ATACACTTTGTTGGCATGCAATTAACATAACCTGCGAAAATCCGTAACACCACCTACAGGCGGCAGTTCATACGTTAAACTCTAGTTTACGAACTAAGTGGTTGGATTTTCTTTCTCGTCTTTTACTACAAGGTTTACGGAATCAATTCCACTCACATTGACATTGCGATTTACTTTTGCGTCATAGGTATCCGCTTTTACGATATCTGCAAGGTCAATGCCGGTAGCTTCTTTCATACTCTCAAAAAGCTTTGCCATGACTGCCGGAACATTTCCTGCAACCTGCTCAACACCATTGCTGCCACCATCGCCACCGATAATCGTAATTTTGTCGATCTGACCTAATGGCTCTGCAATCTTTGCAGCAACATCCGGAAGAACTTTGATCATCATCTCGGCTACAGCTGCTTTGTTGTATTTTGCATATGCTTCTGCCTTTTTCTCCATCGCTTCTGCTTCCGCAACACCCTTTGCCTGAATGGCTGCTGCTTCGGCTTCACCTACCGCACGAATACCTTCGGCTTCCTGCTCTTTGGCAAAGCGGTCTGCTTCCGCCTGCGCTTTTCTTGCTTCTGCCTGACGCTGTGCCTCAAACTGTTTTGCCTCGGCTTCTTTCTGTCTCTGATAGAGTGCCGCATCGGCTTTCTGCTGTGCTGCATATTTATCTGCTTCCGCCTGTTTCTTAACTTCTGCCTCAAGAGCCTGCTCTTTTACTGCAACCTCTTTCTGTTTTAACTCAATCTCACGTTCCTGTTTTGCAATATCTGCATTGGCAGTTGTTACCTCAATGGTCTTACGCTGTTCCTCTTTCTGAATCTCATAAGCTGCATCTGCCATAGCTTTTTTCGTATCTGCTTCCTGCTGTAACTCTGAACGTTTGATTGCAAGTTCATTCTGTTTCTTTGCAATCTCTGTCTGAGCCGCAACTGCTGCATCATTGGATTCTTTGTCTGCTGCTGCCTGCGCAACTTTGATATCTCTTTCACTTTCTGCTCTGGCAATTGCTGCTGCCTTTTTAATTTTTACGATATTATCAATACCCAGGTTCTCGATAACTTCATTTCCATCTACGAAGTTCTGTACGTTAAAGCTGATAATATCCAGTCCCATAGCTGCAAGGTCAGGTTCCGCATTCTCTTTTACAAGAGTTGCAAACTTCTGTCGATCCGAAACCATCTCCTCCAGCTTCATCTTTCCTACGATCTCACGCACATTACCTTCAAGAACTTCTCTTGCCACGCCTGCAATGTATTCTGTGTTCTTATTCAGGAAGTTTTCTGCTGCAAGTCTTAACTTTTCAGATTCATTACTGATTTTAACGTTAACCGTTGCGTCTACATTAATGTTAATGTAATCTGCTGTCGGCACTGCATTGCTGGTTTTGACATCAATTGGGATCAGTCGAAGGTTCAACTTATCAAGACGTTCAAAAAACGGTATACGGATGGCTGCTTTTCCAATCACGATTTTTGATTTCTTCTTGATACCGGAAATAATAAATGCCATATCCGGTGGAGCCTTCACATAGCCAACGGCTAAGAAAATGACGATGATTGCAATCACCACAATTGCGATAATTGCAGAAGCTGGAATCAATTCTAACATCTTAATCCTCCTTGTTTTTCCGAAGGAAAAATCCGAGTTCCTCTGAACGAGGAGAGGATTTAGCCTCCTTGTTTTAACATTTGTATGATGTTTTTTATTATAAATGACTTAATGTTAGAATCCTACACATTTAACCTTAAAGATTTCTTAATTTTTCATCGCTTCAACTTACCATCACATTTCTTAAATGTAAAAGCAGGGAAATTCCCTTGCTTTTGTTAATCCTTATATAAAATCTTCTCTAATTCTGCTGTCGTCTTAAGATAGTAATCACAGTATTTTTGCATATACTCCCGCACGACCGGGATCTGGTTATCCGACCAGCCGGCACAGGCAAACGGAACACCGCACGCCTTTGCCATATCATAGCCGGGTTTTAAATCATCCACCATGAGAAGTTCCTCCGGCTTTAAATTCAGGATGCGCAGCGTTTCCTGCAATGCATAGGGATGCGGCTTTCTTTTCCCCTCCGGACATGCCCAGTCGAAAATGAGTTCCGGCTCCGGCAGTCCTGCCGCCTCGTAATCTCTCAAAATCGTCTTTCGCATGGAATGGGAAGACACACAGATTTTGCCACCATTTTCCATGTAAGTATGCAGTATCTCCGGCAAACCCTCATAGACAGCCGGGATTGTCACTGCCGCCGCACGTTCCCACTCTGCCTCCTGATACCTGATCTCCTCCGGCGTATAGTGCAAAATGTCCGCGCACATCTCATAAAATCCCGGATCAAAATTATACTCCACAAACTGTTCATAGCTCATAGTCGTGCCACGCAGATCTTTCAGTGACCGCAAAAATGCCGGGAAATTAATCTCCGGTGTACTTTTTACAACCGTGTCATCGTGATCTAACACAAGACATCTGACTCTTAGTTCTCGTTGCTTCTTCTCAGACATTTTTAATCGTTCCTTTTCAATGATTTCTGAGTTTTCCCGCCAGATAGAGCAGTACATCTTTACGTGTGACAATTCCAATAAAAATGCCATTGTCATCTACTACAGGAACAAAGTTCTGGTTCGTGATCTTCTCAAATAAATCTTCCATGGATTCCGAGATTTTTACTGCCTCGTTGTCTCTTCGCCTCTTTACATCTGTAATTCGGATTTTTTCCATGCGATGGACATCCGGAAAATCTTTTTCCTTCATCTCCCACAGCAGATCCCCCTCCGTGATCGTACCGATATATTTTCCATCAAGCGCCAGCAGTGGAATCGCACTGTAACCGTGATACTCTAACTTTTCTACGACCTGTCTTAAAGTATCGTCCTCCTCCACATGTGCCACCTCTTCTTTTGGTGTCAGAAAAAATAATATATTCATCTTTTGCACTCTCTCCTGTTCTTCTCGCCTGCACTCATTTTCGTGATTTCATCACTCAATAAATTCCTCGCTTGCACTCATTTTATCATTAACTCATGATACACACCAGTGAAAAGAATATAAATTTTTTATTCCTTGACAAATTTGTCTTTTTTCGTATAATCTATTTTTAAAAGGTCTAATTTTAGACTTATTACATAAAAACCAAAAGTAAATCAATTTTTCGCAGGAGTGTATCGGTCTATGTTTCCTTCTGAATTATTAACTGCAAATAAAAAAATCATGCATGTTTACGAATCTTTCTGCACGCCTCTCTGCAGGAAGTACCAGCTGAACCAGAGCGATCTGGATCTGATTTTATTTATCGCTAACAACCCAATGTATAACACCGCAAAGGATGTCTGTGAAACCCGTGGAATCAAAAAAGGCATTGTCTCGGTAACAACGGAACGGCTCGTCCAAAGCGGCTATCTGATCAGAAAAAATGACATTCATGACCGAAGGATCCAACGGTTATGCCTCACGGAAAAATGCCAACCTATAATAGCAGATGGCAGAGAGATGCAGACGCATTTTTTTACCTCCATCACCGCCGGGCTGACAGATGAAGAATTGAAACTTTACCAGGAATTATCGGAAAAGATCCGTGATCAGGTAATCAAATTAGAAAAGGAGTTGTAAATCATGATGACATTTATCATATGCCTGCTCGCCGGACTTGGCGCAGGACTTGGAACCGGCTTTGCCGGAATGAGCGCAGCGGCTGTGATCAGCCCGATGCTCATTGCTTTTTTACATATGGACGCCTACCAGTCAATTGGAATCGCACTTGCCAGCGATGTCCTTGCGAGCGCAGTTTCCGCTTATACTTATGGGAAAAATAAAAATCTTGATATCAAAAACGGACTTGTGATGATGTTCACCGTCATGATTTTTACCTTTATCGCAAGTTATCTGGCAAGCTTTATCCCAAGCAGGACAATGGGCGGTTTCTCCACATTCATGACTCTGCTGCTCGGTATTAAATTCATTGTAAAACCAGTGATGACAACGAAAGAAACCATGGCTGCCGCCGATCCGAAAAAAAGAATTATCCAGTCCATTATCTGTGGAACTATTATCGGCTGTATCTGCGGCTTCGTCGGCGCAGGTGGCGGAATGATGATGCTTTTGATCCTGACCTCTGTTTTGGGATATGAGTTAAAAACAGCGGTCGGCACCAGCGTTTTCATTATGACTTTCACTGCTCTAACCGGAGCTTTGAGCCATTTTGCAATCGGAGGCGCGCCGGACGCAGTTATTCTGATTCTCTGCATGGTCAGCACCCTGATTTTTGCCAGAGTTGCTGCTGTTCTTGCCAATAAGGCACCCGCAAAATTGTTAAATCAGGCGACCGGTGTGATCTTAGTGATTCTCGGTGTTGCAATTATTGCTGTGCAGTATGTGTTCTAAGTGACTATTTTCAAAAATAGGGCTAATGACGCAGATGCAGATTCCGCCTACAGGTTCTGCAATTCTGCGTTCATCAGCTCAATATAATGCTCTGCGTTTTTCCGGTTTTCCACAATCTCATCCTCTGTCATCTGGTGGATCACTTTCGCCGGGCTTCCGACTGCGACAGAATTGTCCGGAATTACCATTTTCCCGGTGACAAGTGCACCAGCTCCAATGATGCAGTTCCTTCCCACAACAGCGCCGCTGAGCAGAATACTTCCCATTCCCACAACTGTATTGTCTCCAATAGTACAGCCATGCACTACTGCATTATGCCCGACAGAAACGCCTTTTCCAATGTGAACGGAATGTCCCGCATCTGTGTGCAGTGTGCTGTTATCCTGCACATTCGAATTGTCATCTATAAAAATGCTTCCGGTATCGCCGCGCACGACAGCGTTATACCAAATTCCTACGTTGTCTCCTAATGTAACATCCCCGACAACGTGTGCGCCCGGAGCCAAGTAAATGTGATTGTTCATAGGTGTTATCTCCTTCCTTTCAAATCAATTATTGTCTTATACCCTTGATACTGTATCTGTCAATATATAAGCACAAAAAATCAGAGTTTGCAAAAATTTTCTGCAAACTCTGATTTATTTTTTTCTACTTATTCTGCTTTCTTCACTTCTTCAAAATTTGAATTTTTGTATTCTTTCCATTTCTTCATTTTCAGATGACGTCTGTAATAGTAACAGATGAATAACGCTCCAAAAATAACATCAATTGCAATCCAGATTTTATCTAAAGTAAATAAATGTGCCTTGTAAAGAGTCGGTGCGTCACTATTTGCCACCATATATAAGATATTCTTGGTTGCCTGACGCATTGCAGCCTGACCGGATACGGTTCCTGTGATTTCATCAGACAATCCATTTATAAGTCCATAGCTGAGCTGTAAATCATTTCCTGCCAGTAAAGCACGATTGATGTCTTCTGTCGTACAAGCCATTACACAGTCTGTGATCACAGCACCTTTAAATCCCCACTCATCACGAAGTACTGTCGTAAGCAATTCATAACTCTCTGCAGTTGGTGTTGTTCCAATACGGTTGAAGGAGGACATAATTCCGGTAGTCTGTCCTGTTTTCACAGCAACTTCAAAGCCTTTCAGATAAACCTCTCTCATTGCCTGCTCATTCAGCCATGTAAGTAATCCACCTGCATCACGGTTTGTTTCCTGATCATTTACTGCAAAATGTTTGAAGTAACTGTATACGCCATTTTCCGTAATACCTGTAATTTCTTTTCCAGCCATCACACCACTTAAAAATCCGTCTTCAGAATAGTATTCATAATTTCGACCAGAAAACTGACTTCTGTGGATATTTGCTGCAGGTCCATAAATACCTGCGATTCCATAAGCTTTTGCTTCCTCACCATAGACACAGCCTTTTTCATAAGCCAGATCTGCATTCCATGTTGCAGCTAACATTGCCTGATTGGTGTACATATTGCCGTTGACACCGGAAAACTTATTTGCCATCAGATTGTTAATTCCGTTTGGACCGTCACATTCTACAAGCTGAGATTTTTCTACACTCTTTACGGCTGCTGTCTGCCAGCCACCGCTCTCAATAAGTTTTTTCATTTCCTCTTCAGAAACCTGATCTAATAAAAGATCCCATTTCTCATCGTTATAATCAATTCCTGCCATATCAGAAAGCTTCAAATGATTGTTCTTTGTTCTGATTTTGGATGCGGATGTGTCCTCAAGATTTAAGGAATCCTCCTCTAACACTGCTATTATCTCATCGGATGCCTCACGGCTCTCTGCAGCTCTCTTTGTCGGAACGGTTCCTGCCCAGTCTGCGCGTGACATATAAGTAATATTTTCACCATAAGTTACGTCATCAAATAAGTTTGTTGCCGTAATCTGATCACTGGAACGTTTTCCGTCATTATTGTCATTGTAAATCACATCTTTGTCAACGGTAATCGTTCTGCTGTCGATCACATTATGACTGTCACTCTGCAGACGGATCTCATAATCCCCAGCCTCTAATACATAGGCACCGCCTTTGGCTTTAATTCCGGAATAATCATAAGATGCCATATCCTCTAATGCCATTGTGATTGTCACTTTTTCTGATTTTCCAGGCTCTAAGTTCTCTGTTTTTGCGAATCCACCAAGAACAACTTCACTCTTTTCAATTCCGCCAGGTGTATATGGCGCTTTGTAATAGATTTCTACAACTTCTTTTCCAGCGGTATTTCCTGTATTTTTTACATTTACTGTTGCTGTAACGGTTGTTGCGTCGCAAGTGACATCTTCTAGTGTCTGCTCAAAAGTGGTATAGCTTAATCCATAGCCAAACGGATACTGTACTGTTGTATCATAATCGATGAATCCGTCTGCTGCTGCAGTCTCAAAATAACGGTATCCTACATAAATTCCTTCTATGTAGTCTACATAATGGAAACTGTCTGCTCCGACTTCTGCATCTCCGGTACCTGCCATCACTCCGCCGTTTGTATAAGTTGCATTTGTATAATCATAATCCCCGAAACTATAATAGGTTGGATTACTCTCTGCTTCGTAAATAAATGTATCGGTTGTTTTTCCTGACGGGTTCACTTCACCGGAAAGAATCTGTCCGACTGCAACTGTTCCCACCGAACCAAGACACTCCGTCCAGATTGCAGCATCAACCTTCTCGTCTTCTAAGAATCCAAGTTCCATTGCATTTGTGGAGTTTAATACAACAACAACTGTACCGAAATTATCTTCCAACAGTTTTAATGTATCTTCTTCGGCTTTGTTCAATTCCAGATAATGTCTTCCAGACTCTCCGCCATAATAGCCTTCCATATCCAGCGGAAGATCGGTTCCCTCGCCACCACTTCTTGAAATCACATAAACTGCTACATCCGAAAATTTCTTTGCATTAGAAATCAGCTCATCAGATAAATCACCAGCCTCATTTTCATACAAACCGAAATCTGTACCGACAAGTCCCATATCCGTGGCAGCCAATGCTTTTTCTTCATAAAATTCAGTAAGTTCCTCATTTAAAGAAAATCCTGCCTGTTTTAAACCGTCATACATACTTACACAGGAACTGTCATTTCCAGCTCCGGAACCGGTTCCTCCGAATGTACTGTAATAACCGCCACGTCCAAAGACATTGATGTTGCTCTCTCCTTTTAATGGAAGCGTGTTATTTTCATTCTTTAAAAGTACTGTTCCTTCCTGCGCCTCTCTTAATGTCACATCCTGTGCTTTCTCTGTTACTGCGTCCACAGCCTCCCCTGTAGGTGCTGCTGAAAGAAAATTATCAATTACTCCGAAATAATCTTTCGCCACATTCAATACCACATTAAGCAGTACGACCACAACCAGCAGCAGACTCATAAAGAAAAATGCGATTCTGCTCGGTCTGCGGATTTTTTTCTCTTTGTTTCCACCCTCGTTCATTTTCAATCCTCCTGTTTTTTTTGAAGCTGCTACGTTATCTTCTGAAAAAGTATTTTTCTGATAATACGTTTCGCCTCTGCTTTGCTGTACTTGTACTGTAACAAAAAAGACAGCCCGAAAGCTGCCTTTTGCATAAAACGTCTCTGTCACGACCTGTTTGGTTGTATTTTAGGGATCATCACCTGTAATAAAAAGATATGATTGTCCGTACAGACATTCATAATGCCACCATATTTTTCTGCTGTATGTTCAATACTTTTTAGTCCGAATCCGTGATATCCATTCTGCTCCTTTGTTGACTGGAAGCCTTTCTCTCCGCTTCCAGATAATGTTTCATAATAGTTTTCAAACTGAAATAAAAGCATATTTGCCCGTTCTGTCACAATAACAGAAATCGTTCTTTTGGTTTTATCCTCAAACTTTACAACACATTCCAGTGCATTATCTAAAGCATTTCCAAAAATGGTATAGATATCGACCGGGTTCATTCCTGCCACTGCCTGTCCGTCTGCAACACAGGCAAGGACAATCCCGTTTCGTTCACAATACAGACTTTTTTCTGTCATAATGGTATCTAACACCTCATTCCCGGTGTGCACCATTGCATCATAAATAAAAACCGCTTTTTCAAGTTCTTTGATCTGTTCATCACGCGCATGCTTATCCTCAATATGCCTTAGCGCTGCAATCTGATGTTTTAAATCATGGCACTTATGATTAATGAGGTTGATATTTTCCTGAGACATCTCATACTGCTCTTTGTATTTGACAAAACACTGCTGCTCTAACAAAAGTTTTTCCTCAAGTTCCGCTTTTTTCTTGCGGTCTGCCTCCACCCATAATGCGTAAAAACAAAAGATCATGGCATATGCCACACAACTCATATAAAGAACACGGTTTTCTATGGATAGTTCTTTTACCACTGCACTCAAAGAAATTGCAACCGCTATCACGCCAAAGGTTGTCCCAAGCTCCTGGAGGGATTGCTTTTTACACCCCTTTTCAGAAATAAGTGCAGGTGCCACTTTAAAATAGCACAGCACATATCCGATTGCAAAACACATAATTTCAATATATGAGTTATCTGTCATCTTAAAAAACGCACAGATTTCCAGATTAGCACAGTGAATCAGATGCTGTGTCAGATAACTGCTGTTTGCAATATATAAGATATCCTGTATAGAAATATCCGCTATTGCATAAATGACTACTACAAGTATTACATAACATGCAATGCTGTACACAATGGAAAGCGCAAGCATATTCCAGTTTTCTATTTTCTCCGCTGATCCCGAAAAAAACAGTGGACTTAAAATAATAATCGCAGCAATCAGACCTACTATTGTAATACGAATCTGTGGTTTTCTTTTCTGATAGTCGAGTTGTTTTATGTAAACCAATGTAGCAAACAGTAATTCAATTGGCAGACTGTACCAGCCAAAAATATTTATGATATTTCTCATTGAAAACTACCTCCCAGATACATTGCAAATCGATGCAGAAATTCTTTTTTTCTAGCTCTGCTGACCGGCAGCCTGTCACCATTTGACATTAAAACCATATCCTTTTCTATCGATTTGATATTTCTGAGATTTACAATATAGCCACTGTTACACCGCGCAAATGTAGATTCTGCCAAATCTTTCTCTAACTGTCCGAGACTGCCTCTCCCCTCTACGTCTCCACGCTCTGTATGAAAGAATAATTTATGATTGCATACCTCGACATAAATGATCTCCTGTAGGAAAACACGGCTCACTCCGTTCGCCTGATTTACTGTCAGATATTTTTTCTCCCGCATTTTCATCATATTCAAAAGCTTCTGCATTTTCATACAAAATGGTGCATATTGTACCGGCTTTACCACAAAATCAAATGCATCCACCTCATAGCCGTGAATGGCGTACTGCGCCATATTCGTTACGAAAACAAGAAAGGTTTCCTCATCCAGTTCACGGATTTTCTTTGCAGTCTCCATTCCGTCAATCCCCGGCATTTCAATGTCCAGTAAAATCAGATTCCATATTTTTGTATAATTTTTCAGGAACTTATCTCCGCTATCAAAAATCTCTGTCTGATAGTTGATATGATTGTTACCACAAAAGTGACCGATATATTCCTCTAATTTTTCTGCATCTGCGAAGTTATCCTCGACAATTGCAATGTGCAACATTCTGACCGTTCCTCCTTTGCATTGCTCTCCTCAAATATTATCCATATTTTTATTATTTAGCAAGAAAAAAGTCCAACAAACAAATCGATAATCTGATTTGTTTGTTGGACTTTTATATCAATTACTGATTAACTGTTAATCGCAGATTAGCAAACGCCCTGAGCCAACATAGCAACAGCTATAGTGTCCGTAGCTTTACCAGGGGGCGAGGTCGGCTGTATATCACATGTATAGAATGATTGTCAAAGAATCTCGAATTAATGAAGATTTTCCCAAACATTGTTTCATCCTCATCCTACTCATTATTATCTGATTAACACACAGACATGATACAAAATAGTTTCACAACCATTTCTATTATGCATCGTTTTCATCACTCGAATATCTGAGTAAGGAAAATCCTCAACTTCAAATCTATCATCAGCTAAAATTAAGGGATAAATATACTGATATTCTTTTATGTGCTTGAAATATTTCTCACAAAACTTACTAAAATCGGATACACTAACATATAACAATATTATATTAAACATATTTCCAATAGTATCATATTTGTAAATTTTGTCTATATGACTATCCAAGTAATGGGTATTAAGACTATCCATATTTAATGCTTCAATTATAGTTACAGGCAAACCATCTTCTTCAATTAAAATATCAACTTCTCCAGCGCATTTCCCAATAGGAGATATTCCTCTTCTAGTTTGATCTATTACATCATACTTCGCCATTTTTAATAAATCTCTTACAAAGTCATTTCTTTGATTTTCTGATATTTCAAAATACGTAGAATTTGACTGCAATTTGACACATGCTGACAATAAATCATGTAATATTGTTACTTTACTATTCTTTCTTCTTTCTATTCCATTTTCCTTTATTTCACTTCCTAAATTATCCCATATTGAATTAAATTCATTTTCAAAATCCTTTTCTTTCTTTTTTAACTCCAGATAATGATTTTTATTAGCACCATCCTTTTCAAAGGAACTAAAATACTGCCTTTTCCATTGTCCGATTCTCTTCAAATCCTTTTTTATTTCAGAATCGAAAATATCATCTTTAACTTCCTTATACGATTGTACCTCTCGAAGTACCATCCGAATAGCTACACATTGTTTTGAATTTCCTTTTTCTGCCTCACTTTCCATTTTTTCATA
>ERZ831979.2781-NODE-2781-length-11118-cov-4.489379_pt1 | contig 11118 bp, 7 predicted proteins | sample MGYA00519952_ERZ831979 | MGnify/ENA primary metagenome ERZ831979 (study PRJEB31850, sample SAMEA3708723) | human gut metagenome | biome: human gut; feature: human-associated habitat; material: faeces | place: China | collected 2014 ...
TCCTTACGTGAACTTCTTTTGCCCCTGCTTCTTTTAATAATTTTATTATATATTTACTTGTTGTTCCTCTTACAATTGAATCGTCAACAAGAACAATTTTTTTACCGGCTATTACAGAAGACATTGGAGAAAGTTTCATTTTAACTCCTCTTTCTCTTTCTTTTTGTGTAGGCTGAATAAATGTTCTTCCAATGTAACGGTTTTTAATAAGTCCTGTTTCATATGGAAGCCCTGAACCGTCAGCATATCCAACTGCTGCTGAAAGTGATGAATCTGGTACTCCTATAACCATATCAGCTTCCGGACATGGGCTTTCTTCAGCAAGAATTCTTCCGCATATTCTTCTTGATGTATGTACGTTAAGACCATTTATTGTACTGTCAGGTCTTGAGAAATAAATAAATTCCATTGAACACATTTTATCTTGAGTTCCATTTGTATAGAATATTGATTGTATTCCGTCTCTGCTTATTTTTACTATTTCTCCAGGTTTTATGCTTCTTAGGAATTTTGCTCCTAAAGTTTCAAAAGCAACTGTTTCTGAACTTACTACATATCCTTCTCCCATTTGAGCTAATGAAAGAGGGTGAAGACCGTTTTTATCTCTTATTGCATAGATTGTGTTTCCTGTCATAACAACAAAAGAAAAAGCTCCTTCAAGTTTTGCTACTGCTTTTGTAAGTTTTTCAGTAAATGTTCCTGATTCTTTTTGAATAAGGTGGCATAAAATTTCACTGTCTGAAGATGACTGGAAGATACTTCCTTCAAATTCAAGCTGCATTCTAAGCTGGTCCCCGTTTACTATTTTTCCGTTATGGGCAACACTGAAATCTCCTAGGTGAGAACGAACTAAAAGAGGCTGAATATTTTCAATTCCCGGAGCTTTGTGGTCTCCCATTCTCACATGCCCTATTGCCATATCTCCTTTTAATGCACTTATGTTTTCAGCATTAAAAACTTCTATTACAAGCCCGCTTCCTCTGTGTCTTAAAATATGTCCGTTGTCAGAAGTTGCAATTCCTGCTCCCTGCTGTCCTCTGTGTTGAAGAGAGTGCAGCCCGTAATAAGCTGACTGGGCTGCGTTCTCTACATTGTAAATTCCAAATACTCCACATTCTTCATGAATTTCATCTAATATATAATCAAATTCTCTCATTTTATTTTTTCCTCTTCCTTTTTATACGACTTGTATAATAATTAAAAAATTTAGTAAATAAATAATACAATGCCTTCTCATCTGAAGTTTTCTCTATTATTTTTTAAAGAAGTTTACTCCATTTTGGAAGATGTCTTGCATCTTTTCTCCATAAATATTTTTGAATATTCCATCTTCATAACGTTCTGAGTGACCCATTTTTCCAAAAATATGTCCGTCTTTTGATGTTATTCCTTCAACAGCGTAGCATGAACCGTTAAGGTTGTATTTTCCGTCCATTGTAGGTTCTCCTTCAAGGTTACAGTATTGAGTTGCAACCTGTCCGTTTTCAAATAATTCTTTTGCAAACTCTTCGCTTACAACAAATTTTCCTTCTCCGTGTGAAAGTGTCATTGAGTGCATATCACCAATTTCAAAAGATGAAAGCCATGGAGATGAGTTTGAAGCTATTCTTGTTGTAGCTATTCTTGAAACGTGACGGTTAATGTCGTTTCTGAATAATGTAGGAGAATTTTCATTTAATTTATCCATATCTCCGTATGGAAGTAATCCTGATTTTATAAGTGCTTGGAATCCGTTACAAATTCCTAACATTAATCCTTCTTTAGCAAGGAATTCTTTTATTGCAGCTTTAACTTTTGGATTTTGTAAAATATTTGTTATAAATTTACCTGATCCGTCCGGCTCGTCTCCTGCACTGAATCCTCCTGGAAGCATTACTATCTGGCTTTCTTTTATTTTTCTGCTAAGTTCTTCTATTGAAGCTTCCATATCTTTAACTGTTAAGTTATTTATTACAAATATTTCAGCTTCTCCGCCAGCTCTTTCAAATGCTTTTGCTGTGTCATATTCTGAGTTTGTTCCTGGGAATGCAAGAACTAAAACTTTTGGTTTGTCATATAATACAGATGCTTTTTGTTTCATATTTCCTTTTTTCTCTGTTGGTGCAAATACTTTTTCAGCTTTTGCTCCTGTATCATATGGATAAATTTTTGCATATCTTTCTTCCCAGTCAGATATTGCTTTATCAATATTTATTACTGCTCCGTTTATTCTTATTTCTTTTGTATCTTCAACTGTTCCAAGTAAAGATCCGAAAGAAAGTTTTTCTCTGCTTTCAACAACTAATGCTCCCGGCATTAAATCAAATAATTCTTCAGTTGTTTCAACATTAACTCCAAGTTTGTTTCCGAAAGCCATTTTCATAACAGCTTCAGCAGCTCCTCCGAATTTTACAACAGATGCTGAAACAATGTTTCCATTAAGCATTTCTTTTCTTACATTGTCAAATACAGCTTTTACTGTATCATATTTTGGAGTGAAGTCGCTGTTGTATTCAGGTTTTACTAAATAAATGTAGTTTCCTGCTGTTTTGAATTCAGAAGAAACGATATTTTGTGTTTTTTCTGTTGTCACTGCAAAAGAAATTAGTGTAGGTGGAACGTCTATATTCTTAAATGTTCCGCTCATACTGTCTTTTCCTCCGATTGCAGGAGTTTCAAATTCAACCTGAGCTTCTAATGCTCCAAGAAGTGCCATAAATGGTTTTCCCCATCTTGTTGGTTCTTTTCCTAATCTTTCAAAATATTCTTGGAAAGTAAGTCTTGCTTTTCTATAATCTGCCCCTACTGAAGTAAGTCTTGCAAGAGATTCTATAACTGCATAGATTGCTCCTAAGTATGGAGATTTTTCAGAAATATATGGGTTAAATCCATAAGTCATAACTGATGCTGTATTTGTAAATCCACGTGTAGGGAATTTTTGTACACTTGCTTCACTTTCTGTTAATTGATATTTTCCTCCGAAAGGCATAAGAACTGTTGAACGTCCAACTGTTGAGTCAAACATTTCTATCATTCCTCTTTGAGATGCTACGTTCATATCTTTAAGAGTTGCTGTTAATTTTTCTTCAACTGTTCCTGTCTTTTCAGATTTAAACATTTCTTGTTTAACTGGAGCTGCAACTTTTACGTCCTGCTCTTGTCTTACTCCGTTTGTATCAAGGAAGCTTCTTGCTATATCAACTATTGTTTCCCCTCTGAATTTTATAACAAGATTTTCTTTTTCTGTTACTTTTGCAACAAGTCTTGTTTCAAGGTTTTCTTCTTTCATTAATTGTTCAAATTTTTCTCTGTTTTCTGGAGCTATAACAACTGCCATTCTTTCTTGAGATTCACTGATTGCAAGTTCTGTTCCGCTAAGTCCTAAATATTTTACTGATACCATATCTAAGTTTACTTCAATTCCTCTTGCAAGTTCTCCGATTGCTACTGAAACTCCTCCAGCACCAAAGTCATTTGATTTTTTAATAAGTTTTGTAACTTCAGGATTTCTGAATGCTCTTTGAATTTTTCTTTCTATTGGAGCATTTCCTTTTTGAACTTCTGAAGAACATTTAGTAAGTGATGAATCGTTGTGTTCTTTAGATGAACCTGTTGCTCCTCCAACACCGTCTCTTCCTGTTCTTCCTCCAAGAACTATTACTAAATCTCCTGGTTTTGGTTCTTCTCTTAATACATATTCTTTTTTAACAGCTCCTACAACTGCTCCAACTTCCATTCTTTTTGCTTTATATCCATTGTGGTATATTTCTCTTACAAATGTAGCTGCAAGTCCGATTTGGTTTCCATAAGAAGCATATCCGTGAGCTGCTCCTTTTGAAATTCTTACTTGAGGAAGTTTGTTTGGAAGTGTATCTTCAAGTTTTTCACAAATATCCCCGGCTCCTGTAATTCTCATTGCCTGATATACATAAGCTCTTCCAGAAAGAGGGTCTCTTATTGCTCCGCCTATACAAGTGCTTGCTCCTCCGAAAGGTTCAATTTCTGTTGGGTGGTTGTGAGTTTCGTTTTTAAACATTAAAAGCCATCTTTCAGTTTCTCCGTCAACATCAATGTCAACTTCTATACTGCAGGCATTAATTTCATCAGTAATTTCCATATCGTCAAGTTTACCGATTTTTCTCATGTATTTTCCGCCAAGTGTTCCCATATCCATAAGAGTCATTGGTTTTTTATTTCCGTGAACTGTTGTTCTAAGTTCAAGATATTTTTCATATGCTCTTTGAATTGCTTCTGTCATTTCACCTTTTTCAATTACAACACTTTTTAAGAAAGTTTCAAATGTTGTATGTCTACAATGGTCAGACCAATAAGTGTCTAATACTTTTATCTCTGTTTCAGTTGGATTTCTTTTTTCCGTATCTCTAAAATACTCTTGTACAAAGGCTATATCAGCAAATGTCATAGCTAGTCCAAGCTCTTTTCTAAATTTTTCTAACTCCTCAGCTCCATATGTAATAAATCCTTCAAATACAGGAACTTCTTGAGCTAACTCTCCCTCTTCTATCTCTAATTTTTCAAGAGTTTTCTCTCTCATCTCCACAGGGTTGATATAATAATTTTTTACTTTGTTTAGCTCCTCTTCCGATATATCTCCCTCTAAGATTATAACTTTTCCACTTGTTACTACTACATTTTGGTTTTTATCAGAGATTAGATTTAAACATTGCATAGCTGAGTCAGCTCTTTGGTCAAACTGCCCTGGTAAAAATTCTACAGCAAAGTATTTTGCCCCTTTACTGTCTAACTCTTCAGTTACTCTATCTGTTACTATCTCTGAGAATATAAGCTTTTTAGCCTTTGCTAACTCTTCACTATCTATTCCAAAGACATCATAGCAGTTTAGTAACCTTACTTTTTCTAGCCCCTTTAATTGAAGACTCTCTCTTAATTCATTCTCAAGTCTTTTAGCATCTAAATCAAATCCTGATTTCTTTTCTACAAAAATACGGTAATTCATTTCTCCTCCTGAAAAATTTTAACATAGATTTTTTTATTAGAATAATCCTTCTATCTTTCCATTCTCATCTATATCTATCAACTCAGCTGCTGGTTTTTTAGGTAGTCCTGGCATATCTATTATATCCCCAGCCATAGCTACTATAAATCCTGCTCCTGCTGATATTCTTAGTTCATTTATTGTTACAGTAAATCCTGTTGGTCTACCTATTAATGACGCATTATCTGATAAAGATTTTTGAGTTTTAGACATACAAACTGGTAAGTTCCCATATCCTAGCTCATCTATTGTCTTTAACATCTTCTTAGCTCCAGAGCTAAACTCTACTCCATCAGCTCCATATATCTCTTTTGCTATTGTTTCTATTTTCTCTTTTATACTTAAATCTAATGAGTAAAGTGGTGTATAGTTATCAGTCTCTTTTTCTAATTGAGCCATTACCTCTTTAGCAAGAGCTATTCCTCCCTCTCCACCTTTTTCCCATACCTCACATAGAGCAACTGGTACATCTAACTCTTTACAGTGCTTTTCAATAAATTCAAGTTCTCTTTCAGTGTCGCTTACAAATCTATTGATTGCTACCACAACTGGTAAGTTATATTTTTTCATATTCTCTATATGTTTATCTAAGTTAGCTATTCCTTTTTCTAATGCTTCTAAGCTCTCTTCTGATAATTCCTTAGCTCCACCATGATGTTTTAGAGCTCTTACTGTTGCTACTATTACTACACAGTTAGGTCTTAGATTTCCTTTTCTACATTTTATATCTAAGAATTTTTCTGCCCCTAAGTCAGCAGCAAATCCAGCCTCTGTTATAGCATAATCAGAAAGTTTTAATGCTAATTTTGTAGCTAAGATTGAGTTACATCCATGAGCTATATTAGCAAATGGTCCTCCATGGATAAATACTGGAGTATTTTCTAAAGTTTGAACAAGGTTTGGTTTTAAAGCCTCTTTTAATAATGCAGTTACAGCTCCCTCTATTTTTAAATCTCCTACTGTAAGAGCTTTTCCATCTCTTGAATATCCAAATACCATACTTCTAATCTTATCTTTTAAATCCATAAGTGAATTTGCTAAACATAGAGCTGCCATTATCTCAGAAGCTACTGTTATTTGGAAAGATGACTCTCTAGGTATTCCATTAGCTTTTCCACCAAGTCCAATAACTACCTCTCTTAATGCTCTATCATTCATATCTACTACTCTTTTCCAAGAGATTTTTGTAACATCTATATTTAGTAAATTTCCTGAATTAATATGATTATCAATACAAGCAGCTATTAAGTTGTGAGCTACTCCTATTGCATGTAAATCTCCAGTAAAATGTAAATTTATATCTTCCATAGGAATTACTTGTGCATATCCTCCACCAGTAGCTCCACCTTTCATTCCAAATACAGGTCCAAGAGATGGTTCTCTTAAAGCAGCTACTGAAGATTTTCCTAATTTATTTAAAGCTTGAGTAAGTCCTACTGTAACTGTTGATTTTCCCTCTCCAGCTGGAGTTGGTGTGATAGCTGTTACCAATACTAGTTTACCATCTTTTTTATCTTCTAATCTTTTTAGCACATCTAGGTTGACTTTTGCTTTATATTTTCCATATTGTTCAATATCATCTTCGGTAAGTCCTACCTTCTTTGCTATTTCTAAAATATTTACTATTTTTGCCTCTTGAGCTATTTGAATATCAGTTTTCACATTTCCCTCCTTGAAGTTTCTATTAAAACAAAAGGTCTAAGTACACACTCATGCTTTACATAAGTACACACTTAGACCACTATTTATATATATTCTTAAGTTTACAATTATGCCTTTGTTAGTAAATGTTTTAAGCCTACTTTTCAGTCTTTTCTTCTTTTTATTAACAAATAGCATTTTCTCCTCCTAATATTTTTCCCCATATATACTAAAGGAGCCAACAAAAAAATCCTTCAACTCATAGCAGTTTATTACAATGGTAAACCGTAGAAACTCCTCTCCATATTAGAGGTATATATGAGATATATTTCTTTCTATATGTTAAGAATATCACAAAAGTGAAACTTTGTCAAAATAAAAACTTTTTTTCTTATTTTATCTATTTTTTATTTTATAATCTGTACTTTTTAATCAAAAATAAAACTATTTGTTTTTTATTTTTTTATATAAAAAATCTATAGCTAAGAGATATCCATCACTTCCTAATCCACAAATTTGTCCTATACAAGCTGGTGCTGTGAAAGATTTGTGTCTAAATTCTTCTCTTTTATGAATATTTGAAAGATGAACTTCTATTGTTGGAATATCTACACTTTTTATAGCATCATACAGAGCTATGGAAGTATGAGTATATGCTCCTGGATTAATTACTATCCCATCATACTTTTCTAAATATGCTCTTTGTATAAAGTTTATAATCTCTCCCTCAATATTACTTTGATATATTGTTACATCAATATCTTTAGCTAAATTCTCCTTAATATATGCACACATCTCTTCATAGGTTTGTACACCATAAATATTTTTCTCTCTTATTCCCAGAAAATTTATATTGGGTCCATTTATTACCATTACTTTCACTATTTTTTCATCTCCTCTAATCTCTCTATAACTCTTTTCTCTACTTCTTCTCTTGTATCTCTATCTATATCTATCCCCTCCCAAAGTTCATCACTTTTTATAGCTTGACCTACAAGCATAGATACTCCATCTACACATTTTAAACTACAATTTTTTGCTAATTGTAAAAACTTTGTAGTCTTAGGATTATATACAATATCAACAGCTATATCAAAACGCTTTAAAATTTCCTCATCTAGTGGAGAGCTATCTATATTAGGATACATCCCTAAAGGAGTAGTATTTACAACAATATCTCCACCTATTATATTTTCATAAGATACTACCTCTATATTTCTAAATCTATTTTTCAACTCTCTTCTCTTTGATTCCACATCTCTTGTTACTACAACTATCTCTTTAGCTCCTAAGTCATGTAGAGCTACTATCACAGATTTTGAAGCCCCACCACTTCCTAGAACATAGCATATTTTTCCTTTTACTTTGACATCATGTTTTTCTAGCATCTCTACGACCCCATAGTAATCACTATTATATCCGTAGCTTTCACCATTTTTTATTTTCACTAGATTTACAGCTCCAATTTTTTCTGCCTCCTCAGAGATAAAATCAAGTTGGCTCATCACAATCTCTTTATAAGGAATAGTTATATTAAATCCTTTTATCCCTTTTTCTTCCATTAATTTTAAAATATCTTTTCCATCTTCAATCTCATACAGTGAGTACTCTGCTTCTACTCCAAGCTTATCAAAAATATAGTTATGTATCTCTGGAGATAGTGAGTGCCCCAATTTTTTTCCCACAAGACCATATTTATTCATATCTGCCTCCTGCTTCATATATCTTATCTAACAATGCTATTGCCATTATTGATTCTATTACCACTACTGCTCTCGGTACTATACAAGGGTCATGTCTTCCCTCTATTTCTAATTCACAATCTTTTTTATCTTTTATATTTATTGTATGTTGAAGCTTAGAAATAGATGGAGTAGGTTTTATAGCAACTTTAAAATTTATAGGCATTCCATTGGATATCCCCCCTAATATTCCTCCGTTATTATTGGATTTAGTTTTCACTATACTATTTTTATAGTAGTATTCATCATTTACTTCACTACCATAATATTTTGCTATATCAAATCCTTTTCCAAACTCTATTCCTTTTACAGCTGGTACAGAAAAAGCTAAATGAGCTATACTACTCTCTAATGAATCAAAAAATGGCTCTCCCAATCCTGCTGGTACTCCTATGGCAAAACATTCTATAGTTCCACCAACAGAGTCTTGATTCATTCTAGCTCTCTCTATCTCCTCTTTTATCTCTACTATTTTCTTTTCATCTAAAATAGCCAGCTCTTTTTTAGCCAGCTCATCAAAAAGCTCTTTAGATAATCTATCTTCATTTGGTGTTTCTAATTCTATATTTTTTATACTCTTTATCATAGCTCCTACATATATTCCCTTTTTAGCTAAGATACTCTTAGCCAAGCTTCCAGCAAAAACAAGTGGGGCTGTTATTCTTCCAGAAAAATGACCTCCACCTCTTACATCATTATATCCTCTATATTTTATATATGCTGAATAATCACTATGACTAGGTCTCATTACCTCTTTTAATTTTGAATAATCTTTAGATTTTTTATCTTCATTTCTAATAATTGCACAAAGAGGAGCTCCTGTAGTCTTACCGTCACAGATTCCACTTAAAATCTCAAAGCTATCACTCTCTTTTCTTTGAGTAGAAAAACTATTTTTCCCTGGTGCTCTCCTTCCCATATCTCTCTCTATGCTTTCAAAATCTATATCTATACCACTAGCTAATCCATCTATATTTATCCCTATTGCTTTTCCGTGAGATTCCCCAAAAATTGATAATCTCAAACTATGTCCCCAATTAGCTCCCATACTCTTCTCCTCTCTCTATTCTTCTAACATAATTATACCACATTTTATCAATTTAATGACGTAAATTTAAAATCATCTTATATGATAAGTTTCTTATAGTATTTTTTTCAAAAATATGATATAATAAGGTCTAAAATTAATTTGTGGAGGGAAAATTTTTATGAAATTAAAATCTTTAATAGCAGGAGTAGCACTACTGTCTTCTGTTTCTTTTGCTGCTACACAAGGAGCTCAATTTTCAGTATTACCAGGAGTTCAATTTGGAGCTACTAAATACGACTCAATAGATGGATTCAGTTTTAATGTTCTTGGTGCTGAAAACCAAAATGTTTCAGGGGTAGATTTATCTCTTATTGGTTATAGAAAAGTCAATGGTAATTTTAATGGATTACACCTTTCACTTTTCTTTGAAGCTTTTAGAGTAGATGGAAATATGAGAGGAATCTCTTTAGCTCTTTGGAATGATGTTAAAGGAGATGTAAATGGTGGAAATCTTGGACTTGTAAATACAGTTGGAGGAAATGCTACTTTCCAATTAGGTGGACTTAATATGGTTAATCAAGAAGCTATGGTTCAAATTGGTTTTGTTAACTATGCTCAACAAGTGGGAGGGCTTCAATTCGGATTTGTCAATGCTACTAAAAAACTAGAAGGATTACAAGTAGGACTTATCAACTATGCTGAAAATGGAGTATTCCCTGTTTTACCTATTGTAAACTTTAGAAAAACATTATTTTAAAAATAGAGTGGTTTTCCCACTCTATCTTTGTTTATTTATGTTTATTATTATTCCCAAGGCTAAAAATACTGTTATAAGAGAACTTCCTCCTGAACTAAAAAATGGCATAGGTATTCCAAATACAGGAAGTATTCCTAAAGCAACAGAAAGATTTATAACCATTTGAATTATTATATATCCTCCAATTCCTATTGCTAAATATTTTCCAAAATAATCCTTTGTTTCCACAGCTGTTTTTTGAATAATATTAAAAAGCAATAGAAATATTGTCAAAAGAAGTAACATTCCTATAAATCCAAACTCCTCACCATAGGAAGCAAGGATAAAGTCAGTTTTTATCTCTGGCAAATAGCTATACTTCTGTACTCCATTTCCATATCCCTTACCTACTAATCCACCACTTCCAAAAGCTATAAGAGATTGCCCCACTTGATATCCTATTCCATAGTCATATTCATTTTTCAAAAGACCATTTAAAAAACTTCCAACTCTCTTTATTTTATAACTCTCATTTGATAAGTCAGTTAGATTACTTACATAGTAAAATAGACCTCCTATTGATACTAAAACAGCTCCTACACTTCCTACTATCAATTTCATATTTAATCTACTCATAAACAACATAAAAGCAAATATCCCCAAATAGTGTATTGATGTTCCCAAATCTTTTTGTAGATTTATTAATAGCATAAATATTCCCATAACTGGTAACAAAGAAAATAGTATTTTTTTATCGTTGTATCTTTCCTCTTCACATTTTTCCATAATATGGGCTATTATTATAATAAATGGCAATTTCATCATCTCTGATGGCTGCACACTAAAAGAACCAAATCTTATCCAACCTATTGCTCCATTTACATGAGGTATTACCCTTGATAATGATGGTATTTTACTTCCTATTATAATAGCTATGGGATTGTCATTTACATATTTTGATGTAATTAACACT
>ERZ831979.2786-NODE-2786-length-11101-cov-9.543455_pt1 | contig 11101 bp, 5 predicted proteins | sample MGYA00519952_ERZ831979 | MGnify/ENA primary metagenome ERZ831979 (study PRJEB31850, sample SAMEA3708723) | human gut metagenome | biome: human gut; feature: human-associated habitat; material: faeces | place: China | collected 2014 ...
TATAGCTCACTGGCTGTGAACCTTTCAGAACCAACACAATTGTAGCAAGCAGGGCAAGTTGGTACCAACTTGCAATTTTTGAATCGGATTTTTCAAATCCAAATTCAAAATGCTTGTTGGGCTGTGCCCAAACCCCGTTTGATCTGCATCGTGCCGATGCAGGCTGCGTGTTTGTTCCAAACACTTCTATAACAAAAAAACAGCCTAGGACTCTCCCACAATGGAAGAATCCTAGGTTGTCATCGTCTATCGGGACTGCGTTTTTTCGGTGGTGTTCTTTTCTTCTGCGAAGAACAGTTCTACATTGCGCTGCGCACGAAGAAGCTCCTGCATCTCGTCTTTTGCTTTGCGGTAGTCCGGGTAGGCGGCTTTCTTTTCCGTCAGCAGCTTGGAATATTCTGCATCCAGTTCCTTGACCTTGGGAAGCTTTTTCAGTTTAGCTTCATCGAAAGCCGTTTTTGCTGCCTTGTGCAGCGTGATCTCTGCGCGATGGTTTTCCAGAAATCGCTTGCTGTATCCGGCCTTGCGGTAGGCATCGTACACCGGGCGTGTTTTTGTGTAGTTGACGATGTGTGTCCGCAGCACGGCAATCTCGGTCATGCGCGTTTCTGCTGCCTTGATGGAATCGCCCAGTTCGTGATAGCGGGCAGTGGCAGCGTCCACACGCTCCTGCATTTCCTCGATGCTGCCGATTTTCTTCTCCTGCAAGAAAATCAGTGTCTTGGACATTTCTTTCAGATTGTACTTTTTTGCCCACCGTGCATAGCCGATGTTCTTGCCCTCGGCCAGCTTTGCCTGCACATCCACCAGAAGATTGAACGGTTTCTCTTTTGGCGGCTGCTTCTGATGTGGGCGATGCTCGGCTTCTCCGGCAATCACCGCTTTCAGTTCTTCTTCGCTGTATCCTGTGCCGAGCGTCCTAAAACGAATGAATCGTTTTTGTCGCTTTCCCTTGACAGAGGTGTATTTTCCGCGCTTGACCTCATAGCCCTGTTGCTCCAGCTTTTGCAGAAAATCTTCGTAGCCTTTGGGCTTTTCCGCCAGAATGTTGTCGAGCACACTGCATAGATGGTCACGATTGCTTTCCTTGGGTGGGTAAAGTGTGCGCTTTTGCCGCTCCCGGTAGGGCTTTTTCTCAATGACGGAGAGCTGATGCTCTAAGCAAATCAGGTCGCTCAGCCGCTGCACGGCCAGCCCGGACAATAAAAAATCCCGGAATTTCCGGGTGCTGTCCAGTGCGGTAGAGTTGTAAATAATGTGATTGTGAATATGCTCCCGGTCTGTGTGAGTGGCAACAATAAAAGCGTACTTGCCTTTGGTAAAACGCATCGCCAGTTCATAGCCTACCTTGTTGGCTTCCTCGGCGGTGATTTCACCGGGTTTGAATGACTGCCGAATCTGATAGGCGATTACATCACTTCTCTGCCTGCGCCCAGTGGCAAGTTCATACTGCCGCTTGGACAGCATAAATTCTTCGTCCACCGTCAGAGGACTGCACTCGTAGCTGCTGACCAGTTCGCCCTGTTCGGTCTTCTCCGGGTTTTGTGCATAGTCTGTGCGGCTTTTCAAGCAGGCCACAACCGATTTTCCTTTGTTTTTGTGCAGCGCAATCAAGCGTGTTGCGGCTATGTCCACCACCTCCTACGGCTTTATCCTTATATAATATGTATCCCCACAGCCGAAGCCGTGGGGCAAAAATCAGAAACCAGCCAGCCAGGAGAGAATCTGTTTGCTAATGGCAATCAGTTCATCCAACCGAATGCGCAAATCTTCCAAATCGGCAGCATAGACCTGACCGCTTTCATTGGCAGCTTTGGCATACTGGTTCAGGTTATTACTGCACATTTGCAGAAGATGGGCCATGCGGCGCAGCTCTGGCAAATCGAGATGCAGACAGTAGCCATCCAGTGCCATCTTGCGCAGATAGGAGCCGATGCTCAAAATACCGCTGGATTCCATCTTGCTCCAGATGCGTTCCAGTTCCTGCTTACTGACGCGGAAATGAAGCTGCTGGTCACGGCGGTCATTCATCGGGCATCACCATCCTTATCCAGATAACTTTTGAACGGTTTGACAGGTTCGGCCTTATCTGACTTTTCTTCCAGAGCCGCCAGCACTGAGGGACGGCGAGGTTCATCCGCCTTTTCTTCCTCGCCCTGTTCCGGCTCGTGCTTTTCGTCTGCATCCAACTGGGCGTTCAGTTCCGCAAGGCGCGCCGACTTTTCGGCCAGTTCTTCCTCCTGCGGGAACGGCTTCTCCACTTCGATCTGCGCTGCGGCCTGCTGCTGTTTGAGGGTGGCCAGTTCGTTTTCGGCAGAAGTGATGCGCTCCGGGAAATTATTCAGAGAGTTGTCCAGACGGATGATGCAGCCGAGTGGGTCTTTGCCCAGTGCTACCGAGTATTTTCGCTGGCCTTTCAAAAGAGCCTGATACTCGCTGTGGTAGGTGTCGAACCGCAGGGACAGTTCAAAGCCGCGATAGCTGCCAATCACTTTTTCTTCACTGTTGGGCAGTTCGGAGCAAGCGAGGAGAAGCCGCTCACCAGCAGTCTTTTTCTCATCGTAGGCCATGCCTTTGATGGTAATGCCGCAGAAGCCCTCTTTCTCCTGCGGATGCACGGCGGCAAGTTCCGCATCCGATTTCAACCCAGTAATATAGGCAGTCGTTTCCTGAATGTCAGCCGGGAATTTTGTGAGCAGCTTATCTTCCAGACGGAACTTCTGGCTTTGGTGGTCGGCTTTCAGAACTTTGAGCTTTGCGACCTGCACATCCAAATCCATCTTCTCTTTGATGAGCGGATTTCCAGCACACAATGCCTTGATCTCCGCATAGGACAATGCCTGTTCGTCCACATCATCACAGGAGCGCACCGGAGATTTGGAAGTCATAATCTGCGAGATAAACCGCTGTTTATTCTCAAGGGTCTGAAAGAGGTACGAATCGAACGTACCTTCTGTGACATAGTTATAAATCTGGACTTGCTTATTTTGGTTGCCCTGCCGGATAATTCTACCGTTGCGCTGGGTCATGTCGCTGGGCTTCCATCCAACGTCCAAGTGATGCACCGCCGCAAGCCGCTGTTGGACGTTCGTTCCGGCTCCCATTTTTGCGGTGCTGCCCAGCAGAATCCGCACATCGCCAGAGCGTACTTTGGAGAACAATGCGGCCTTTTTTGCTTCGGTGTCGGCGTTGTGGATGAACTCAACTTCGTTTTCCGGCACCCCGGCGGCGACCAATTTTTTGCGAATATCATCGTAGACGTTGAAGTTGCCATCGTTCTTTGGTGTCGAGAGGTCGCAGAACAGAAGTTGTGTCAGCTTCTGCTCCTTGCCATCTTCCCAGATTTGCAGCACGTTCCGAACGCAGGTGTTCAGCTTGCTGTTGGGGTCGTCCGGCAGCATGGGATTCATCAGGCGAACATCCAGACCAATCTTCCGGCCATCGTTGGTGACGCAGAGCATATTGTCCTCGGAAGCATCCACTGCGCCAGAATGGATTTTTGCGGCGCGCTTGCTCAGTTCCTGCACCATTTCTTTCTGCATCTCGGACGGTTTGGCCACCACGGTTTCAAACTTTGCATCCGGCACAGGCAGATGAAGCTGGTCGCTGGTTTTAATGTCAGCCACCTCTTTGAACATCGACATCAACTCCGGGAGGTTGAAAAACTTTGCAAATCTCGTCCTTGCCCGGTAGCCCGTACCCTCCGGGGCCAGTTCGATGGCGGTGGTGGTTTCGCCAAAGGTCGATGCCCAGCAGTCGAAATGCGTCAGCCCTTTCTGCTGGAGTGTGCTGTATTGCAGATAGCGCATGACCGTATACAACTCGCTCATGGAGTTGCTCACAGGGGTTCCCGTTGCAAATACCACACCGCGTCCGCCTGTGATCTCGTCCAGATAGCGGCACTTGCCGAACATATCGGAAGATTTCTGCGCTTCGCTGGTGGATAATCCTGCGACATTGCGCATTTTTGTCGTGAGGAAAAGGTTCTTGTAAAAATGCGACTCGTCCACAAAAAGCCTATCTACGCCCAACTGCTCAAAGGTGATAACATCATCCTTGCGCTCATCGGAGCGCAGCTTTTCCAGCTTGGTTTCCAGTGTTTTGCGGGTCTTTTCCATCTGCTTGATGCTGAAATTTTCGCCAGCATTGGCTTTCAGTTCCTCGATGGCGGCAAGCGTTTCATCAATCTGCTCCTGAATGATGCGCTCCTGCCGTTCATAAGACAGCGGAATACGCTCAAACTGGCTGTGGCCGATGATGACTGCATCATAGTCCCCGGTGGCGATTCTGGCGCAGAATTTTTTACGGTTGGCTGTTTCAAAATCCTTTTTCCGTGCCACCAGCAGCTTGGCATTGGGATAAAGGTGCAGGAACTCCGAAGCCCACTGCTCCGTCAGATGGTTGGGAACGACAAAAAGGCTTTTCTGACACAGCCCCAGCCGTTTGGCTTCCATTGCGGAGGCCGCCATTTCAAATGTTTTGCCCGCTCCCACTTCGTGTGCAAGTAGCGTATTACCGCCATAAAGCACATGAGCAATGGCATTGCGCTGGTGTTCCCGGAGGGTGATCTCCGGGTTCATACCGACAAAGTGGATATGGGAACCATCGTACTCTCGCGGTCTGCTGCTGTTGAACAACTCGTTGTACTGCCGCACCAGCGAAATGCGCCGCTGAGGGTCTTGCCAAATCCAGTTGGCGAAAGCATCTTTGATGACCTGCTGTTTCTGCTGTGCCAGCATGGTGTCCTTTTTGTTCAGTATGCGCTTCAGTCTGCCTTCTTCATCTTCGATGGTGTCATAGATGCGTACATCTTTCAGGTTGAGTGTGTCTTCCAGAATCTTGTAGGCGTTGGCGCGGGATGTGCCGTAGGTTTCGGAGGAGATAATGTCACCTCTGCCCATAGCCGACTTGCCCTCAACGCGCCATTCTGCGGTATAGGGAGAATATCTCACCTTGACTGCATGGCGCAGATAGTAGGGAATCTGGAACGTTTCTGCCATGAACTTCTGAATAATTTCGGGCGGAAGCCATGTTGCACCCAGCCGTACATCAATTTCGGACGCTTCAAGGTCTTTCGGTTGTGCCTTTTCCAGTGCGGTGACATTGACCGCAAACTCCGGGTTGGTTTCGGCGGCAAGCTGTGCCATGCGCAGCTTTGCCCGGACGTTGCCGGACAGGTATTCGTCTGCCATCTGCCAGCCCGCTTCCGGGTCGGTGGGGTCTGCGCCGGGGTCTTTGAAAATCACACCGGACAGTTCGCTGGTGATGCGCCCATACTCGCCGGGAGTACCGAGCAACTCTGCCATATAGGGTAAATCCACCCGGCCACGCTCTCCGATGGAAACTGCAAGGGCTTCCGTGGGAGTGTCCACGCTGGTGATGGTGCGTTCTGGGCGGATGGTGCGTTTGGTGAACATCGCCGCCTTGCTCTTGAGCTGCCCCTGCTCGTCCAAATTTTCCAGAGAACACAGCAGATAGTAAGAAGAATCCTGCTCAAATAATCTGCCGTTTTTGCGGTCATTCAACAAGCCATATTTGGCGGAAAAAGCATCGTAGGCAGTGTTCAGCTTTTCCTGCGTTGCTTTAATGTCGGCATCCGGGTAGTCGTTCAGCTGCTGGTCGATCAACTCATTGACGATTTGCCGCAGCTCCACCATCCCGGTCACACGGCCTTTGGCGGTGTCGGACAGCTCCACCTGTGTCATGACGGAATTTTCCCGATAATACACCTCACCATCAACCACCGTGTAAGAGAAATTCTTCACATCTGGGTCAGCCGGGAGAATGTGCCGCTCATTTTCAGCATCCGCAATATCTGGTGTTTCGACCTCGACTTCCGTGAACTGCCCCTCAATATGCTGGATGGCTTCTGCAAGCTGGTCCACTAGCACTGCGCCCTTGATGGGACGCACAGTGCATTCCTCCCGGCCATACTGGGTGCTTTCGGAAGTCAGTTCACCCAGCACCATCTCCGGGTGGTCTACGAAATACTGGTTGATGGCAAAACCATCTTCCGTTTTGCCAAGCTGCACCCAGTCCGGCTCATGGTCGATAGGGCGGTCACGTTTTTGGAGGAAAATAATGTCGCTGACGACTTCTGTTCCTGCGTTTGCTTTGAACGCAGTGTTCGGCAGACGGATAGCACCCAGCAGATCAGCACGTTCGGCAATGTGCTTGCGGGCAGAAGAATCTTTGCTGTCCAGCGTGTAGCGACTGGTGACGAATGCCACGATGCCGCCCGGACGCACTTGGTCGATGGTCTTAGCGAAAAAGTAGTTGTGGATGCTGAAACCAAGTTTGTTATAAGCCTTGTCGTTTACCCGGTACTGGCCAAAGGGAACATTACCCACAGCAAGATCATAGAAGTCGCGGCGGTCAGTAGTTTCAAATCCGGCAACTTTAATGCTGGCTTCCGGGTAGAGCTTTTGCGCAATGCGGCCTGTGATGCTGTCCAGTTCCACACCATACAAGCGGCTGTCCTGCATGGTGTCTGGCAGCATCCCGAAGAAGTTGCCCACGCCCATGCTCGGCTCCAGAATGTTACCGCTGCGGAAACCCATGCGCTCCACTGCATCGTAGATGGCATGGATCACGGTAGGGTTGGTGTAGTGGGCGTTTAGAACAGAGCTACGGGCAGCGGCATATTCATCCTCGGAGAGCAGACCTTTCAGTTCCGTGTATTCCTTTGTCCAGTTGCTCTTGTCCGGGTCAAACGCATCCGGCAGACCACCCCAGCCGACATACTGTGCAAGCACTTCCTGTTCCTCGGCAGTGGCTCCACGCTGCTCCTGCTCCAACTGGAACAACGTACGGATAGCTGCAATATTCCGGGCGTACTTCTGTTTTGCGCCGCCCTCGCCCAGATGATCGTCCGTGATGTGGAAGTTTCCGGCAGCTTCCGGCACAGGTTCAACGTTCAAGGCTTCGTCTGCGGCGGCTGCATCCGGGAATGTCTGCCATTCGCCGTTGATCTCCACAGAGATAGGCAACTTGTCCAGTTTTTCATCAGGCGTAGGCTCATCCTGCCGCAAACCGTCCTCGAACTGCTGCTTGTTCAGCACCTCGTTGCTCCACGAATAGCCCTGCGCACTGGTGTCGATGCGCACATCGGTTTCGCCAACATAGCCGATTGTACCTTCGATGGTTTTGGTGGGAAGGTCTACAACAACGGAATCGCCAACCTTGTAATCAACTGCCTTTTCGGGAGCAGCATCAAGGGCTTCATCCTGCTGCTCGTACAATTCCCGGACAAGAGACAGCGATTCTTCTCGGAAAATCGGCATCCGTACATCGGCCAGAGCCATATCCTGCAAGGAAACTTTGCCCTTGTCAAAATCCACCCCGTCAACCCGAAATTCCCGGCCATCCATATTGATAACGGAGCCGATGGGAAGATAATCCTCTTTGCGCAGGTACTTGGTCTGATGGTGAGTGCCATTCTCGCTTAACCCGGCAAGGTAGACGTTGTTGCCCGCAGACCACAATTCTTTTGATTTTCTCGCCCATAAGCTAGGTGAAAAGCCGGAAACCTTAACTTCACCTAGTGCAGTCTTTTCAGTGAGCAAGATACCATTGATGATTTTGGAAACCTTTACGGCATCTTCTCCATAGAACATAAAATTGCCGCCGGCTTCAAATCCAACAAGAGTGTCCGGGTACTGTTCCTTTAATGCCGTGTATTCGGCAGCACTGGCGGCGTTCAGCTCAAGGGGAAACTCAATGGTTCTTTTCTCTTTGTCCGACAGGTAGCGGTCAGACTGAATCATCAGGTCGATATACTTTTCAACCTGATTCCAGCGGAGGAGCGTTTTCTGATGGTCGGGATAGTGTTCAAATGTCAGCCCCTTGCTGTCATGATCGAGCCAACCGCTGCTTCCGTCCAGATAGGTGTGCGAGGAGCCGCCGGGTCCGTTTGGGGCATATTCTTTCGCAAGAGCTTTTGCCCGGAGTTTTCGGTCAGGCTGGAGCTGATAAATTTTCCAGATGCGAAGTTTGCTGTTTTCAAAGTTAGAACCTCTCCGCAGCGCATTTTCGATCTCGGCCTGTGACAAAGAGAAAGCGGAGGGCGATTTTTCGCTCTCCGCTTGGTCGATGGATTCAATTTGTTCGGCTTCGGTGGGAATGTGGGCATCGAAGAAACTTAACTGTAGATCAGCTCGTTCATCACCAGCTCCTCGGCCTGTGCTTTCAGGCTGTTCATGTGCTGCACCCACTCCATCTGATGCTGTTCCTTGTTCGGAGCCGGGTTCTGTTTCAGCAGTTCCTGCATGGTCTGGTGCATCCGGCTCTCTGCGGTCTGCTCCACTTCCAGCAGGTGCGGATGCAGAGTCCCCGACAGGAGCATCGAGTTGTACAGCACCGGGCGATGCTTCATCAGGTAAGTCCGGCGCAGTCGTCCGTACTTGCCCAGTGCTTTCTCCTGCTGGGGCAGGGTCAGGTTCGGGAGCTGGTAGTCCCCGATGGTCGAGTAGGTCACGTTCCGGCTGCTCATATTCATACTGGCTCCTTTCTACATTGCGGCGGCGGATTGTTGTTTTTACGGTTCTTTCAATGTTGCGTAGCACGTCCCGGCTACATTCGCTGACTGCGGTGCCCAGCGCATACACGGCGGCAGGAGTTGAAAAGGAGAAGATGGCCTGAAAATCGTCCCGGTCAAAATGTCCCGCTGGCTCAAAGCCGCAGCGTTCGAGAACAGTGTAGGTGATACTGATTGCGGCGGCACTTTTGAACTGGAACTTCTGTCCGGCTTCATCATAATCCATCAGGAGAGAACCGTCAACGATGTCGAGAATGTCACCGCTGTTGTTATCCCAATAGGAATCCACCAGCTTGCCGCAAACATCCGCGATCTGCTGGCCGAGGTTTTCGTGATGGACACCGTATTCTCTGGCAAGCATTTCCGACACAGGCTGCATCAGATCGGGGCCGAGCTGCCACACCTCCGGGTCACGAGAATTGCGGCGCACCCCGGTATCGCTCACATCAAAAACATAGTGCAGACGCGGCACACTGCTGGACTGGTCTAACAAGGCGATGCCTTTGGAGCCGCGCCGGACATAGCGATTCATGCGATCATTCCAGAGGTCGAAGCTGGCGCAGGCGGTGGCATCAGGCCGCTGGGCGTAAATCATGAGCTGGTCTGCATAGTTGTACTTGTACAGCCGGGATGCAGTGGTCAGGTAGTCCGTCCAGTTTTCCCAATACCGAGTCAGCTCTTTTGCCGTTTGCTGGGCAAGGTTGAGGTATTCTTGCGTTTTATTTGGCATGGCGTTCCTCCTTTCATTTTTTGTAAAAATAAAAAACGAGTGGTCGATACCACTCGCATACGAATATATTTTATTGAGGGAGTTTTGTTTGAACGATGTTGATTTTTAAGCCGTATGAATCTTTATAGTGTTTGAGTAATGAAAGATCTTCTTTATGCCACTCTTCGAGCATTTTAACGAGAGTATAATAATAGAGCCTGAGAATTTCCGAATATTCCGAAACACAACTAATAAGGCTAATGCTATTCTCGATACGGTTTATATATTGTTTTGAAAGTGTAGACCACTTTTTGTACTCTAATAATTGCTCTTTTTCAAAACGGACATCGTTAATAAGGCGATGATCTTTTTCAGAAAATGTTTGACTGACTAGTGGATAGCCTTTATGGGTAATATAATTTCTGAAATCGTGCATAAAAGATGCCAACTCATTTTTTCCAAACGTTTCACTTGTGAACGCGTTTATTTTTTCATTCACTGCTGTGCCGATGTAATATTCATTTCTGAGTGCATACCAGTGATCTCTTACTGCAAATGCTGACATCAAGAAATTTGAAAATTGTCGCTGAAGTTCGAGATTGGTTTCATGGCGTAGGGAATAATTTGCTGGTTCCTTAAGCATCACCACAAGAGCAGGGGTGTTTATCTTATCGTGCCATTTTCGGAAACTTACGGCATTGGCATTACACACTAAAATGGCATCTATAAATGAAGTCAAACGAATATTGACTTCATATCCAGGCAATTTTCTGATATCAATAGAGCCTTGTTTGGATTCGCGTTCTTCGTCAGTCATAGTATCCTCCATATAGATTGGCTATGAAATAGCTATATCATTTGAATTATACCATATTGTTTGCCATTACAAAAGAGGATATGTATGCCGCCAAGCGGCGGCAAAAATTTAGTCGAGCGGAAATTCCAACTCGGCAAATTCAGCATCGGTCATAAGTTTCAGCTTTTCAATGACCTGCTCGGACAATTCTCGCAGGGCGGTTTCATCGGGCATCAGGTAGCACTGCATGAGCCGCAGCTCCTGCATCAGCCCCAGCCGGGTGCCGGGATTGTAGAGGATCATCAGCATCAGTTCTTCACCATTAAAGTTCATGAGCATCCCTCGCTTTCCTGCACCCGATAGGGCTGCACTCCGGGGCATCGCATTTTTCTTTTGTGCCAGCAAGAGCAGCCAGCTTTTCCAGCGTAGAGTGCCGCTGGTTCAGCCCCAATTTTTCAGCTTCTGCGGCTCTGTCCATCACAAAATCATAATCCTGCAACAGCCGCCGACCTTTTTCCATGTGGTGCGCTTCCAGAATCTGCTCCCGGACTTCCTGAATCGTCAGTTCCGGGGCATCGACCTGACCGCCATCCATCACGGAGAAGTCGCTGTGGTAAATGGTGTAGTTCCAGCCCTCATCGGTAGATTGGATGGCAAGATAACCCTTGCCGCCCAATTCCCATGCGCCCTGTTCATCCTGTGTCTGAATCTCTGGGTAATAGTCGGCTCCATTGCGTTCCATCACCTCAGCAAACTGGCAGATGTGGAACACATTGCCCAGACCACCCATGTCAAAATGGTAATCGTCCAGATATTCCAGCCGTGACGTAAAACTACGGCCATCCGGGTAGTCCACCTGAATCACACCACCATCAGGAACGCGGTGAAGATCGTCGTAATAGCTGTTGATGAGCCGAATATCGGGCGGTATCGTTTCGGGTTCCCAGATACGCCGCCTGCCGATGCCAGCCTGCGGGATGGTTTCAAGGATTTTTACGCTTTCAAGTTGGATGGCCTTACGGTCATCGTCCGAAAGTTCAAACAGATACCAGTTCCGGGC
>ERZ831979.2793-NODE-2793-length-11073-cov-9.153113_pt1 | contig 11073 bp, 14 predicted proteins | sample MGYA00519952_ERZ831979 | MGnify/ENA primary metagenome ERZ831979 (study PRJEB31850, sample SAMEA3708723) | human gut metagenome | biome: human gut; feature: human-associated habitat; material: faeces | place: China | collected 2014 ...
GCTGTCTTGTAATGTCCGCGGTGCCACCTGAATTACCGGAAGTGTCCGGTCGCTCACGCGCTCTTTGTTTAAGCGCTGTCCCTGTAACGCTGGACCTGCGGCGCACCTACTTAACGGCAGACACACTGCCGTGTTCAGTTTGCTGCTCCCGGGTGTTCGTTCACGCGGCGCACGGGCGCGGCTCTCAGCTGTGCCGCACTCTCTGGGCCGGACGGCCCGCGCTACTTTTCCCGTTCCTTGCATTTGTTGTTTTAAAATAGCACGTTGGCGGCATTTTGTCAACCTTACCGCGCGGTATCGGGTAAAATTCTGCGTTTTTTCTTGTCAGGCGGCCTTTTCTCTGCTAGAATCAAGGTGTGTATTGCTTATCCATTTTATTCATCGTATGAAGGAGATCATTTTATATGCGTAACCAAAAAACCATTTTCCGCCTTTCCCGCCTGCTTGCGCTGGCTGTGGTCAGCTGTGCACTGGCAACCCTGCTGACCGGATGTTCCAAGGAGGAATTTATCGTGGGCTACAAAAAATTCATGTTCGGCGACTGGCTGCCGGGCAGCTCTTCGTCCGCTTCCTCTGCCGCTTCCTCTTCCGAGGAAAGCAGCGAGCCGGGGCACGTCTATGACGCTCCCAACCCGGAGTGCGATGCCAAGATCAATGCGCTGATGAGCGAGCTGTATTCGCTGGAAGCCTCGGCGCAGGCAGATGTGAGTTCCGTTGTTCAGGCTGCCAAAGATGAATACCATGCACAATCCGATCATTCTACATCGAAAAAAATATCTATCGTTCTGTCTTATTCCTCGGATCTTTATGCGATTCAGAGCAAATATGATAGCTTGGTTTCTTCTATTGTCAGCGAGATGCGCAGCATTCTGCGGGAGTACAACCAGCCCGAGACTGCGGCCGATCAGGCCTGGAGCTACTATCAGTCTGCCCAAAGCAGCATGATCTCCAGCCTGCGAAGCCAGCTCTAACTTAATAATGCCTCTGCGAGGCCCTGTGCTGCCAGATATCCGGCGTACAGGGCCTCATTTAAGTTGTTGCCGTGCCCGCCGATCTCGATCAGCAGGCTGCCGGTGGTCAGGTCCTGATTATAGAACCGGTAGCTGAACAGCACCGGGCGGGTAAGGCCGGGGTATTTTGCCTCCATGCTGCGCTCCCACGCAGCGGCAAAACGAAGGTTCTGCCGCCATGCGGGCAGCTGCACGCTGGTGCCGTTGTCGCACCCGCAGATGATCATCACCTGCGCCGCCTGCCGTCCGTCTATGGTGCACACCGGGGCGCAGCGGGTGCCGTTTTCCCGCTCGATGGCGTCCCGGTGGACGTCCAGCACCACCTTGATGCTGGGGTACTGCGCCAGATACTGCTGCACCACCGCCCGGCTGTTGGCGTAGCTGCCGGTGTAGCTGGGGTAGTCGTTCAGGGTCTCGTCGTGCAGGGTGCAGATGCCCGCCGCGTTGAGGGTATCGGCCATCACCCGCCCCACCGCGCACATATTGATGCTGCGGTCGGTGCTGCGGGCACCGTCCCCGGGGGTGAACCACAGCCCGGCAGAAAGGCGGTAGTCCTCGGTGGCGTGGGTGTGCATGATGAGCACCTGCGGCGCGGCGCTGTCCTTTTCGATGGCAAAGGGCAGGGGCTGCGCCGCCTCGGCGGCAATGTCTGCCACCGTCTGCCGGGTGTTATTCTTGATGCTGCCCGCACCGCAGGGGATGTACTTTTCGCCGCTGCCCTGCCCGAACTGCTGCTCTGTCACTGTGCCCGCATCGGCGGGGCGGGCCTCGTCCGGCTGCAGGGACACAAAATACCGCTCCACTCCGGTCTGTACCGGGGCGGCGGCCTCCTGCGCCGGAGAAGGTGCGGATGCAGCCTCCACCGCGCTTTCCGCAGACGATTCTGCTGCCCGGCTCTCCACGGCCTGCTGCCCCAGATGCAGCAAAGTCTGCGCGGCGGGCACCGGCGCTGCCAGAAAGGCCGCCAGCACCAGCGCGGCGCTGCGGGCAAAGATGCACAGGGCTGCAAACAGCACCGCAGCCTGCAAAAAGGGCACTGCCCTGCTCTGCCCCGCAGGCAGACGCCAAGGCTCTCTGCTGCGCATGGCAAGACCTCCTTTCTTCACCCCGTCAGCCAGCAGAGCTGCTGCACGGTAAGGCGGGGCTGCAAGGCGCGGTTGACGCTGCCCGCCAGCAGGGCCGCGCCGTGGGCGATGACGCTGTCCAGCGCACGGGGCGTGACCACAAGGTCTGCGCCCTCCTGCGCTTGCATCAGGGTGGGGATGCCCGCCGCCACCACCGGCACGCCTAAGGTGTCCCGGGTCAGGTGACGGGTGTGGTCGGCCTGCGCCGGGTAAAGTCCTGAGTCCGAAAACTGCACCGTGCGCCCCAACCGCTGCCCCTCGGCGGAGCAGAGACTGTCCACGCAGACCACCGCCGCCGGGCGCAGCTGCCCCACCAGCGCCGCCGCCAGCTGCTGCAGGGAAAGCCCGGTGGCTGCCGCCACCCCGGGCGCAACGGCTGCTACCGGGCGCAGCCCCCGCACCGGCGGGGCAGCGCCCGCGCCCATGGTGACAAGAATGCGCTGCACCGTGCGCGGGCCAAGGGCATCGGCGGTGATGCGGCGGTTGCCCACCCCCAGCACCAGCACCGGCCCTTCTGGCGGCAAAAGGGCCCGCAGCTCCCGGGCGCACACCTCGATGACGGCGGCGTCCCGCTCGTCCAGCACGCTGATGCTGGGCATTTCCAGCGTGACATACCTGCCCCGGGGGCGGCTGAGCCCCTCGCGGGCAATTTCTACCCGGGTCACCGTGACCCCGCCGTGGCGGGCGGTGGCCAGCCGCACCCCTGCGGGCAGCGGCTGCGCCGCGCCTGAAAACAGCTCGTCGGCCATATCCGTAGTACGCATTTTCCACACTCTCCGTTCCTTTTTGGGGCAAAAGCCCGCTTTCTTGCCGGAAAGTATGGGAAAAATAAAACTTTTCCAAACAAAAATCAAAAAAACGCTTGCGCTGGTACGCGAAATATGGTATCATAGGGTGCGCTGTTATAGGTAGCCAAGGAGGTGGAACGAATGCCTAACATCAAATCTCAGAAGGACCGCGTCGTGCAGGCTGCTGCAGAGCAGGCTCACAACAAGGCCATTAAGACCAACCTGAAAACAGTCGTCAAGAAGGCAGACGCTGCCATCGATGCGAATGCCGCTGACAAGGACGCAACCGTCCTGGCTGCTGTTTCCGCGATCGACAAGGCTCGCGCTAAGGGTGTCATCAAGAAGAACACCGCCAGCCGCAAGATCAGCCGTATGGCAAAGCGTGCTAACAAGAACGCTTGATCGCGCAGTTTGATTGACGAACAAAACCTCTGTACCGGGTAACCGGCACAGGGGTTTTTGTTTTTTCCGCTGTTATGTCCCGCACAGCGCGGCAAGGCTCTGCCGCTGCACCGGCTGTAGCAGCTGCTCCGGCGGCAACGACTGCGGCGGCAACGCCATCCACCACACCACCCACGCGGCGGGCACGACTGCCGCCAGCATAAGCCCCGGGTACAAAAGTGCGGGTTCGTGCAGCCACGGGCTGCCCGGCGGCAGCACCAGCGCCGTGCACAGGCACAGCGCCGCCCACAGCTCCCACAATACGGTCTGTCCGCTGTGTTTCATGCGCCTCACCTCCGTTTTGCCCCCAGTTTACCAGCCGCCGGGCGCAAAATGTGGCGAAACAGCGCGGGCAAAACATCAGTTCTGGTCGTGGCTTTTGCCCACAAGACTGCATACCACGCCGCAGACAAGGCTTGCGGTGATGCCCGCAGAAGCAGCGGTCAGCCCGCCGGTCAGGATGCCGATGGCACCCTTTTCCGCCACGGCGGTGCGCACCCCCTTTGCCAGCAGATGCCCGAAGCCCAGCAGGGGCACGCTCGCCCCCGCACCGGCAAACTCTGCCAGCGGCGCATACAGCCCCACCGCCGAGAGCACCACCCCCGCCACCACATAGCCGGTGAGGATGCGTGCCGGGGTCAGCTTTGTCAGGTCGATGAACAGCTGCCCCACCGCGCAGATGGCGCCGCCTATTAAAAATGCCCACAGATAGTTCATTTCAGCTCTCCTTTTCCGGTGCGGTCAGTTCTACCAAATGCGCCACCGCCGGGATGCTCTCCTTTTGCAAAAAGGTAGTCTGGCTCATCAGTGCCCCAGTGGCGATGAACAGCACCCGGCGGCTGCCGCGGCGCAGCAGCTTTGGCAGGATATGCGCGCAGAGCACGGCGGCGCAGCAGCCCGCGCCCGAGCCGCCGCTCTTTACCCGCTGCTCCTCGGCATCGTAAAGCAGACAGCCGCAGTCCGCGTGGTTTTTCAGCAGCAGACCCTCTGCTGCCAGCAGCTCCCGCAGCATCTGACTGCCCACCAGCCCAAGGTCGCCGGTGTAGATGCAGTCAAAATCCCGCAGTTCTGCATGGGTATCGGCAAGATAGTGCAGCAGGGTGGCAGCTGCTGCCGGTGCCATGGCTGCGCCCATATTGTTGATATCCTTGATGTTATAATCCTGCACCCGCCCAAGGGTGGCAGCGGCAACGCCCACCCCCTGCCCTGCCGGACGCAGCAGGCAGCACCCGGCGGCGGTGGCTGTCCACTGCGCTGTGGGGGTGCGCACCGCGCCGTAGCTCAGCGGGGTGCGGAACTGACGCTCTGCCGCACAGAAATGGCTGGAGGTCATGGCCAGCAGGTTCTGCGCCGCCCCGCTGCTGCACAGCGCCGCGCCCAGCGCCAGCGCCTCGGCCATGGTGCTGCACGCCCCGAACAGCCCCGCAAAGGGCACGCCCAGCTCCCGCAGTGCATAGCCGGAAGCGGTGCACTGCGCCTGCAAGTCCCCTGCCAGCGCAAGGTCTACCCGCTCTGCGGGCAGAGACGCCTTTTGCAGGCAAAGCCGTGCCGCCCGCAGCTGCAGCTGCTTTTCGGCGGCCTCCCAGCTGCACTGTCCCAGCCGGTTGTCGGTGGTCAGCTCGTCAAAGCCCGCCGCCAGCGGGCCCTCGCTCTCTTTTTTGCCGCCCACCGCTGCCTGTGCGGCGATGACCGGCGGGGTATGGAACAACAGGGTATCGCCCCGGCGCTCTGTCATAAAATTTTCTCCTTTTTTCTACAAAAAATGCCCCGGCACGTGCTATACTGGTGCTGCGGCGCTGCAATATCCGGCGGGGCTGTTCCGTATTATAAAGCAGAGGCCCCCAGCAGCCAGAGCACCGCGCCGTACACCACCGCCGCCAGCGTGCCGTACACGATGACCGGCCCGGCGATGAGGAACATCTTGGCTCCCGTGCCCGGCACCCGTCCCTCGGCCTTGAACTCGATGGCCGCGCTGACCACCGCGTTGGCAAAGCCGGTGATGGGCACCAGCGACCCCGCCCCGGCCTTTGCTGCCAGCTTCTGGTACCAGCCCAGCGTGGTCAGCACCGCCGAGAACAAGATCAAAGTGCAGCTGGTCAGGGTGCCCGCCGCTTCGGCGTCCGCGCCCTGCCGCAGAAACAGCTGCCGCAGCCCCTCACCCAGCAGGCAGATGCCGCCGCCCACGCAGAACGCCCACAGGCAGTCTGCCAAAAGCGGTGAGTGCGGCCCCGCCTTTTGCACCCGGCGTGCGTATTCCTGCGCTGTCATCTTCATCTTCCCGCGCCCCCTTTTGCGGATAGTCTGCCCGGGGCGGCGGGTGCTTATCCTTTTTTGTGAAAGAAGGTAGGTTCTATGCGTTCTTCCCATCACCGTAAACATCACGCCCGCCGTCTGCTCTGCCTGACGGCGCTGGCCTGCTTTGTGGCGGGCGGCACCGCCTACGCCTGCACCCGCAAAGCTGCTGTGCCGCAGCTGCCGGAGCTGCCCGCCGAGAGCCTTGCGCAGCCCGCCGAGAACGGCACGCAGCAGAGCCTCCTTACCGCCGCACAGGCGCAGGCGCTGCTGGACGACCCCCGCATGATCCTTGTGAGCCGCACCCACCGGATAACGGAGGACTACCCTGTCGAGACCAAGGAGTGCGGCTCGGCCACCGCCATCAACAAGACCTTGCAGACCGAAGCCGCCGAGGCTTTTCTCTCCATGCAGGCCGCTGCCGCCAGGGACGGCGTGGACGTGCGGATGCAGAGCGGCTACCGCAGCGTCAGCTACCAGAAAAAGCTGTACGATGACAAGACCCAGTACTACCGCAATAAGGGCCTGAGCGAAGCCGCCGCCCGGGAAAAGGCGGCTGCCATCGTAAACCCGCCGGGCTGCTCGGAGCACAACTGCGGCCTTGCCGCCGACCTGAACAGCCCGGAGCACACCACCCTTGACACCGGCTTTGCCGACACTGCCGCCTTCCGCTGGCTGTGCGAGAACGCGGAGCAGTACGGCTTTATCCTGCGCTACCCCAAGGAGGCGGAAAGCGTGACCAGCATCACCTACGAGCCGTGGCATTGGCGCTATGTGGGCCCGGAAAACGCCGCTCTGCTCAACCAGAGCGGCCTGTGTCTGGAGGACGCAGTAGCCGTTTTGCAGCGCATTGCCGCCGGGGAGACCGTGACCGGTTAAAATCCGATGAAAACTGCCGGAAAACCCTGTGGGGTGCGTTGCAATTTACCTGCTGTTATGGTAAGATAAATACAGTCTGCCCGTGTGCGCGGCGCAGCCCCGCACCCCGACAAACGAATTCAACAAAAGAAGGAATATTTTATGATAAACCGCACAAAACTTTCTGTGATCGCCGTCAGCGCCGTGCTGGCTGTCGCCCTGACCGGCTGCGGCGGCAGCGCTTCTTCCGCGCCGTCCTCCGTGTCCAGCGCCTCCGCCTCTGCACCGGCTTCGAGCACTGCCGCCCCGGCGGCGGATACCACCGAAAACGGCACCGCCGATCTGGACAGCGCTGTGGAGACCCTGCTGGCTGCTGACCCCATCTCCAACCAGTTCGAGATCGCTGCCATGAACATCGAGTACGACTTCGGCCTGAAGGCGGAGGACGTAGCCGCCTACAAGGGCGTGAAGAGCAACGACAACGGCGATGCCGGCCTTGTGCTGGTGGTGGAAGCCGCTTCCGGCAAGGCACAGGACGTGGTGACCGCGCTGGAAAGCTACAAGCAGGATCAGGTGGCTTTCTACGGCAACTACGCCGAGTTTGCACAGGCACAGAACAACGTGGAAAACGCCATCATCTCCTCCAAGGGCGACCGTGTGGTCATGGTGATCGCCTCCAACGAGTGCACCGCAGACCTGAACAGTGCTGTGGACAGCGCCCTGAACAGCTGAATCTGACCTTCTGAGCCGGTGCCATCTGCGGCATCGGCTTTTTTCAGTAGAAAGCCCCTGATGAGGGGGATTTCTGCTGAAGCTGCGCCCGCATCCGTCATGCCACCTTCCCCCGGCCGGGGGAAGGCTGAGTCTGTAATTCCGTGTAAAAAAGGAGGCTGACCCCTTGGTTTTCAGCACCATCATCTTCCTGTTTCGTTTTCTGCCCATCACGCTGGCGCTGTACTATCTTGCCCCCGCAAAACTGAAAAACACCGTGCTGTTTTTGTGCAGTCTGGTGTTCTACTGCTGGGGCGAGGTGCGCTTTTTCCCGGTCATGGTGGCGCTTATCCTCATCAACTATCTCAGCGGCCTTGCCATCGAACATTTTGATGCAAAGCCCGCGCTGCGCCGCTTTTTTCTGCTGGTGGCGCTCATTGGCAGCTTAGGGATGCTGTTCTACTTCAAGTACGCAAACTTTGTGCTGCGCAGCGTGAATGCCCTGCTGGGCACCGCCTTTGCCGAAATTCAGGGCATCGGCACCTTGCCGCTGGGCATCAGCTTCTACACCTTCCAGACCCTTTCCTACTCCATCGACGTCTACCGCCGGGATGTAAAAGCCGAGCGCAACATCATCGATTTCGGCGCTTATGTGGTCATGTTCCCGCAGCTTATCGCGGGACCCATCGTCAAGTACCGGGACGTCTCCGACCAGCTGCACGTCTACAAGCACCGCTATAACCTCAAACAAATTGAAGAGGGCATGACCCTGTTCACCTTCGGTCTTGCCAAAAAGGTGCTGCTGGCGGACGCCGTGGGCGCATTGTGGACAGACATTATCGGGGTAGCCGACAGCCCCTCCACCACCTTTGTGGGTCTGGCAAACGCTTCCACCCCGCTGGTGTGGCTGGGCATCATCGCATACAGTTTGCAGCTGTACTTCGATTTTTCCGGCTACTCCCTCATGGGCATCGGCATGGGCAAGATGCTGGGTTTCGACTTCCCCGCAAACTTCAACTACCCCTATATCTCCGCCTCTATCACCGAGTTCTGGCGGCGCTGGCACATGACCCTGTCCGGCTGGTTCCGGGAGTATGTGTATATCCCGCTGGGCGGCAACCGCAAGGGGCTCAAGCGGCAGATCTTGAACCTGTTCATCGTGGAGCTGCTCACCGGCATCTGGCACGGCGCGAACTGGAACTTTATCTGCTGGGGTCTTTACTACTTTGTGCTGCTGGCGGCTGAAAAGCTGTTCCTGCTGCCCTACCTGAAAAAGGGCAAGGTGTGGCCGCATTTCTACACCCTGTTCCTTGTGGTGGTAGGCTGGGCGATGTTCGTGGGCAACGACACCGGCGTGTCCTTCGGGCTGCTGTTCCAGAAGCTCTTTATCCCCTCCGGCGGGGTGTCGCCGCTGTATTTCCTGCGGAATTACGGCGTGTTGCTGGCGGTAAGCGTGGTGTGCTGCACCCCGCTGATCGAAAAGCTGTGGGATGTGCTGCGCAAGAACGTGGTCACCCGCTGCGCCGCCATCCTGACGCTGCTGGTGGTCTCCACCGCCTATGTGGTGGGCAGCACCAACAGCCCGTTCCTGTATTTTAACTTTTAAGGAGGCGGGAAGATGTCCAAACACGAGAAAAAGACCTCCTCCCTTTTGCACTACCCGGTGCTGGTGGTGTTCAGCCTGTTCTTTATCGGGCTGTTCGCGCTGGATATGGTCACACCGGACCGCAGTTACAGTGAGCTGGAGAACACTACCCTGAGCCAGCGCCCGGCGCTGACCCAGTTCACCGCCAAGGGGCTGAACAGCTACTTTACCGCCTACACCAAATACGTCAAGGATCAGGTGGCGGGGCGTGACCAGTGGATCAGCCTGCAGAGCGTGGTGGAGACCACCCTGCTGCAAAAGCAGCAGAACGGCGGCATCCTGCTGGGCAAGGAGCACATGATGTTCCCCCGCACCTACGGGCTGCTTTCCAGCGAGGAGCGCACCCTGCCCAAAAACACCGCAGCGCTCACCAGCCTGTGCCAGCGCTACCCGGGCAAGGTGAATGTGCTGCTGGCACCTGCTGCCAGCGATATCTATAAAGAAAACGTGCCCGCAAACGCCCCCCTGCTGGACGAGGACGGCTACCTTGACCAGCTTTCCGCTGCGGTGCAGGCGGCCGGCGGCAGCTTTGTGGACGTGCGTCCCACCCTTACCGCCCACAAGAGCGAGTATATCTACTACCGCACCGACCACCACTGGACGAGCCTTGGCGCCTACTACGCTTACAGCCAGCTGTGCCAGACCCTTGGCCTTACCCCCTTTGATACCGCCGCCCACACTGCGCTGACTGCCGACGGCTTTTACGGCACCCACTACGCCAAGGCGCGCACATGGAACGCCGTGCCGGACGTGATCACCTACTACGACCTTGCCAACACCCTGACGGTATGGAACGTGACGGCGGCAGGCCAGCCCACCGAGGGGCAGACCACCGGCCTGTACGACACGGAGAAGCTCTCCGTTTATGATAAATACGCCATGTTCCTGCACGGCAACAACGGTTTAAGCCGGGTGCAGGGCAACGGCAGCGGGCGCATCCTTGTCATCAAGGACAGCTACGCCAACTGCTTTGTGCCCTACCTGACCGCCAACTACGCCGACATTGACGTGGTGGACTTCCGCAACTACAACTACGGCTTGGATCAGCTGATCGCCGATAACGGCTACGACCAGATCCTTGTGCTGTACAACTTTGACAGCTTCAAAAGCGACCCCTACCTCTACCGCGCCGGGGTACAGGGGTAAACAGCCAAAAGCCTAAATTATTGCAGTCTATTTTCACAAATTTATAGCCGCAATTTCATGCGTCCCGCCAGTTTTTGCACAGATGTGCCAAAACCCCTTGATAAAATCCGACCACTGTTGTAGAATGACCATATAGAGAACAATGCTCTATCAGCCTTTGGGTATAGACGCCGGGGGATCGGGATGCAATGCGGCATTTCCCTTTGACAAAGGAGTATTGATGATGAAAAAGATGAATTATCCCGCAGATTATGCGGTACTTTCCAACGAAGAAATGACCTATACCACCGGCGGCGGCGCAGTGGATGATGCTGCCGGTATCGCCACCACTGCCGCAACGGTCGTAGGTGCTGTGGTGCTGGCCTCCAGCTATATCTGGGGCATCAAGCAGGCACGCACCTGGCTGCAGCAGGACGGCAACAAGGACGGCAACTTCTTTACCGTGATGGGCCGCGCCACCGATGCCATTGCCGCCGATATGGGCAAATCCGCCGGCAACTTTGTGCGGGATGCCGTTTCCACCACCATGGTGGTGGCGCTGGCTCCCCTGAGCGCCGTTCTGCTGATCGTGCGCTGACCTTTTTAATCAGATAAAACGGTGCGATTTTGGATGCACCGTTTTGGATAGCTTTGTTTCAAAAGGAGTGTTATTATGGAAAAAATGATGATGCCCGCGTACTACAATGTACTGTCCACTGAGGAAATGACCTACACCGAAGGCGGCGCCAATGCTACCATGTCTGAGGCTCTGCTGTGCTGGCTGATTCCCCCGTACGGCTGGTTCAAGGGTCTGACCGCTGTCCGCAATTACCGCCGTAAGAACCCCAACACTTGGACTGAGACCGGTCTGGATGCTCTGACTGCCGATATGGAGAAGAGCACTGCCAACGCCATCCGTGACATCGCCTGCACCGCTTACATGATCAGCTCCACCGCTTCCGGTGTCGGCCTGATCATCAATGCAGCAGTCATCCTGCTCTGATCCATCTTATCTCATAAGACCGGCTCGGAGTACACCAAAGAACAAAGCAGGCGGAGGCGCTGCCCGAAAGGGCAGC
>ERZ831979.2800-NODE-2800-length-11030-cov-2.362369_pt1 | contig 11030 bp, 8 predicted proteins | sample MGYA00519952_ERZ831979 | MGnify/ENA primary metagenome ERZ831979 (study PRJEB31850, sample SAMEA3708723) | human gut metagenome | biome: human gut; feature: human-associated habitat; material: faeces | place: China | collected 2014 ...
GCAGTGACCTCGGAGGGGGTCACGGTGCCGGGAAGGACGGGCAGGTCGATGTCGATGCAGTGCTTCACGACGTCCTCGTTGTAACCCGGCGAGACGATGAACTTGGCACCGGCGGTGCGGGCTTGCTCAACCTGCTCGACGGTCAGGACAGTGCCGGCGCCGACGCACATCTCGGGCTCGGCCTCGGCCATAGCGGCGATGCACTCGGCGGCGCAGGCAGTGCGGAAGGTGACCTCGGCGGACTTCATGCCGGCTGCCATAAGGGCATGGGCGAGCGGTGCGGCGTCTTCGACCTTGTCGAGCACGACGACCGGCACGATGCCCAGGGATTCAAGCGTGGTGTAGAACTGATCGAACATAGTGTTCCTTTCGATGTGAGGCGCGCACGGGCGCGTGATTGCCAAAGAAGATTGGCCATGAGCCGGTTCCGGATTGGTTATCGGAGGCACTGCTTGGGTCACAAGCAATTTCGGAACCGGCTACGAGGCCAGTCGTGAAGGAATGCCAGACAAAACCGGAATGGGACTAAGTGGTTCTACCTGGCCGGAGGAATCGGGGAGCGGGCTGCAGAGGTATGGGTATGGAAAGCTGCGGCCCGCGGAATGGGGACGGCTTAGCGCGCGACGCGGGTGCCACCGTCGGCGGCGGATGCCACGGCTGCGATCTCGTCTGCGGTCACCAGGTTGGAATCGCCCTTGATGGTGAGCTTGAGGATCGAGGCGGCGATGGCGTAGTTGACGGCGTCCTGCGGGGCAAAGTCGTTGATGAGGGCATGGACGAGGCCGGCGTTGAAAGCGTCGCCGGCGGCAACGCCCTCGAGCACGTCGTGGGCGGGGGAGAACCAGTGCTCGCCGCTCTCGGCGTCAAAGAGCATGCCCATCCAAATGGAGCGCTCGACGCAGGAGATGTTGCGGACGACCGAGGCGACCTTCTTGCAACCGTACTCGGCGCAGATCTGACGGGCCATCTCGACGTAGGTGTCGCGCTCCTCGATGCCGTGGGCAAGGGAGCCGGAGACGCAGGTCATACCGAGGCCGGCAGGAGCGTCCTCGTCGTTGGCAATGCAGATGTCAACGAGCGGCAGGAGTTCCTTCATGGTGGCCTGCGACTTCTCGGGCGACCACATCTTGCCGCGATAGTTCACGTCGCAAACGGTGGTGATGCCCTTGGCGCGGCAGGCGGTGAGGGCATCCTTGCAGGCGGCGGCCATCTCGTCGGAGACGGCGGGCGTCACGCCGGAGAAGTAGAAGACATCGACACCCTTGAGGATCTCGTCCCAGTCAAAGACGTCGCGCTTGGCCATGTTGATGGCAGAGTACTTGCGGTCGTAGACGCAGCCGTTGCCGCGCTGCGAGGCGCCGACCTCAAACACATAGGAACCAAGACGGTCGCCCTGGCGCACGACGCGCGAGGTATCGACGTCGTAGACCTTCAGCGAACGCAGGGCGCACTCGCCCAGACGGTTGGCCGGGACAACGGAGACGTAAGCTGCCTTGTCACCCTGGTAGGCCAGGGAAAGCGCGGTGTTGGCTTCGGCGCCGCCGTAGCGGACATCAAACTCGGTCGCCTGCTCAATGCGCAGATGGTCTTTGGGCGAGAGCCTCATCATGATCTCGCCGAAGGTAAGAACCGTTTTACCCATGGTCGCGCAGCTCCTTCTTACTCGTGCGTACACCTTTGATATGGCGTTGGCACGGAGGTGCCAAGACGGTAGGGTACATCTTTGCACCTCCGTGCCAACGCTTGCCGAAATCGGTTTACGAAATCGGTTTCGTTTCGAGTTGTAGTATACTCACCTACAGCGTTTTGCAACCGAGATTTTTAAAAAATGCCTAAAATGGCTCAGATTGCTGACAATTGGGAAACGGGGTGCGCTATGGCGCAGATGAGGATTAAGGACATTGCCGCCGAGGCGGGCGTGAGTCCGGCCACGGTCTCGCGCTATCTCAATAACCGCCCCGGGCAGATGACCGAGGAAACCCGCGCTCGCATCGCGGCGGTTATCGAGCGCACCGGCTATCGCCCACGTGCCGCCGCACGCAATCTGCGCAGCTCGCGCACCAACCTCATCGGCGTGATCTTGGCCGACATTGCTAACCCGTTCTCCAGCGCCATGCTCGAAGGGCTTTCCGCCAGCGCCGCCGCGCGCGGCTGCTCGCTCATGACGGCCATTAGCGGCAACGACCCCGCCAAGGAAGCGGAGTCGCTCACCAGACTTATCGATGCCGGCGTGGACGGCCTGGTCGTCAATACCTGCGGAGGCAACGACAAGGCGATTGCCGCGGCCGCGGGGCGCCTGCCCGTTGTACTGCTCGACCGCGACGTTGCCGACGGTGGCATCGATCTGGTGACCTCCAACAACCGCGAGCTGGTTGCCGGCCTGGTAGACGCCTTGGCCGCTGCTGGCAGCGAGCGCCTGTGCCTGCTCACCGAGGCAAGCGATGACAGCCCCGTGCGTCGCGAGCGCGCCGAGGCCTTTGCCGACGAGCTTTCGCGCCGCGGTCTTGCGGGCGAGGTCGTCACCATGGCCGACGGCGGTGCCATGGGCGTCGGTCGCTTGGACGAGACCATCCGCGGCTATGCAGGCAAAAAGCTCGGCCTCATTGCCGTCAACGGCCTGGTTTTCCTGCGTCTGACCGAGGCGCTGGCGCAGCTTGGTCCCTCGCTGCCGGCGGGTCTCAAGATCGCAACGTTTGACGACTATCCCTGGAACCACGTGCTCTTTGGCGGCGTGACCACGGCCGCGCAAGACACCCTTACCATCGCCGAGCGCGTGGTCGAGCGCCTGTCCGAGCGCATCGACGTCGTCACCACCACGGTGGGTGAGGCCGCAAAGCTGGCGCCCAAACGCATCGAGATCCCCGGCCACATCGAACACCGCGCTTCGACCTCGCGCTAACTACTCGTTCGCAACTGCCTGTTCGCACACGTTTTTTGAGCGCTTGATACGCTTTAACCCTGCGGAAACATTTTTCTGCGATAGTATCTGCGATATAGACCAGTCGAAACCCGCCCGAAAGAAAGGGGAGCGACATGAACCAGCAGAACATCGATTACGTACTCCGCTCCGTAGAGCAGCGTGACATCCGCTTTGTGCGTCTGTGGTTTGTCGACATTCTCGGCCGTCTCAAGAACTTTGCCATTAGCCCCGAGGACCTCGAGGTCGCATTTGAGGAGGGCATTGGCTTTGACGGCTCGGCCATCGAGGGCTTTGCCACGCCCGAGGAAGCCGACATGCTCGCATTCCCCGATGCTTCGACCTTCCAAATCCTGCCGTGGCGCCCGAGCCACAACGGCGTCGCCCGCGTGTTCTGCGACGTGTGCACTCCCGATCGCAAGCCGTTTGCCGGCGACCCACGCGATGCCCTGCGCCGCATGTTCCGCAAGGCCGAGAAGGCTGGCTATCTGCTCAACGTGGGTGCCGAGCTGGAGTATTACTACTTCCCCGACGAGCACACCCCCGAGCCGCTCGACAACGTGGGCTACTTCGATCTTTCGGTGAGCGATGCCGCCCGCGACCTGCGCCGCAACACGGTCCTCACGCTCGAGAAGATGTCCGTGCCCGTGGAGTACACCTTCCACGCCGCCGGTCGCTCGCAGCATGGCATGAGCCTGCGTCACGCCGAGGCCCTGAGCATGTCCGACGCTATCACCACGGCCAAACTCATCATTAAGCAGCAGGCCTACGAGAGCGGTTGCCACGCCTCCTTTATGCCCAAGCCGTTGGCGGGCGAGGACGGCAGCGCCATGTTTTTGCATCAGTCGCTGTTCGACCACGACGGCAACAACGTCTTTTGGGGCGAGGACGACGAGAAGTACCACCTCTCCGAAATCGCCAAGCACTACATGGCCGGCATCTTGGCGCACGCGCGCGAGATCAGCGCCATCACCAACCCTACGGTCAACTCCTACAAGCGCATTACTACCGGCGGCGACTCCGTGCCGCAGTACGCCACGTGGGGCCTGCGCAACCGCGCGAGTATGGTCCGTATCCCGGTCTACAAGCCCGGCAAGCCGCTGTCCACGCGCATCGAGCTTCGCAGCCCCGACCCCATGGCCAACCCGTACCTGGTCAACGCCGTCACGCTGGCGGCTGGTCTGGACGGCATCGAGCGCAAGCTGGAACTCCCGCCCGAGGCCACGGCCGAGACGCTCAAGCTTACCGACCGTCAGATGGTCGAGGCCGGCTACGCGCCGCTGCCGCGCTCGCTCAAAGAGGCGCTCGACGTGTTTGAGGACTCGCAGTTTATGAAGGATGCTCTCGGCGAGCACATCCACAGCTTCTTCCTCAAAAAGAAGCGCGACGAGTGGCATAAGTTTGAGTCTACGATCACCGAGTGGGAGATCAAGCACTACCTGGCGAACTCCTAATCGCGCTGGCTTGTCCCAGTACGATTGAGCTCATTTCTTTGGAGGCCGATATGTCCGAAAAGAGTGCCCTGTTCATGGCGCGCACGACGCGCTTCCACGAGTTTGCCCGCAGCTTGACGACTACCCTGGGTGTCGAGGTGAGCCTGGCAACCCCTGATTCGCCAACTGCGGCGCACGACTTTGACCTGCTGATCCTCGATTCCGACGGCATCCGCAGCGACCGCATCGATCAGATTGCCAAGTGGCTTGACGATCGCGGCGGTGTCCCCATGTTGGTGATCGTCGACGATGAGGCGCTCGGTACCCTGCGCCTGCCGAATCACGCGCATGCCGACTTTGTGTGCCCCACGGCGACGCCCAACGAGCTCAAGGCTCGCGCGCAGCGCCTGATGGGCGAGGAGGAGACCGTCACCGCCGACGATGTGCTCAACATCGATAACCTCGAGATTAACCTGGCTACCTACCAGGTGACACTCGATAACGAGCCCATCGACCTGACGCTGATGGAGTACTCGCTGCTGAGCTTTTTGGCGACGCACCCCAACCGCGCCTACAGCCGTGAGGTGCTGCTGCACCGCGTGTGGGGCTTTGAGTACTGCGGCGGCACGCGCACCGTCGACGTGCACATTCGACGCATCCGCTCCAAGGTGGGCCCGCAGATTGCAGCGCACATCACCACCGTCCGCGGCGTGGGATATCTGTTTAAGGACTAGATTTCCACCACAAAGGGGACAGGCACCTTTGTGGTGGTTTTGACGCAGGTGCGGGTCCCTCTCGAATCTGCAACAGAACTTAAGCCTTCCTAAAAGATTGCGTTCTCGTACACGCACGCCCGCATATTGGGGTACAACTCAACGTGAACAATGATGGCCCGCCACATGTTTGGCGGGCCTTTGGTTATTTGACGAAAGGATCGCAGCTATGAGCGAGTACGATTCCCAGCGTCCCCAGGATGCGGGCAACGCCGGCGAGACCCAGCAGCAGCCGCGCGTGCAGGTGGAGTCGACGCCTGCCGATGGCAGTAACATTCCTTACGTGCAGGCCTACGACACGCAGACCGGAAAGCCGCTGGGCAGCCAGCAGGTTGTAAACAAGCACACCGTGGTCAAGACTAAGACCAAAAAGCTGCCGATCTTTATTACGGCGCTCGCCGGCTGTGCATGCGGCGCCCTGCTGGTCATTGCGCTCATTATGAGTGGCACGCTCAACATTGGCAGCGGAAAGAATGCCGTGACGGCGGGTGCTTCGGGTTCATCGACGCAAAAGATTACGATCGACTCCGAGGACACCACGCTGGCCGAGGCCGTCTCTGCCAAGGCGCTGCCCTCCGTGGTTTCCATTACCGCCACTTCGAGCGGCGGCCAGAATGGCTCGCTTTCGCAGTCTGCCGACGAGTCGGACGGCTCGGGCAGCGTCGGTTCGGGCGTTGTGCTCGATACCGAGGGCCACATCCTCACCAACAACCACGTGGTCGATGGCTATGACCAGTACGTGGTGACCATGGACGACGGCACCACCTACGAGGCCGAGTTCGTGGGCAACGATGCTTCGAGCGACCTAGCCGTCATCAAGCTCAAGGATGCTGACGCCTCTAAGCTCACGCCGATCGAGATCGGCGACTCTTCCAAGCTCAACGTGGGCGAGTGGGTCATGGCGATCGGCTCGCCGTTCGGCAACGAGCAGTCTGTCTCCACGGGTATCGTGTCGGCGCTGTATCGCTCCACGGCCATGAGCTCTACCAACGGTAACACCATCTATGCCAACATGATCCAGACCGATGCCGCCATCAACCCGGGCAACTCCGGCGGCGCGCTCGTTAACGACAACGGTGAGCTGGTGGGTATCAACTCGCTCATCGAGAGCTACTCGGGCTCCAGCTCGGGCGTGGGCTTTGCCATTCCCGTTAACTATGCCAAGAACATTGCCGACCAGATCATCGACGGCAAGACGCCGGTTCATCCGTACCTGGGCGCCACGCTTTCGAGCGTCAACGCGCTCAATGCTCGCACTAACAAGCTGAGCACCGATAGCGGCGCGTACGTGGCAAGCGTCGTCGAGGACGGTCCTGCCGCCAAGGCCGGCATCCAAGAGGGCGATGTCATTACCAAGCTGGGCGACGATGAGATTTCGAGCGCCGATGGCCTGATCATCGCGCTGCGCAGCCACGAGGTGGGCGAGAAGGTCGAGATCACGCTCATGCGCGGCAAGGAAGAGAAGAAGGTTACCGTCGAGCTGGGCTCCGACGAGGAGCTGCAGAACCAGCAGCAGGACGACAGCGCGACCGACACCGGCAACGGCGGTATTACCGACGAACAGCTGCGCCAGTACCTGGAGGAGCTGCTGGGCCAGCAGGGCCAGGGTCAAGGCTACGGTCAGGGTTACTAGCGAGCCGTTTCGCACATATCGAGGCCAGGGGGCTGTCCCATCAACGTGGGACAGCCCTTTTTTCTTATTGATCCGTTGGGGACGGAGGAAAACGGATCATTTGGAACTGACAGGGGCATGGTTTGATCGCGCGATCCACCCCAGTCTGGCGGCTGCCGATTCGGTGCGGTTCGAGACCGCTATTCGGCCTCATTGCGACCGGTGGTACTCTAGTATCCGTTTGAAATCGAGCGAAGGAGTGCCGCTATGGAGCAATCGAGCCTGTTTGGTGACGGCGTGGACATCGATACCGAAACGCCCGCGAGCACGGATACCGCCGTACCGGCCGATGCCCGTGCCCAGGCGGCAGCGCGTGCGGCCGAGCTGCGCCACGAGCTCGATTACCACGCCTATCGCTACTACATGCTCGATGCGCCCGAGATCACGGACGCCGCCTTTGACAAGATGCTCGTTGAGCTGCAGGAAATTGAGGCCACCTACCCCGACCTGGTGACGCCCGACAGCTATACCCAGCGCGTGGGCGGGTACGTGAGCGAGCAGTTTACGCCGGTCACGCATATGGCGCGCATGTATTCCATGGACGATGCCATGGATCTGGACGAACTCGACGCGTGGCTCCAGCGCACCGAGGATGCGCTCGGTGCCGGCAGCGTCACCTATACCTGCGAGCTTAAGATCGACGGCCTGGGCGTGGCGCTTACCTACCAAAACGGCACCTTCGTACGCGCAGCCACACGCGGCGATGGCACCACGGGCGAGGACGTGTCGCTCAACGTCCGTACCATCAAGGATGTGCCCATGCACCTGTCCGAGCCGGCGCTCGCCCACATGGGCGCCGACCGCGAGCGCACCATCGAGGTCCGTGGCGAGGTCTATATGCCCAAGGGCAGCTTTGTGCGCCTGAACGACGAGGCCGATGCCGAGGGGCGCGACCCCTTCGCCAACCCGCGCAACGCTGCCGCCGGCAGCCTGCGCCAAAAGGACCCCAAGGTCACGGCGCGCCGCGATCTCGCTACCTTTATCTATGCCATCGCCGATACCGATCCGCTGCACGTCCACAGCCAGCGCGAGTTCCTCGATTGGCTGCGTAGCGCCGGCTTTAGCGTCAACCCTAACGTGGCTCGCTGTGCCACACCCGCCGAGGTCCACGAGTTCTGTGCCCAGGCGCTCGAACACCGCGGTGACCTGGACTACGACATCGACGGCGTGGTCGTAAAGGTCGACAGCTTCCAGCAGCAGCTCGACCTGGGCTTTACCGCCCGCGCACCGCGCTGGGCCATCGCCTTTAAGTTCCCGCCCGAGGAAAAGCAGACCGTCCTGCGCGAGATTCGCATCCAGGTGGGCCGCACCGGTGTGCTCACACCGGTCGCCGAGTTCGACCCGGTGACGGTTGCCGGCTCCACCATCGCGCGCGCCACGCTGCACAACATCGACGAGATCCGTCGCAAAAACGTGCGCGAGGGCGACACTATCATCGTGCACAAGGCGGGCGACGTGATTCCCGAGGTCGTAGGTCCGGTGCTCGATAAACGCCCGGCCGATTCGGTCGACTGGCACATGCCCGAGGTCTGCCCCGTGTGCGGTAGCCCCGTGGTCCACGAGGATGGCGAGGTTGCCTACCGCTGCGTGTCCATCGACTGTCCCGCACAGCTCAAGGAGCGCCTGCTTCACTGGGTAAGCCGCGGCTGCATGGACGTCGACGGCCTGGGCGACGAGATCGTCGACAAGATGATCGCTGCCGGCCTGATCCACGATGTCGCGGACTTCTACCAGCTCACGGTCGACGACATCGCAGGCCTGGACACAGGGCGCGTGTACGCTAGCTCCAACAGCAAAAAGGGCGTCAAGAAGGGCGACCCCATCCCGGTGGGCCTCAAGACGGCCGAGAAAATCATCGCCGAGCTCAACAAGTCCAAGAGCCAGCCGCTCGGTCGCGTGCTGTTTGCCCTGGGCATCCGCCACGTGGGCAAGAGCGTGGGCGAGGTCATCGCCGAGCGATTCCTGTCGATTGATAAGCTCATCTTGGCGAGCGAAGAGGATATCGCCGAGTGCGAGGGCATCGGTCCCAAGATTGCGGCGAGCGTCAAGCAGTTCCTGGCCGTGCCCGAAAACCTTGCCGTGCTGGAGCGTTTGCGCCAGGCGGGTCTGTCGCTCGAGGTCGACTTGGGCGCCGCGCATGCACAAGCCGCAGCCGACGCGGGCGTGGCGGGCGAGCTCGCCGATGCACAACCGCTCGCGGGTCTGACCTTCGTGCTCACCGGCACGCTCGTCAACCGCACCCGCGACGAGGCAGGCGCGGCGCTCAAGGTGCTCGGCGCCAAGGTTTCGGGCAGCGTGTCGAAGAAGACGAGCTATCTGGTCGCCGGCCCCAAAGCGGGCTCCAAGCTCACCAAGGCCGAGCAGCTGGGCGTGCCCGTACTGGACGAGGATGCGCTCGAGCGGATCTTGGCTACTGGCGAGGTGCCGGAGGCGTAATGGATATCGAGAATCGCAATTGCTCGCAGGCGGAAGGGCGCGCGAGGCATTCCCAAGTGCAGGCAAAAGAGCGCTTAATGATGCGAATTTGCGTTGCCGAGCGCGAGCGCGCGGCGGGTGCATCTCGCGATGCCTTTGAGGCGTTGACCGAGTTAGAGGCGAGGCTCGGTCTAGCCTAGAGAGACCGGCACCGTGACCTGCGTCACGTAGGTTGCTGGGTCGTCGCTGATGATGTCGTCGATCAGGGCGATTTTGCGTCGCCCCGCTACGCCGCCAGCTTGTCAAAAACCCCGCGGCGGTTGAGTACGGTAAATGCAATCACGCAAATGACCGCCGACAGAATTGACCCGCACGGCGAGGCGATACCCATGGGGAACAGCGTGTCGGAATAGGCGTTCGACAGCAGCCATGCGCCGGGTACGCGAATGAGCACCACGGCCAGTACGTTGTGCGCAAAGCCGATGTAACTCTTGCCATACGCAGCGAAAAAGCCGCTAAAGCAAATGTGGATGCCGGCAAAGATCGCGTCGAAAATATAGCTGCGCATATAGCCGGTACCGGCGGCGACCACCGCGGGGTCCTTGGCAAAAAAGCCGATAAACGCCGGCGCCACCAGCCACATCAGCACCGTGATCAGGCAGCCGTACACCACCGAGATGGTCATGGCGTCCCTGAGTACCTGACGCGCGCGGTCGCCCTTGCCCGCGCCGGCGTTTTGCGCCGTGAGCGCGCTGACGGTAGCGCCCATGGAACTCGGCACGATAAACAAAAAGCTGATCATCTTCTCGACCAGGCCTACGGCGGCGGCGTCGACCAGACCGCGGTGGTTGGCGATGACGGTGATGAACATAAATGCCACCTGGATGCAGCCGTCCTGCACGGCCACGGGCACGCCGATCTTAAGAATGCTGCCGAGCACCTCGGGCTGGGGGCGCAGGTCGCTGCGCTTAACGTGGATGTTTGTGCGACGGCTCTTGAGCCACACGAGCGCGAGGGCAACGCTGGCCGTCTGCGCGGTCACCGTGCCGAGCGCTGCGCCCACGGGGCCGAGCCCCATGTGGCCGATAAACAGAAAGTCGAGCGCGATGTTGATGATGCATGCCACGCCAATCACGTACATGGGCGAGCGCGAATCGCCTAGGCCGCGAAAGATGGCCGAGAGGATGTTGTACGCGGCGATAAAGGGAATGCCGATAAAGCAAATGCGCAGGTAGGCGGCGGTGCCTTCGACCGCCTCGGCCGGCGTGCCAATGAGCGCCACGATCTGCGGGCACAGTGCGAGCAAGGCAGCGGCCAGTACCACCGAGACACCCATAAACAGCGTGATGGTATTGCCGATGGCGGTCTCGGCGCGGTCGAAGCGGCGCGAGCCCACGGCGTGGCCGACGATAACCGTCGTTCCCATGGCCAGGCCCACGAGCGTCACGGTAATGATATAGAGCGTCTGCGCGCCATTGCCCACGGCGGTGATGCCGGCGGCGCCGCTAAACTGCCCCATCATGTACAGGTCGGCCATGCCGTAGAGCATCTGCAAAAAGTACGAGAGCATATAGGGCAGGGCAAAGACCGCGATGGTCTTGAGGACATTGCCGCGTGTGAGGTCGTGTTCCATGGGCGGGGCACTTTCTGGCTTAGATCGTTTACGTACCAGTGTAGTGAAAACCCTACAACGATTGTAGAGTCAAGGTTTATGTTGGCAGCGGGGCGAAAAAAGTCGCGCTCCAAGCACGATGCTTTGACCCTCCGTGCCCCTCACCTCGCCTCAAACCATCACAACATTCGACGTTTTTTGCCAAAAT
>ERZ831979.2804-NODE-2804-length-11018-cov-3.770774_pt1 | contig 11018 bp, 6 predicted proteins | sample MGYA00519952_ERZ831979 | MGnify/ENA primary metagenome ERZ831979 (study PRJEB31850, sample SAMEA3708723) | human gut metagenome | biome: human gut; feature: human-associated habitat; material: faeces | place: China | collected 2014 ...
GCTGAAAATAAACCGTTGCCTTTTCGTTACCTATTATCCCTATACAAAAATGTAATGATCCGATAAATCAGGTCGTTATGCCCTTTTAATCCCGCTCCCGAAAGGGTGCGGCTTTTTCATTGGGACGGATCGGCCGCTTATTCGAAGGCGACCGTCTGACCGTTGATTTTCACATCGCTGAAGACGGCTTCCGAGGTCTTCTTGCTGTCGCCGCTGTTGGCCGCCAGGCCGATCAGCAGTTTGTCGGGCAGTCCGCTGACGGTGACGGACTTTCCCACGCCGAAAGGATCGTCCCTGGTCCCGGCCGGCAGCGTCGTTGCGGGCGGATCGGGGGTGTCTTCGGTGGCGTCGTCGCCGCACGCTCCGGCGAGCAGCGGGAGGACCAGCAGAAGGAGTAAGAATCGTCTCATACGTATTGTGGTTTTAGGTTGACGTTTGCTGATAACAAAATTAACCCGCCGGAGGTTGTCCGACGGGGAAAATTTATCCGTTTACAGGGAAAAATCGTCACACGCCCGGAAGGATGCTTCCGGCGCGCCCGAAACCTTATCGTTTGAAGCGTTTGGCAAGGCCCCCTTCGGAGGTTTCGCGGTAGAGGCTCGGAAGGGCGTGGCCCGTTTCGTTCATCACCTCCACGACCTTGTCGAAGCTCACCATGTGCGAGCCGTCGGAGAGCGTGGCGTAGGCGTTGGCGTCGAAGGCCCGGGCTGCGGCGATGGCGTTGCGCTCGATGCAGGGGACCTGCACCAGTCCGCACACGGGGTCGCACGTGAGGCCCAGGTGGTGTTCGAGACCCATCTCGGCGGCGTATTCGATCTGCGAAGGGGTTCCGCCGAAGAGCTGGCACGCGGCGGCGGCAGCCATGGCGCACGCCACGCCGACCTCGCCCTGGCAGCCGACCTCGGCGCCCGAAATGGAGGAGTTGGTCTTGGCGACGTTGCCGAAAAGTCCGGCGGTGGCCAGCGCCCGCAGGATGCGGATGCGCAGGAAGTTGCGCGAGGTGGAGAGGTGGTAGAGCACGGCGGGCATGACGCCGCTCGACCCGCACGTGGGGGCTGTCACGACCGTGCCGCCCGAGGCGTTTTCCTCGGAGGTGGCCAGCGCGTAGGCGTAGATTTTGGCCCGCGAGGAGAGCGAGTCGGTGTAGCTTTTCGACTTGACCCAGTAGGTCGAGGCCTTGCGGGCGACCTTCAGCCCTCCGGGCAGCACGCCGTCGTTGTTCAGGCCGCGCTGGATGGTTGCGCACATCGTCTCCCAGACCGTGTCGAGGTAGTCCCAGATTTCGGGACCTTCGCAGTCGCTCACATACTCCCAGAAGGTCTTGCCCTCGTGGTAGCACCACTCCTTGATCTCCGAAATGGTCGACAGCGGGTAGATGCTCCGGGGCGTTTCGAGGCGCGAGGCCTCGTTGGCCAGCGCCCCGCCGCCGACGCTGTAAATGGTCCAGGAATCGACGACTTCGTCGCCTTTCAGCCCTTCGAACAGCATGCCGTTGGGGTGGAAGGGGAGCACGACCTCCGGTTTCCAGACGATCCGGGTCGGGGCGGCCGGTTCGAGCACCGAAAGGATCGCCACGTCCGTCAGGTGGCCCTTGCCCGTGGCGGCCAGCGATCCGTAGAGGGTCACGCGGTAGGCGTCGACGTCGCGGCAGCGTTCCGCAAACCGTTCGGCGGCCCGCTTGGGACCCATCGTGTGGCTGCTCGACGGGCCGCTGCCGATCCTGTATAACTCTTTAAGCGATTCCATAATCGTGATTTTACGGGAGCAAAGATAGGTAAAATTCCACAAGAAAAGGAGAAATAAGCCTTTCTCGCTTTTTACCCGGCATGGATGTGCGGAAGTCTCCCTTTTCAAAGGGAGGTTTGGGGGGCTGCATGGGTTCAGGGGCACAAAAAAAGGAGGGATATTGATTCCTCCTTTCTTGTAGCCCCACCGCGACTCGAACGCGAATTTAGGGTTTAGGAAACCCTCGTTCTATCCCTTGAACTATGGAGCCGTTAAAAACAATGCGGCGCGTCTGTTGCCAAACGCACCGCAAAGATAGTAAATTTTTCTGTTTTTAGAAACTGAACCCCACGCCGATGGAGAACGTGTGGGCGCGTGCGGTGTAATTGCCTGAAAAGTCGGTGATCGCGCTGGTCGTCGGATACTCGGGGGCAACGTTCTTGATCTGCTCGTTGGCCAGCGCCAGCACGGAGTTGACGTAGGGATAGGAACCCGTGCGCTCCGGATCGGCCGAATTCACATAGCCGTAGGCCAGGTCGACGTGCATCCATTTGCAAGGACGGAACGTGACGCCGGCGGTGTAGGCGAGTTTGGTCATCGAAGGCGTTTCGGGATTGAGGTAGTCGCTGCTTACGGGGCTTTCGTCGACATACATACCCATGCGGGCCGTCAGCCAGTCGAGTGCGTGGTATTCGCCGCCGAAGCGGAATGCCAGCGTGTTGGAGTAGTTTTTGTCGCTGGCGGGGATCGTCAGGACCGGAAGATTCGTCGACGGATTGAGGATCTGGACATCGAGTTGGTCGTATGCGCTCCACAGCACGTATTGCAGATCGACGGCAAACTCCCATTTCGGCACGGGGCGGAAGCTGACGCCCCAGGTCAGCGATGCCGGGAGCGGAAGTTCGGTTTTCACGATTGCCGAGGAAATTGCCGAGGGATTGATGTCGAATTTCGGAAGAAGCTGTCCCAGGACGGCCTGAATCGTCGGATCGTCGATGGTCGACATGTCGATCGAGCCGGAATTCACCTTCATCTTGAGTTTCGAACGATAGGTCATGCCGAGCGACCATTGTTCGTTGATGTCCCACATGATGCCGAGATTCACCCCGACGGCCATTTTGGCCTTGCCTTCGAGATCCAGCGACATGATGTTGCGGTCGCCTGCCAGCTCGAAGATGTTCGGAGTGCCCGGAGCTACGATCTGTATGATGTTGTTCAGCGCGACGTTTTGGGCATTCGCCGCTCCGACGGGCAGCATCGAACGCGAAAGGTCGAATTTACCCCACGTCATCATCAGGCCGGCGCCGACGGAGAGGTGTTCGCAGATTTTGAACGACACCGTAGGCTGGAGATTGTAGGCCTTGAGGTTGATGGACTGCACGAGCTGCGCTCCGGCCCAATTGTCGCCCCAGTTCATCGAAGAGCCGAAGGGGGTGTTGAAAGCCAGGCCGACCGACATCCAGTCCAGCGGCTTGTAGTTGAAATAGGCGTAGAGCGGGGTTGCGATCTTGTTGTCCGACGTGAAGTGCCGGGACTGGGTCTTGCCCGTGTAGTCGGGCAGGGTGGTATAAGTGGCTTTCGAGTCTATTCCCGTGACGCCGACCGAAAAGTCGAACTGCGTGCTTTGGAATGATGCGGCTGCGGGGTTGAACCAAATGGACTCCGAGTTGAGTTTCATGGCCGTACCTACGTGGCCCATACCGTTCTGTTTCGAGGAGAGGTTGTTTACCTGATAGCCCTCGGCGTAAGCGCCGGAGGCGATGGCTGCGGCGGCCAGAACGAGGAAAAGTTTTTTCATAACGAATTGGTTTGGTTTATACTCGGCATGCCTCCCGGCATGCAAAATCGGGGCAAAAGTAGGAAAACTATCCCCTCGGCCCAAATTTTTTGGTCTAAAATTCCCGAAAATTGTACTAAATGGTATAGGATTGGCCGAATTGGCGGGTTTTGCTCCGAGGTCTCTCCGGGAATGGATACCGATTTATAATAAGCGCCGCCGGGGGAGGCGGGGTGTGACTGCCGGAGAGGCGGGGATTGCCGGGGTTGAGGGGCCGGGGATTGCCGGGTTGTCAGGCCGGCCGGGGTTGTCGGGGGCGGCAGGATGTTCGGGGACAGCAGGGTATTCGAGGCTACACCGCAGCGGGCCGTGGACTTCCGCGGCCGAGACTTCCGCGGCCGGGGGCCGGAGATTGCCGGGGCGGCAGGATGTGGTTGCCGGGCCTCCCGTCGGGTCGTCAGGGTCTCCGGGGTTGTCGGGTCGTCGGGTCTCCGGAAATGAGCAAGACCCGCTCGCTGGCGGGTCTTGTCTTTATTTTCTGGCGTTGTAGGCTTCGAGCGCCTTGCCCAGGATCAGCAAGGCCCGTTCGAGGTCCTCCTTCTTGAGGACGTAGGCGATGCGGACCTCGTTGCGGCCGCATTCGGGATCGGAGTAGAAGCCCGACGCAGGCGCCATCATAACGGTTTCGCCTTCGTATTCGAAATCCGAGAGACACCAGGCGCAGAACTTGTCGCTGTCGTCGACCGGGAGCCGTGCCACCGTGTAGAAAGCCCCCATCGGGATCGGCGAGTAGACGCCCGGGATGCGGTTCAGTCCGTCGATCAGGCATTTGCGGCGTTCGATGTACTCCTCGTAGACCTCGGTGCTGTACGACCGCGGCGCGTCGATCGACGCTTCGGCGATGATCTGCCCGATGAGCGGCGGCGAGAGGCGCGCCTGGCAGAATTTCATCACCGCATTGCGCAGCGTCTTGTTCTTGGTGATCAGCGCGCCGATGCGGATGCCGCACTCGGAGTAGCGTTTCGACACCGAGTCGATCAGCACGACGTTCTGCTCGATGCCTTCGAGGTGGCAGGCCGAAATGTAGGGCGAACCGGTGTAGATGAATTCGCGGTAGACCTCGTCCGAAAAGAGGAACAGGTCGTATTTCTTCACCATGTCGCGGATGCGGTTCATCTCGCGGCGGGTGTAGAGGTAACCCGTGGGGTTGTTGGGGTTGCAGATCAGGATGCCGCGCGTGCGGTCGTTGATCAGCTTCTCGAACTCCTCGATCGGGGGCAGCGCGAATCCGTTCTCGATGGAGGCCACCACCGGGCGGATCACGGCGCCCGCCGAAATGGCGAAGGCCATGTAGTTGGCGTAGGCCGGTTCGGGAACGATGATTTCGTCGCCCGGATTCAGACAGGACAGAAAAGCGAACAGCACGGCCTCCGAACCTCCCGACGTGATGATGATGTCGTCCGCCGTAAGATTGATATGATATTTGGCATAATATCCGACCAACTTTTCCCGATAACTCAAATATCCCTGGCTCGGGCTGTATTCCAAAACCGTCCGGTTGATATTACGGATGGCATCTATGGCCGCTCGCGGAGTCGGCAAATCAGGCTGGCCGATATTCAAATGGTACACATGTATCCCTCTATTTTTAGCCTCGAAGGCTAACGGAGCCAACTTGCGAATCGGCGACTCCGGCATTTCCTGACCGCGAACGGATATTTTAGGCATGTCTTTTCTTTTTTGTTTTTATTTGTTCGAAATTCATGCAAAGATAGCATTTCAACATAAAATGAGCAACAAATCAGCCTATAAAATAGTGCGGTAGAAATTTAATGGAGATTCCCGTGAACGATATGACAGCACGTGCGGCCGCCAACGGACGGATTCACCGAACAGGCCGAGGGGAAGCAAAACGTCCCGCTTGACAATATGGTACCCGTTTCCTTCTTCTATGTACATTTTAACAGTTTGACAGTTTGACAAACCGGACGTCCGTCAACAAAAAAGGCAACCCTAAAGTTGCCTTCTGTACGCCCTCAGGGATTCGAACCCTGGACCCATTGATTAAGAGTCAATTGCTCTACCAACTGAGCTAAGGACGCATCATCTTTGATTTTGCGAGTGCAAAGGTAGGGCTTTTTATTTAACCCTCCAAACTTTCACCCCTCTTTTTCTCATTTTTTTTCCAATTCGTAAATTTCGGAAGGAATACGGCGCTTCAATACTTCCAGTTCAAAGTCCTTTCCTGCGACAATCCCTACGGAACGAAGACAGGTATCGACCGTTTTTCGCGCCAGTTCCGGATGATTGTTCTCTTCGCTGATATGACACAACCATACATGCCGAAGCCTGTCCGTAATATGCTCAGCCAGCAGTTGCGCCGCAGCCTTATTGCTCAAATGTCCGTAATCGCCGCTAATCCGTCCTTTCAGATAAGCCGGATACGGCCCCATCATCAGCATGTCTTCGTCATGGTTGGCCTCCAGTACCAGATAATTCGCCCGGGCGATGTAGCAGCCGAACTGTTCTGTCACGTGTCCGGCATCCGTAATGAGGCAGAAGTTGACTTCTCCGTATTGCACGCTATAGCCCACATTGTCCGTACTGTCATGAGGCACATCGAAAGGCGTAATTTCAAAACGGTCCAGCTTCAAGGTCTGCCCCTTCTCCAAGAAATGTATGTTTTCTGCTTTCAATTTCGGATTTGCACAATAATTACGCTTGATTCCGTCGTGTACAAGTTCGGTGGCATAGACCGGAAGTCCATACTCATTCGCCAAGCTCCCGACAGCTTTGATGTGGTCTGCATGGTCATGCGTAATCAACACGGCCTTTATTTGTTTCAAGGAAAGCCCGTAAGTATGAAAATGTTTTTTCAATGTTCGTATCCCAATTCCGGCATCAATCAATATTCCATAATTTTCTGAGAAGAGGAAGTAGCTGTTTCCGCTACTGCCGCTCCCCAGACAAATAAACTTCAGCATATCCGTATTTTTTTTATGCAAATATACGAAAACATGAAAGAACGGGCAAATATTTCTTTCCTGCCCTTCTGCCTTACCAACTCAATTTAATGAATTTGCTCTCCCACGGGTTAAATTCCGCTTCGTCCCTCCCGCCGACAGGCCTTCCCGTCACGTCGCAAACCGTCACCTTCCGTATCTTCACCTCATCGGAAGTCACAGCAAACGCTGCCGGCCGACCGTCCGTTTCACGCAAATGCAGCATCACGGCACGTTCTCCCTCCACAGGAGCCATGTTGACCAGCAAAAGGTTATCCGGGCGAAGTGTGAGAAAGGTGCCGCAAGAAGGTGCATCCTTCTCCTCACGGTCGCCGGCCTGAAGTACCCGGGCCAGGAAAGGAATCCGGTTTTCCCATGCAAAGCGCGTGGCAAATCCGGCTGTCGTGTCCGCCGACGAAGTGATGAAATAACTCCACTGCAAACCTCCGGTCTGGTCTGCGTTAAAATTGGTCGTCCAATAGTTATTCATCGGCCAGGAATACATATTGGTGGTCTGGGGCACGGCTCCGGCCTGATAGCGTCCGGTATTGATGGCACCGAACTGCATCAGGGGGATTTCAGGGCTTCCCATTACAACCTGAACGTCCGAACTGCGTGCCGCCGCAAAATTCTGCACGGTGTACCAATCATTCGACGAACCGGGAATCTGGTCTACCCCAGCTTCGATATTTCCGCCGGGCACGTCCAGAAAGATTCTGCCGTCCTCTATCTGGTACGGGAAAGACACGTATACGGCTTCCGGTTCCGTCTCTGTTTTTTTACGCAAACTGTAAACCACTTCTATCTTTTTCTCTACCTTATATATATGATACTCCACCGTCAGATTATCATGCCCCATCCCGGCTGCCGTCTCTCCCTTGAAACGGTAAGTATCCCATATAGCCCCTTCCTCGTAAGCCTCGAAACGCATTTTCTCCGGATGCCTGCGCGTAAAGCGCGGGTACGTATATCGCTCCAAAGCACCCCGGTCGTCTATCGTCTCATAAATGAATTCTCCCAACTCCCATTCCGCACTCTCCGTCAACAACTGCCGTTGCAGGTCTTTATCGTAAAGCCGGGAGATGGTGCCCCGTTGCAGATTGAAATCAAGACCATACCACTCATTCTCTACATGCGTACCGGACAAACTTCCTGCGGACGCTCCGGACGGCCGCGGCTCGTCCTTCACGTCTATGCGATACCGGGCGAAGCCCAAAGCCGGCACGTCCCGGACATAAATATACCAATACGTCCCGTCCGAACGGCTCTCGCCAGCCTGGGCAGGAACGCTGCGCCCCGACGCATCCGTAATTTCAAAAACTTTGTCGCGCGGCAAAAGCTGATGGTCGATATACACCTTGGCTATTCCGCTATAACTCCAGTTCAATGTATTGAACACCGCTACGGAAGGCACATCCGTCTTCGGGACGAAAGACTGCAACAGTCCCATCACCGTTTCGCCCAGCAACCCGGCATGCCGGTAAGCCTCCCACGCATACGACTGTTTCAACGAGCGTTGCTCCCATGTCTCCCGGCCATACGGGTCGCGCACACTCTCACAATACCCGAACGTATGCTCATCATAGAAAAGCAGGGCTTCGTTCATGTCACTCACCTTCCCCATCACCCCCTGAGGCAACTCGGCTCCGGCCAACTTCGCCAAGGCCAAGCCGCCTTGCCCGGCAATCGCATGGGAATGAGTGGCACGGGAAACAGCCGCTTCGCGTGCTCCGGAAGCAAAACCATCCGTCCACCAGTCCGGCCACGCTCCCCGAATGACAGGTATCCGCCCGGCATAATCCCGCTCCACGGTCTTGATAAAGTCCGTAGCGACTGCCGTACGCAATTTAGGCCATTCATACTTTTCATTCCAACGTTTCACCATCTCGCAACTCCGTGTGGAAGGAGGAGCGTTGTCGGTCAGATACCCGGAATGCTGAATGGCGCAAATGTCGTACGGGTATCCCTTAGCTTCCAGTTGTCCCAGATAATCCCACACGCATTGCTCGAACTTTGTGAAATCATCAGGGTTGTGCACGCCCCAGTAGTTCCCCAGATGGTAATGTTCCGCACGATAAGCCAGGATTTTCTTCCCCGATGGCGACTCCCACCAGAATACTGTGGGCTTGTCGAAGCATATCAAGGCCCGATGCCCGTGCGTCCCCATATTCAGGTACTTCACTCCCGCGTCGGCAAAATATTCACTGAAACACCAGGCTATTCCGTTTACATCGTCTTGCACGGCCAACTCCGTCCGTAACCCTTCGTCCCGGAATAGCTTTAACGGAACCAAGGATGCCGCCAAGGTTTGTTCGTCCGGCAACTCGTCAAAATTCAGGTACATGGCCCCCAACTCTATCCGCCCCTCTTTCACCCTGCGTTTCAAACGTTCGACCTGGGAAGCCGGACGGTTTTTCAAATATTCTTTCACAGGCCAAGCTACCTCGCAAGTCCATCGGAACCGCGCGGCATCCGGATAATGGTCAGTGGCATCGCAATAATCCAATGCATAATCTATATAACGCAAATGTTCTGCCAGAATCTCCATTTGCGAACGGGTATAACCGATGTCCGTATGTGTATGCTGCACCAGATTCATCTGCCAATGCCGGGCTACCGGTACTTTTACTTCATCCGAAACCAAAGACACCTGTCCGGCACGTAAAGACAACGGCAACGTATGGTCTGCGCCTGCGTCTGGAATATCGAATACGAAATGATTTTCTCCTTCTTCCAAGCGGACATGCCGCACCTGCCTGCCTAACGCCAATTCCGCCTCTGTGACCTGCCCGTCATAACCTACCGTCACAGCCACCCGGCGGACCGGACCTGAAGAAGATTTATACACAGCCGGATGCAACTTCGCCTGAAGCACCGGAGACGCAGCGGAGAAAACCGGATGAATAGCCGCTCCCCATAAGAACATCCCCAAAAACAAATTCTGTAATCTCATAGTGATTTATTGTGATTAAATAGTTAGGATTCTTCAAAAATGTTTTTCCTTTTCATTGGACATCGCCAGGAAAAGACATATATTTGCGCTGTGAAAATACGAAATCAAACGATGAGGTCAAACGGTTCTTAACCGAAAGACGTAAAAACATTAAAAAATGACGAAAAAGAAAAGATGGCCTCTGGTTTTATGCCTGCTTACAGGATTAGGAGCAGCCGGATGTACGAGCGAAGAAGAGGAACAAGCAAATAGCAGGGCTAAGGAATTTGCGGAAGATTATTTCAATCTGCGTTTCGATGAAGCATACGGGAATTGCACTGAAGATTCCCGCAAATGGATAGCTTTCCGCGCATCGAACATCACCGAACACGACCTCGAAGCCGTACGGTCTGCCCCGGAAGGAGCATACATAAGTTCAACGGAATGCCAACAAATCAATGACAGTACGGCACTCGTACGTTGCGTCGTTTGCCAAGCACTTGCCGCCGATTCGCTGGAACAGCAAAGAGGGCGCATCGTTCCGGAGGCCGCATATCTCATCCCTTTACGGAAGGAAGGCCGCCGGTGGCTTGTCAGAATGGAAGGCCCACTGCAAAATGCAAAGTAAAATCCCGCTTAAAGTCCGGATGAATAATCGGATAATGGTGACGGACATCATCATACGCCGGATGAATGGCTTTCATACCTCCGTCCAGACGTAAGATGAAATAATCGAAATTCAAACGGAATCCCAATCCGTAAGACACGGCTATCTCCCGCCAGAAACTCCGCATACGGAACTGTCCGCCGGGCTGCTCGGCATAATCGCGAATGGTCCAGATATTGCCGGCGTCTACAAAAAATGCTCCGTGCAATTTCCAAAACAAATAGGTACGGTATTCCGCATTGAGATCCAATTTAATATCACCGGTCTGATTGATAAAGTCGATACGTCCGTCTCCCCCCGTAAAACGTCCGGGTCCCAATTCTCTGACAGACCATCCCCGTACACTGTTGGCTCCTCCGCTGAAATACCGTTTTTCGTAAGGCAGGATGGTGGAGTTTCCGTAGGGATAGGCTACCCCTATGCCAAAATGCAAAGCCAACGAGTTACGGTCGTCGAAACGGAAACTCTTGCTGATGTCGAAATCCCCTTTCAGATACTGCGCGTACGCTATATTGAACAATGTATATTGCCCTTGGTCGTTCCGACTGGCTCCAAAGAGATTAGAGAAACCATACAGCACGTTTCCGGCCGACTCCACATTAAAACGGATGCCCAAGGCATTGCTACCGTAATCCGCAATGCTCGTGGCATTGCGTTGCGAATTATAGGTAAAGCTATAGCCCAGCCTCATGATGAAAAGATTTTCGTAATTGTAACGCAGGATAGCATTCCGGTCGGTTTCGTCTTCCAGATAATCCTTGCGGAACGTCTCGGAAATCCAAGGCATAAACACGTAGTTCAAGTCTATCAGGTCGATGCGGTGCTGTGCCCGTTGGCGTTGTGTCCATTTATAGCTCCATGAAGCAGATGCAACGGTGCGTGAGAATTCCGGACGCAACTGATAACTGTATTGTA
>ERZ831979.2823-NODE-2823-length-10967-cov-2.248167_pt1 | contig 10967 bp, 7 predicted proteins | sample MGYA00519952_ERZ831979 | MGnify/ENA primary metagenome ERZ831979 (study PRJEB31850, sample SAMEA3708723) | human gut metagenome | biome: human gut; feature: human-associated habitat; material: faeces | place: China | collected 2014 ...
GTCCGAATTTTCTTTTTCACCCGGCCCGTCGTCTTTACAGGCGGCAAGTAAAAACGAGAATAGTATTATATAATAAAAATGTGATGATTTCATACCTACAAGACTATTTAGTTAGTTTAATCAGTTTTACGCCATGCGCAGGAACAGAAAACGAGACTGAGTTATTTTTGATTTCCATTGATTCGTTTTTCCACAAATCGGTGATGTGACCGTCTCCGATATAATTTATGGTTTGTAGTGGAAAGGTGTAAGATTGTTAAATATGGCGATATAGTGGGTCAATTCGTCTTCGCTTTGAGCATACCAAGCGATTATTCCATTTCGATCGAACAATTCTTTATTTCCTTTGGAATATTGATTGATGTCAAGTACCTCTTTATTTGTAATCAAGTTTAGCGTGAAATCGTCTATTTCGGGTAGATTACAGCCAATCATCAGAGGGGATCTAAACATGGCCCATAGTGTAAGCATCGTGTATTGTTCGTCTGGTGTAAAATTACTCATTCGGGGAGTTCCTCTCATGGCTCTTTGTGCCATTGGGCCTATGGGGAGCATATCGGCGTCGGGCCAGTGCCCTTTACAAATATACTTTTGCCATTTCCGGCAAAGTGGAAATTGTTCTTTCAGAGCCTCCCAGTCGTCCCAGAAGTCTTCGGAAATGCGCCATAGTTGGGCTACGCTTTGCAAATGTTTTATGTTCTCGACAGGGGCAGGGCCGGGAGAAAGGCTCAGGACAAAGGGCCTTTTTCTTTTTCTTGCGGCTTTGGTTATCGCTTCTATTTCGTCGTGTGCATAAATGGGAGATAGTAAATCGTCGGCCTTTATATAGTCTATTCCCCATGATTCATAAAGTTCGAAAAGCGAATCGTAGTATTCCTGAGCTCCGGGCTTACTCATGTCTATCCCATAAAATCCGAAATACCATTTGCATCGAGAATCGGTATTGACAATGTCTCGTGCTCGATATGATGTCCCTTTTATGGGCGTATTAGCTTCGACCGCTTGAATGGGAATACCTCTCATGATGTGTATACCTAATTTTAAGCCTCTGCTATGCAGATAATCGGCGAGAGGTTTCAACCCTTCTCTGTTTTTTGCAGATGGGAATTTTTCCGTATCGACGATGAGGCGTCCGAATTTGTCGATGATTTGATGTGGCGTTGACGATTCATATTGCTCCAAAGTCTCCATGCCGGGCGCATACCAACCGGCATCGATAACAATGTATTCCCAACCGTATTTTTTCAGATTTTCGGCCATGAAGTCGGCATTGGCTTTAACTTCGTTTTCTGTTACAGAAGTTCCAAAGCATATCCAGCTGTTCCAACCCATCGGTGGGCGTTCGGCTAATATTGCGGTGGCTTCCGGTTGGTTGGTTTTGTTGACGTTGGTGCAATTAGAACAAAGTAGGAGTATGAGTAGCCCTATTGCAATTGAGGTTTTGATGTTCATGATATTCAGTTATCGGGGTTAGGATAAGTATGTTATACGTTATTGCCGAAGGATCCGGCAATAACGTATAGCAATAGTTTAATCTAATACGCAGCGGACACTATATCCTCTGTTCCTGTCGTAAGGATAAAGGGCGGCTCCTGAATCGTTAAGTGTGAATCCGTATGTTACTCCCTGATTGGGGAAGTTTACGGGATCGGGATTCCACGGGTACACATCTCCGTCTTTGGGAGCTGTCGAGGTCCAGAAATAGGTATTGGCAAAGGCTTCTATTACATCGTTTTCAGGTATGCTCCAAATGTATCCAGTCCCAGCCATATTGAATCCGATAGAGTTCATACCGACATCTCCGGCATTAGGATCCCAATAGCTTTTTTCTTTTAATATGGTGGCGGGCATAGTGGGGTCACCGCAAGCATTGATTAAGAAGTCCCATTCAGTTTTAGTCGGTATGTGCCAACCTTCGGGCGCTATGCCTTGAATTTTTTCACCTTCTTCTGCTCCACGAGTGCCCCGCATGGTGGCGGTCCATGTGTAATACCCTCCGAAAACTTTTGTCCAAGTCTTCTCCTTCTTGGGGAGTATAGAATTTTACATCATTTTCTCCAAGAGGAGTTCCGTCGGAATAGGTCGTCGCTCTTAAATTGTCGGCCAACCATACGGCATAATCTTCGGATATGGGATCGAAAACACGACATACGCGATATTCTTCGTTGTCACGAGGATCGATGAAAGGTTTATAAAAACGGAACAATTTCATGCTGCGAATTTCGCTGCGGGACAAGGTTCCTTCGTTTTCACTTTCGACCGCCCAATATAATTCACCTCTTTTGTATTCGCCTACGCCCAGTTTACCGAGTAAGTCGTCGAGGTCTTGATGGGTGAGAGATGTGTACATTTCGGTTCCGATATCAATTCTTTCGATGTTGTTCATCTCTTCATCGAGGCTGAATATAAGAGCGTATGTAGCCCCTTCTTTATCGCCTTCCCATTCGAATTTCAGTTTTCGTGTGGGATTTTCGTACAAAAGATCAAACTCTTCCAAATCGTCGGGAGCGTATAGTGTAATGTTGCTCTCTTGCCCTTTGGGGGCATCGTCATTGTTGTCTTCGGAACATGAGGTCGTAGCAATGAGTAGTGTTGCTGCTAAATAAAAAAGTGATTTTTTCATTGTAATTGTGTTTTTAGGGTTGATGAATTATTTAGTGATTTGTATAGTACCGATTTGTAGCCAGTCGTTTATGAATTTCCCGTTTTTTACGGCAAGATTCAATCCCGGTTTTTGATTTTGGGTATCGTCTGTAATGGCAACGGCCAATATGTATTGTCCGGCTGGGACAATTAAAGATTCGCTGGTTTTATACGTTTTATCGGTTCCTTTTATCCATGCCGACGGTTCTGCGTTTTCATCGGTGATCCGTTGTTTTATTTCATGGCTTTCGGGATCGAGTAGGGCAAATGAAACTTTATATTTATAGTTCCATCTTTTGTTATTGTTGGGACATACGCCTACCCCGCTATTTCGCCATATATGCTTTATGGATAATGTATTTCCCATTTGTACCGATACTGGATATTCTATTTGGATAGGGGTTAATCTGTATCCACCGTTACTAATGAAGTCTTTTACCAAATCTTTGGCGTGGGTTATCCAACCTCTGGTTTCGGTAGCCTCTCTCAAATCGAGTGTATTGGCATGTCCTCGTATAGCGTCTTTATAAGCCTGAGCATAAAAGTCGGACCATGATTTGAATTTGTCGGCATAAAGCGGATCGGTGTTCCACGGTTGATAGCTGTCGGAATTTCCTCCCCAATAGCAGCCTTCAGCTATGAATGCTTTTTGTGGGAAAAGCGAGTTGATGATATTGACTTCTGCATCTTGGAACCAATAACTGCCGATTCCGTCGCGGCGAGTCAAAAAATCGTGTTTGTCGATAGCCAATCGTTTTTCATATTCGAATCCTATTTCTGTTCCAAAGTTCACGACAAGCAAAACATTTTTGAAATTCTCGGCATATAGGTCTGTAATCCATTGATACACTTTGAATTTATTATTGTTGTTCAAATATTGTACGTGATGCCCTTCGCCCCACCAGCCTAAATTGTAAGCGTCGATAAAATCTACTTGTTCGGGATTGTCGAATTCTTTGGCGAAAGCACGGATAAAATTCCCGAATTTTTCCTGAAAGACGGGGTCGTCGGCATAGGGAGTCCAGTTGTTGTTTTCATTTGCAGGGTCCCAGAGCTTATGGACTGCATAACCTTTGGCTCCGGCCTCTCTTACGAAGTCGGGAGTACCGTTATGAATATTGTCTTGTCCGTCGATGTAAACTCTGAATGCTAATTTCAATCCTCGGTCAAGGGCGCCTTGAATGAGCGCTTTGAAATTCTCGTCATGTTCCCATGCGTATTTACCTTCTTCAGGTTCGAGCTCAGACCATCGGGAACGCCAATAGAAAATAGAAGCATATTTTTCTGCTGCGGCTCCCTGTTGATTCCAATAGGTATTCGCTTGTGCGACGTAGTCGTTTGCATCGTCGTATAAAGTCCAACCCGATGCTGGATTGCGGATAAGTGTATTCAGGTCGGGTTCGAACGAGATTATTTCATCTCCCGATTGTAGATTGTCTCCGCCACTGTTCTTTTCACTGCACGCTGTAAGGTTCATGCAGATACAAAATAGGAATAAATTAGGAAACAGATATTTAAAATTTAATTTGTTCATAACTAAAAACCTTCGTTATTTTTGAGATTTGGATTTTCATAAATTACCGATTGTGGTATTGCATATAGAATGTGTTTGGGTTCGGCCATAAGCTTGCCACGAGCAATGGCATTGGATATTAGTTCTCCATGACGAATCAAATCGGGGCGACGCATGCCTTCCCAACAAAACTCCCAACCTCTTTCTTTTAATAGGTGTGCTCTGAATGCATCTTTATCGGTTATATCATTTATCTCTTTTTCGTATTTGCTGCCTTTGTAATTATCGAATGCTCGTTCCCGTATTTCATGAACGAGGTCTTTGGCCTCTTGGGTCGGACCGTATATTTCGTTCAGAGCTTCGGCTCTGGCCAATATTACTTCGGCATATCGGTTTATTACGTATTCGCTGGCATCCCATTGCCCTGTCGTGCTAGGATTTTCTTGGTATTTCATTGGAACAGCACCCGGTTTACCCGTGTATTCAGTACGGCGGTCGACCATCTTTTTTCCATTCCAATAGGTCGCCAACAAAGCATTTCTCCGTTTGTCTTTGGGATCATAGGTGTCGTAAAAATCCCAGGGAACAAGGAAACCTCCCCATTTAGTCAATGCTATTCCGTTTTGCGATACATAATCGGCGGGTAATGCATGTGCGAGGAAACAGTTTCCTAAGCCGCCTTCGGGGAAATTGGGTATTGGGAAAATTACTTCGCTGTTCCTTTGATTCGAAGGAGACCATATTGACATGTAATCTTTTTGCAGGGAGTATTCTCCGTCTTTTATCATGACTTCGGTAATCGAATCTACCCGATTCCACCACATCATAGCTTTGCCTTCGTCGTTTCGATAGTGGCGTTCTTGACCGGCTTCATGCATATAGAGTTTCAACATATACATTTGAGCGATACCTTTGGTCATTCTCCCGTATTCGCTTGCCGCGAGCAGACTGGCCGGTTTCAAATTTTCTTCTGCTTCTTTTAATTCAGTGTCTATGAAGTTGACATACCATTCTATCGAGGGCCGTTCTGGCATATAAGATTGGGCTTTTTGAGGATCGAGGGCTATATCTGGATCGGTAATTAATGGTACTGTTCCGTAGAGATCATATAGATCATATGCCCACATAGCTCTGAGACATCGGACTTCGGCCATATATCTGCGTTTTATTGGAGCGGATATAGATATTTTTCGCATGCGTTCCAGCAGAGAGGTTGCTTTGGTAACAGCGGGAACTAGTCCGGTATAAAATTGTCCTAAATCGGTTGTTTCGGCAGTCCACAGAAAATCGAGTTGTTTGTCCCATACCCAGTTGCAGTCACATTCATCGGTACAACCGATTTGCATAGTTAGTAGAGAACCCCATGCACAATTATAGCGATCCCAGCCTCCGCCACGTAGTTCGTGGTATATCCCGGTGACAGCGGCTTTGACATCGTTTTCGGTAGTCATCACGTTATCGGAGCCAAGTTGATCATAAGTTTCGTTTTCCAAAGAGCACGAATATGCTGCTATGAGAAACAGCGAGGAGAAAAATATATTTTTAGTTTTCATAATTCATATAGGATTAAAAGGTTATGTCCACTCCAAAAGAATAGGTACGTTGATTGGGGTAACCGGCTTTGAAATCGGTTTCCGGGTCATTGCCAGAGTAAGGTGTAATTACGAAGGGATTTGAAACATCTGCAAAAATCCGGGCTCTGGAAAATACTTTCCGTATCCATTTTTGAGGAAGTGTATAACCCAGAGTGATATTTTTACAACGTATGAACCAAGCGTCTTCCCACAGATAATCAGATGGCTGCGGGTATTGGCTTACGAATCCAGACGGATATTTGCTGTGTGGGTTTTCACTAGACCAACGTTCGGATATTTCTTTCATCATGTTTTGTCCGTTTAGAATAAAACGAATATTGGGAATGGAGAATTTTCCACGCGTGGCGTTGTTGACGATTCGGTCGAACATGCCGTAAAAGAATATATTCAGATCGAAACCTTTGTATTCGAATGTATTTCCAAATCCGATTGAGAAGCCCGGATCGTATGTTCCCAATAATACGATATCCGCTTCATCGATAATCCCGTCCGGGGCATCTGTGTATTGAACGTTTCCGTTTTCATCGGGTATAAGGTTCCCGAAGTCGTCTCGGAGATAACCGTTTACGTCTTTTATTTTATATTCACCGGGCAGCAGGTTGGGCATGGAAGCGGGAGGTGTCTCGTCTATACCCAGAACTCCGTCGGATAGGTATCCGTAGTGAGCTCGAATGGGATCATTCGCTTTTTGCCAAGGGCTTAGTTCGTCTTCGGGATTACGCTCTTTCCAACGGTCTACATATCGGGTGAAATTAAGTTCAGTGTCCCATTTGAATTCTCCTGTAAAATTTCGGCTTTTCAAGGAGATTTCTATACCGGTACTTTGAGTTTTTCCGATGTTGGCGGCTACCGTAGATACTTCCATGAATGATTTTAGCGAGCGGTAACCCAAGAGGTCTTTCACTTCTTTTTTAAAATATTCGAATGTACCACTTAACCGTTGGTTGAAGAATCCGAAATCCAAACCGAAGTTAAATTCGGTTGTTGTTTCCCATTTTAAATCTGGGTTGGCGATTTGCGATTTTGCTGTTCCGGTGTTAATTGAATTGCCAAACACATATTGTTGCCATGCTGCCGTATAGTATTCAAAGGCGTTATTTCCGATTTCACTGTTACCCGTCTGACCTAAACTTATTCTCATTTTTAAGTCGGAGAGGAAGTCGACGTCTTTTAAAAAGTCTTCCTGTTTGATGCGCCATGCGAATGCTCCCGACGGGAATATTCCGTATCGATTGTTTTCACCGAATCGGTTTGAGCCATCGACACGGGCAGTGAGAGTGAAAAGATATTTATCGAACAAGTTATAATTTATTCGACCGAAGTAGGAGATGAACATAGTTTTTGACTTGTTGGAAGCTACCGTGGGGCGGGCTGCTTCTCCGGAAGCCAGTGAGTTGTATTTGAATATATCGGTGAAAAATTGTGAATTGGCAGCAGAGAATCCTTCGTTGTTGAAATCTTGATAGGAATATCCTGCTAAAATATTGAACTTGTGCGCTTTTGCAATATTGAAATTATAGTTTACGGTTGCTTCTAACAAGCGGTCGAATTGCTGTGCCATACTTTTGCTGGCTTTTCCTCCTTCTTGCTTACCGTATAATGTAGTAGTGGGTATGTAGGAATTTCTTACACCGTTTTGGTCATCGAATCCTATATTGATTTTCGCAAACAATCCTTTTATAATTTCTGCTTGAAGAAAGGCGTTCACCAATAATCTTTTAGTTTGTGTATAGTCATCTATTTCGAGCATGGAAACAGGATTGGGTACAGTAGTCATTCGATCGCTTTGCGCATAATCCCCGTTTTTGTCTCTGACAGGTGTCGTCGGGTCGTACGACATAGCCGAGTTTATCAATCCAGAGTTTTCGAAGTCTTCTGTTCCCAATGGAACATTCGAGGACTTGATGTAACTTTGAGTCGCATTGATTCCGTATTTGAATATTTTATTTATTTGATGTTCGATGTTCAGACGTCCGGTATAGCGGGTGAAGTCGCTGTTTCTAACAACTCCGTTTTGATCGAAGAAGTTGAATGATGCCATGTATTTCAGGTTGGAAGTTCCGCCAGATACCGATAAATTGTGTTGGTGAATCATACCTTCTCTGGTAATTAAGTCATACCAGTCGGTTCCTTTCCCCGCATTTTTTATATCTTTTGCGTCATAAGGATAGACGATGGGGTCTTTTATAGACGATGGGTTCGTATTTCCGTATGGATATACTCTGTTGTTATAGAGCCATTGCTCTTTGGCGAATTTGTTGGCTTCGGTCATGAATTCTTCGGCTGTCATCATTTCCGTCTTGTTGGCAATTTGTTGGACGCCATAGTTTGCGCTGTAATTGACAACGGGTTTTCCCTCGCGTCCCTTTTTAGTCGTAATGATGATAACACCGTTCGCAGCTCTTGCTCCGTAAATAGCCGTGGAAGAAGCATCTTTTAGAATCTCTATGGATTCGATGTCGTTGGGGTTGATAGAGTTCAGAGGATTACGAGACCCGAAATCGCTATATCTGTTGTCTGCTGCCGGTTCGACTTGGGATCCTCCTACTGGAAATCCGTCGATGATGTATAAAGGTTCGTTTCCGGCTCCGGTAGATGCTTCGCCTCGTATACGTAGAGTGACGCCGCCACCCGGTTGTGCGCTGTTTTGAACCGATGTTATCCCGGCGGCTTTTCCCGATAACATGTGAGAGATCGATGTGTTGGCTGCCATCGGAAGGTCTTCGGTTTTTACCGAGGTAACAGCTCCTGTCAGGTCACTTTTTTTCATACTGCCATATCCTATAACGACCACTTCGTCGAGGTCATTTATCTTTTCTTGTAGGGTGGCGTTCAATATATTCCCTTTTCCTAATTTTAGTTCTTGGGTATCGTAGCCTACATAAGAGAATTGTATAACCGATTTGTCGGGTACAGTTAAAGAATAATACCCGTCTATATTGGTTATCGTGCCTTTGTTAGCTCCTTTTGCAATGATACTTACCCCGATGAGTGGTTCACCTTGTTTATCGGTTACTCTACCGGAGATTTTTTTGCTTTCGGCTGTGCTTCCTGTTTGTTTCGAATCTTTTTCAGGGGCTTTAATGATTCTTACCATTTTACCTTCTATTTCGAAAGAAACTGGTTGGTTTTGGAATATGGTTTCCAAGACCTTTTCGATAGGTTGGTTTTGCAAATCGGCATTGACTTTTTGTCGTAAGTTTACATCATTTGTTTTGACAGAGAAAGAATACCCTTCTTGATTCCGAAGAATTTCCAAAGCTCTTTCTACTGTTATATTCGGGAAGTTGACAGATATGTTTTGTCCGTATCCCATAAAGACGAAGCATAATAAAAATGGGATTATGCCTTTCTTGCATCTCCCGACAATGTCGGCGGAGTGATGAATTTTGTGCCTTTTCATGATAAATTAGTTTGATTGTCAATAAATTTCTATGATTTTACCATCTCGTTTGATTGTTAAATATCCGTCTAAATTCATGGCCGATAGAATGTCGTCTAAAGTTTCGTTGTTGACAAATTCCATGTGATAAGGAATTTGTTTGAGTGAATCGTTTTTGATAATTATGTTGACATCGAAATTCCGCTCTAACTGTTTGGCAATATTTTCCAATGTTTCGTTTTTGAAATAGTATTTTCCATCTTTCCATGAAGAATAGTCGGATAGGATAAAATTTTTCTTTTCCAGATTGTGGGTTGTGCGATTGTAATAAACTTGCTCGCCCGGAGAGAGGATACATTTCATTTCTTGGTCTGTCGTACTCGGATAACAGAACGCTACCGATCCATCGAGAAGGGCTACTTCTATTCTGTTGTCGTTGCTGTACGATTTTAAATTGAATTGGGTTCCTAAAACTTCTATACTGCTTTCGTTCGATTTAATGATGAATGGTTTTTCTTTATTTTTTGCAACACGGTTGTGGTTCCTCCTACGCTACTTTCTGCTTTTCAGTTGCCGCAAAGTAGCCTGCTTACGCTCACGCAATATGCTTTTCTTGCTACCGCACTGGCCTGCTTCGCTCAGGCGTTCTGCGGTCATCGTCGCGCTATTATGGAAGGGCCAGGTGGCCTGTGGTGGGGAACCATCCTTACTATCACCCTTGGCGAAGCATCGCGCGGGACACCGATCAACGATATCGCCACCAGCCTGGCAGTGGGGATTGCACTCTCCGGCGTGCTGACGATGTTGATTGGTTTTAGCGGATTAGGCCATCGCCTGGCACGGTTATTTACGCCGTCGGTGATGGTCTTGTTTATGTTGATGCTGGGCGCGCAGCTGACCACTATCTTTTTCAAAGGTATGCTCGGGCTGCCGTTTGGCATAGCCGACCCGAATTTTAAAATTCAGTTACCGCCGTTCGCGCTCTCGGTGGCGGTGATGTGCCTGGTACTGGGGATGATTATCTTCCTCCCGCAACGTTTTGCCCGTTATGGCCTGCTGGTCGGCACCATAACCGGCTGGTTGTTGTGGTACTTTTGCTTTCCTTCTTCGCACTCGCTCTCCGGTGAGTTGCACTGGCAGTGGTTCCCGCTCGGCAGTGGCGGTGCTTTGTCGCCGGGAATTATTCTGACGGCGGTGATTACAGGTCTGGTAAATATCAGCAATACCTACGGTGCGATTCGGGGCACGGATGTTTTTTATCCGCAGCAGGGCGCGGGGAATACGCGTTATCGTCGTAGCTTTGTGGCGACCGGATTTATGACACTGATAACCGTACCTCTGGCGGTAATTCCATTTTCACCGTTTGTTTCATCCATTGGTTTATTAACCCAGACTGGCGATTACACGCGGCGTTCGTTTATTTATGGCAGCGTTATTTGCCTTCTGGTGGCGCTGGTTCCGGCACTCACACGACTGTTTTGCAGTATCCCTTTACCCGTGAGTAGTGCGGTCATGCTGGTTTCTTATCTGCCTTTACTCTTTTCCGCGCTGGTGTTTAGCCAGCAAATAACCTTTACCGCTCGCAATATTTATCGACTCGCATTGCCGTTATTTGTCGGCATATTTTTAATGGCATTACCGCCTGTGTATCTGCAAGACCTTCCATTAACGCTGCGTCCTCTGCTCAGTAACGGCTTACTGGTCGGGATTTTACTGGCTGTTCTTATGGATAACCTTATTCCGTGGGAACGCATCGAATAATTTGTTGAAAAAGGATTGATAATGAAGATTGTCATTGCGCCAGACTCTTTTAAAGAGAGCTTAAGTGCAGAAA
>ERZ831979.2824-NODE-2824-length-10962-cov-5.078390_pt1 | contig 10962 bp, 12 predicted proteins | sample MGYA00519952_ERZ831979 | MGnify/ENA primary metagenome ERZ831979 (study PRJEB31850, sample SAMEA3708723) | human gut metagenome | biome: human gut; feature: human-associated habitat; material: faeces | place: China | collected 2014 ...
AGGCACCCGGTTGTCAGCCGGTATGTGGCATCTGAACTGATGGGGTTGAGCCGGGACGCATTGAGACGGTACGAGCGAGGCACACGGGAACCGGGGCTGTCGGAGCTGAAACTGATTGCTGCGTATTACAACGTCAGCCTTGATCAGCTTTGCTGGGATGAGGGCGAGCGGCAATTGTACAGAAAATAAATATTTCAAATTCCTCCATTTGGAGGAATGTTGACGAACAGATGTGCGAGAATGAGGGTGCGGGGTTATATCCGTATCCTCATTCTTTCTATCCTTTCTTTCCTCCTGACCCCGGCGGAATGCCGGGGACTATATGTCGCACGCACGACGCACCCCACTTATCAGGGGCGGTGGGCCGCACCCACCAAGCGACAGGATCCCTCGCACCTCTCAACGATGTGTCCCAGAGGGGACATTGCGCATTGTGGCTTAGTTGGAAGAGCCATTCAGAGTAGAGTGCCCTTCGGGGCGGGTAAAGACTGCTATGCAAGGCCAAGGGGTGGGGGCCGGTAGCAAAATTGATTTGAGGTGGTGACAATGGCTGCGAGACTGACAGACCGGCAGAAAAAGAAAATACTGGCGGACTACGTGCAGCTTGGCAGCTATAACGCCACCGCTAAGGTCAACGGCTGTTCTTTGAACACCGTGAAGAAGTTCGTGCAGGAAAATGCAGACATTGCAGAACTGTGCAATCAGAAAAAAGAAGAAAACACGGCGGACATCCTGGCATACATGGAAAACCAGAAAGATGTGGTGTGCGAAATCATCGGCAAATGTCTGGCGGTTCTGAATGACCCGGAAAAGCTGGCAGAGGCGACGCCCAGCCAGATTACAACGGCAATGGGAACGCTGATTGACAAGTGGACGCAGGCGAAGGACTCCGCCGTAGACGAGACTGCTACAGGCGTGGTGCAGATGCCGTCGGTGTTGCCGGAGGAAAAGCTGTGAATGTGATCTGGACGCCGCAGCCGAGACAGGCTATTTTTATGAGCCGCCCGGAATGGGAGGCGCTGTATGGCGGTGCCGCCGGAGGCGGAAAGAGCGACGCACTGGTGATCGAGGCCCTGCGGCAGGTGGATATCCCATGGTACAAGGGATTGATTCTGCGAAAGACCTATCCGCAGCTGGCGGAGTTGATCGACAAGACGCTATCTTACTACCCGCGTGTATACCCAAAGGCCAGATACAACGGCAGCAGCCACACATGGTCATTCCCAAGCGGAGCGAAAATCATCTTTGGCTCCATGCAGTACACCAAAGACCGCGTGAAATATCAGGGACAGGCGTATGACTTCATCGCGTTTGACGAGTTGACCCATTTCACATGGGAGGAATACAGCTACATGTTTTCCCGGAACCGGCCCAACGGACCGGGAACGCGGGTTTATATGCGGGCCACGGCGAACCCCGGCGGCATCGGCCACGGATGGGTGAAAGACCGTTTTATCACGGCGGCTCCGCCCATGCAGACCATCTGGCAGGATGTTTCCTGGATGGGGGCTGACGGCAAAAAGCAGGAGGGCAGGCGCAGCCGGATCTTTATTCCAGCAAAGGTGACGGACAATGCCGCGCTTCTGCGGAATGACCCCAATTACATTTTAAACCTGGCGTCCCTGCCGGAGGCGGAGCGGGCAGCGCTGCTGGACGGCAACTGGGACAGCTTCTCCGGGCAGGTGTTCCGCGAATGGATCAATGACCGGGAGCATTACAGAGACCATATCAAGACCCATGTCATTGAACCATTTCGCATTCCGGAAAACTGGAATGTGTGGCGGGCGATGGACTGGGGCTATACGCGGCCCTTCTCCGTGGGCTGGTACGCCGTGGATCAGGATCGGCGGCTTTATCGCATCCGGGAGCTGTACGGCTGCACGGGAACGCCTAATGAGGGCGTGAAGTGGACGCCGGACCATGTGGCGGAGGAAATACGCCGCATTGAGCGGGAAGACCCCAATTTGCAGGGGCGGACGGTGCGGGGCGTGGCAGATCCGGCTATCTTTGGCAACAGCGGAACGGAAAGCGTGGCGGCGGTGATGGAGCGCAAGGGCGTGTTCTGGGAGGCAGGACAGCATGACCGGCTAAACGGCAAAATGCAGATCCACAACCGGCTGGCCTTTGACGGGCAGGGCATCCCCATGCTGTATGTGTTCAACACCTGTAAGCATTTCATCCGGACGGTGCCGAACCTGGTATACAGCGAGACGGACGTTGAGGACGTGGATACCGACGGCGAGGACCATATTTATGACGAGTGCCGGTATATGTGCATGGAATACCCGGTGGCGCAGACCATCCGCATCCCGGCGGCAGTGAAGCCGTACAGCCCTCTGGACGCAGATGAGCTGGAGGACCGGGATTACGCATGGTTCCGGAAATACTGATGGAGGACGTATGGACAGACAGGACTTATTCAATAAGGCGATGGGCATGGGGCTTGGCAGTCTCATGCCTCAGCTGCAGCCGCAGCCCGCAGGGCAGATGTCCACCGGGGATGCAGTCAAGGTGGATGACATCCGCAAGGCGGCGGAGACGGTGCGGAAGTATAAGGACGGAAAGAGCCTGCTGGAAAACCGTTTGAAAGAGGATGAGTTGTGGTATCGGGTGCGGCACTGGGAAGCGGTGCGGAAGAAGTTCAACCCGGATGTGCCGGAGCCGTCCTCCGCATGGCTGTTTAACGCCATTACCAACAAACACGCCGACGCCATGGACAACTACCCGGAGCCGAACGTGCTTCCGAGAGAGGCAGGAGACCAACAGGAGGCCAAGAAGCTGTCCTCAATTCTCCCCTGCGTCATGGAAGCGGCGGAGTTTGAGGACGTGTATGCGGATGCCTGGTGGGGTAAGCTGAAACACGGCACCGGCGCGTATTTCGTCGGGTGGGACCCGGAGAAGGAAAATGGGCTGGGCGACATTGATATTCACGATCTTGACCTGCTGGACGTTTACTGGGAGCCGGGTGTCAAGGACATTCAGCAGAGCCGGAACCTGTTTATCGCAGGCGTGGCGGAGACGGCGGATCTGGAAGCGCGGTTCCCGCAGTACAAGGGCAAGCTGGAGACGGCCACGCCGGATGACTACGCCTACTCTTACGATCCCAATGTGGACTGGACGGGGAAGTGTCTAGTGTGGGACTGGTATTACAAGAAGAAGGACCTGACCGGGAAGACGCTGCTGCATTACTGCAAGTTCTCCGGAGACTGCATCCTGTATGCCAGTGAGAATGACGCCAACTATGCCGAGCGCGGCTATTATGACCATGGCCTGTATCCGGTGGTATTCGACACCATGTTCCCGGAAGCGGGGACGCCGTACGGCTTCGGCATGATCGCCATCTGCAAGAACCCTCAGCTTTACATCGACAAGCTGGGCCAGAACATTCTGGAGCGGAGTCTGCTGGGCACAAAGACCCGGTACATTGCATCTTCGCAGGCGGGAATCAATGAGGACGAGCTGAAAGATGCAAACTGCGCCATCGTGCACAGCGAGCTGCCGAGACTGGACAGCGAGCATTTGCAGCCCATTGTGCCGCCCTCGCTGGAAGGGAACTACATCGATGTCTATCAGATGAAGATCGACGAGATGAAGGAGACCAGCGCCAACCGGGACATGAACAGCGGCGGCACCTCCGGCGTGACGGCGGCTGCGGCCATCGCGGCCCTGCAGGAATCCGGCAACAAGGTGAGCCGTGACATGATCCAGGGCAGCTACCGGGCGTACCGGAAGGTGTGTTCTCTGGTGATCGAGCTGATCCGGCAGTTTTATACGGAGACCCGCACCTTCCGCATTTTGGGCGAGGGCGGGCAGATGGAATTTGTGGACTTCAACAACGCCGGGATGCAGGACCAGCCGGTGGCGATGCCTGGGAATGCGGCGCAGATGTTCCGGCGTCCCGTGTTCGACTTGAAGATCAAACCACAGAAGCGCAGCCCCTTCACCATTGAAGCCCAGTATGAGCGGGCAAAAGAACTGTACGGACTTGGATTCTTCAATCCGGAGAACGCCCAGCAGAGCATCATCGCCCTGTCCATGATGGACTTTGAGGGTAAGGAGCAGATCCTGCAGCAGGTGCAGCAGGGGCAGACGCTATTGAATGTGGTACAGCAGCTCCAGCAGCAGCTGGCCATGTTTCAGGCGGCGGCAGGCATGAGCGTGGAGCAGCCGGGATACCAAAGCCAGACCGGACAGGGCGGCGGTCCGACCATTGCACAGGCCCGTCAGGACGCCATCAGCGCCAACAAGAAGAGCTACGGCGAACGGCTGGCTGAAAGGAGCAGGGCATGACCCGTGTTTACGCCAGCCGACAGGGAGACCGGTTCCGGCTGGAATGCCGGGGCCATGCCGATTACGCGGAGAGCGGTAAGGACGTGGTATGTGCCGCCGTCTCCGCGATCTGCCAGACGCTTTACCTCTGGTGCAAAAACACCGGCGGCGTGACGGTAGAGGATGAGACCATGGGACCGGGCGTATTCATGCTGACGGCCAGAGGACCCTGCGGGGAGCTGTGGAAGGCTGCCGTGCTGGGGCTGATGAGTTTAGAGGCGGGATACCCTGCCCATATACGGGTGGATGCCCGGAAATTTGATTTGTGTTCCAAGCCGCAAATGCGGCAAGAATGATAAAGGAGCAAGCGTATGAAACACTTTTTTGTCAAGGCGATGTGCCTGTTTCTGTTTGACGGCGGCGCTTCCGGGGCGTCCGGCGGAGCAGGGGAGGGCGGAGCCGAGACGGGCGGGACCAATGGCGGGCCTGACGCCGCCCAGCAGGCCAAAACGGGCGAGGTAGTCTACGGAAAGCAGACTGCGGCTCCTGACGCCGGGGAGAAAGACCAACGCGCATCCTTCAAGGATTTGATCAACGGTGACTATAAGGCGGACTTCGATGCTGAGGTACAGCGGATCGTAGGCGAACGGCTGAAAAAGGTAAAGGATCAGGGCCGCATCGTGGCGGATCAGGGCAAGGCACTGAACGCACAGCAGCCCATTCTGGACGCTCTGTCTCTTCGCTACGGTACGGCACCCGGCGACATTGAAGCCCTGCGGTCGGCGGTAGATCGGGACAATTCTCTTTGGGAAAAGGCTGCGGAGGAAGCCGGTATGAGCGTGGAGCAGTACCGGCAGTATCAGCAGATGCAGCAGGAGAACGCACGGCTGAGAGCGGCGCAGGAGGACTATTACGCCCGACAGCGCAGTGAACAGCAGCTACGCTCGTGGATGGATCAGGCGGAGGCCATGAAGCAGGACCCCCTGCTGGCAGACTTCGACCTGCCCACCGAGATCAACACCAATCCCGATTTCCTCGCCTTGCTGCAAAGAGGCGTCAGCGTGGAGCAGGCATACAAGGTCCTGCACATGGATGACTTTCTCAGCAAGGCCACGGCACAGGCGGAGAAGACCGTAACGGACAATATCCGCGCCAGAGGGGCCAGACCGCAGGAGAACGGAGCCGCGCCCAAGAGTGCCGTTGTTGTGAAGGATGATGTTTCCAAACTGACCCCGGCAGACCGGGCGGAGATCGCCAGACGGGCTGCGATGGGGGAAACTATCACTTTTAACTGACAACAAGGAGGCTACTCTATGAACACTCTGTTTATGTTCCCTATGTTCGTGCAGATCTTCGCGGACATGAAGACCAACACAACTACCCAGACGGGCGAGGGCAAGGACCTGTCTGCGGAGATGAAGACCTATTACTCCGACTATCTGATCGACCTGGCAGAGCCGGAGCTTGTGCATGACCAGTTTGGCCAGAAGCGCCCCATTCCCAAGAACGGCGGCAAGACCATTGAGTTCCGCCAGTATGACCCCCTGCCTGAGATGACCACCGCCCTGACAGAAGGCGTGACCCCTGACGGCCAGAGCCTGAACGTGAAGAAGCTGGAGGCCACCGTGAAGCAGTACGGCGGCTACGTCACCCTGTCCGATATGCTGATTCTGGCAGCTATCGACAACAATGTGGTGCAGGCCACCAAGCTGATCGCCTCTCAGGCCGGACGCACCTTGGACACCATCACCCGCGACATTCTGAACGCCGGTACCATTGTCCAGTACGCCGACGGCTCCGTGACTGCCCGCGCCAATCTGGTGGGCGGCAGCGCCACCGAGAGCGAGAACAACTATCTGACCGTGGATGCCATCAAGAAGGCCGTGCGCACTCTGGAGGCGCAGGACGCTCCCAAGATCAACGGCTACTATGTGGGCATCATCCACCCCAACGCCAAGTATGACCTGATGAAGGACCCTGAGTGGAAGAGTCCCCACGAGTATGTGGACACCGCCAACGTCTACAAGAACGAGATCGGCGAGCTGTACGGTGTCCGCTTTGTGCAGTCCAGCCGCGCCAAGGTGTGGAAGGACGCTGCCAAGAACAAGGCCACCGGCACGGAGGTCGCCAACAAGCGGGACGTGTACTCCACCCTGATCCTTGCGGATGATGCCTACGGCATCACCGATATCTCCGGCGGCGGTTTGCAGCACATCGTCAAGCAGCTGGGCAGCGCCGGTTCCGGCGATCCCCTGGATCAGCGTGCCACCGTTGGATGGAAGGCCACCAAGACGGCGGAAATCCTGGTCCAGCAGTACATGGTCCGTATCGAAACGACCGTCAGCGCCTGATAGGAGGACAAAATGAGCGAAGCTAAGAAGGTAACGGATCCCAATGAGGAACTGGTAGAGTATACCGCACCTCTCATGGGCCGCACGGATTCCCGCGATATTATCGTGGGCGTCAACGGTGAGATCATCCGCATTATGCGTGGTGAGACTGTGCAGATCAAGCGGAAGTTCCTGCTGGTGCTGCAGAACGCAGAGAAACAGGAAATGGAAGCCTACAAGGCACAGATGGCGGCGCAGAAGAACAGCGCCAAGGCTTTGGCCGATATGTAACCCGATGCGGGCAGACGGTTTCCTGCCGTTTGCCCGCATTTTCTATGGAGGGCGTATGAATCGCATTATTTCACTGTCCGTTGAGGACATGTATATCAAATATACCGGGGAAGCGTTTGGAGCCACCGGCTCCCACAACGCCGTGACCCTGCGGATGACATTCGGCCCTGCATGGGAGGGCACCGCCAAGACGGCGTATTTTACCGATGCGCTGGGGAACACTTCCGTTGCGCTGGTGCTTGGGCTGGACACGCTGGTGGATGGAGCCTACGAGGTGGACGTACCATCCGAGGCACTGAAAGCCGCAGGCGTGGCGACCATTACTATCAAGGGCGTACTGGTATCCGGAGAGACCACCACAAAAGCCATCACCACGGCGGCGGGGCATTTCAGGGTATTGGATTCCGAATTGCCGGACAGTGCCGGGAACGCCGGGACCATCACGCCCAGCGAAAAGGACCAGCTGCAGGCGGAAATCGATGGTCTGGAGACACTGTTTACCACCGCAAAAGCGGCGGCAGAAGCAGCAGCGGCCAACGCAAAAGCAAGCGAGACCAACGCAAAGGCCAGTGAAACGGCGGCATCCGGCTCCGCGTCTCAGGCCAGTGCGGCAGCCGCAGCGGCGGCGCAGAGTGCGGCCAGTGTGGACGGAATCAACAAAACCGCCCAAAGCTGGGCGGTGGGCGGAACCGGGACACGCCCCGGGGAGGACACGGACAACGCCAAGTATTGGGCGAAGAAGGCACAGGCAGTTGTGGGCGGTGACTTCGCTACCAAGGTGGAGGCGCAGGGCTATGTAACGGCGCATAATGAGAGCAACGCCGCCCACTCGGACATCCGAAAGGCGCTGGAAGGCAAGGCGGCGGCCACACACGCCAGCCAGCACGGGAAGGATGGGGAGGACCCCATTACCCCTGCGGCCATTGGCGCGGCGTCTCTGGGCGCGGACGGCAAGGTGCCTGCAAGCCAGCTGCCGGAAACTGACACATATACCAAGGATGAAATACTCAAAGATGCCACGGCGGCCAAGTTTGGCAAGGACACCAGCGCTGTGCCGGATGAGGTGCTGGACGTGCTGAGCAAGAGCGTATTGGAGGGCACCTATCCGGTTGTAGATGTGTACGCGGGACAGAATTGGCAAAAGGGGAGCGCCACTGGTAGTGTTACGTCTGTAAATGTCTACCAGCTTATCCAATTTGTAAACGGTATGTTTTTTTCTTTCCCGACTGAGGCCAACGCGGTTTATGGCATAAAATCTCAGGACGGAAAAACGTGGACACAATTTAAGGTGCCACCTGAGGTCAGCGGCGCTTATAGCGGCGTCCATAAGCTGCTATATGTCAATGGCGTGTATTATCTCATGGCCACGCGCCCTACGCCAAGCGTAGTGTTTTACTCCTCCGCAGATTTGGAGACGTGGGAAAAAGTGTCCGAGCTTACAACCACTTACATGGCATATTCCGTTTTTTACAGCGTTTTTTTGCAAAAATTTATTGTCATCGAGGCGCAAGGCAAAACCTATTTAAGCGATGACCTGATAACGTGGAGCAATCCGTATAGCCTTGGCGGAGCTACATACTACCTAAATTCCGGAGCCAATGGCATAGATGGCCCTGACGGATTTTATATTGCGACCTCAGTCAACAAGACCGTATCTGTTGTAAGACTTACTGCAAACAGTTTTGACACGGTTTTTAGTGCGGAGACATCAACGGCCGCAGTTAGCGATGCGTCGCTTATAAGATTTAAGGGCAAATATTTTGTGTATTCTGCGTTTGTGGTTATGCAGAGCGATGATCTGCGAAATTGGGAAACATCATCGCCAACTTATCTTAACAGTACAACTGTTACGCAACAGATTGCTTATAGCGATAATTGCGTACTCATCAAGTACAGCACAAGCACTTATGTAGCGCTTGATGGCTTAAATTTTGAGAGCTTTGTCAATGACGGTGTTGCGGCCCAATCCAGCAGCATGGCTTATGGCAACGGGGTGTTTGTTTTTCACAATCAGGCCACGGTTGCCAGACTCTTAATTTATTACACCCCCGACACCACGTTTAAGGACGAGCCGGGGCTTGTAGATGTGCTGGGGAATATGGTCAATATCCCCTTAAAGCAAATTGCGGGGGCGGCAAGTATCGAGATCGGGACGTATACGGGGACAGGCGCAACTACACTGACGTTAAGGACAAATAGCAAGCCGAAGTTTTTCTTGATTTTTAAGTCCATAAGTGGCAGAGATGAATATCCTGAGTATGCTTTTGGATTACTCCCAAACGATATTTCCGCTGCGGACTACTATTATTTCCCATCCATCTTTTTTTCCCACGTTAGTACGACAACGCAAGATGGTGGCTTGCGAGTATCTGCTTTAACAGATAATGAGTTTACTTTAACGTCTGTTTCCCATAACACAGCGTATTTTCTGCTTAATGTATCTGGCAAAACATACCGTTATTTGCTTGTTTACAAGGATGACTAAGGAGGATTTATGCAAATTATTGAGATCGAGGCGCTGGAAAACGGGGCGCACAGCAACCAGACCTCCGACGCGATCACATCCCCGCCTCCCGGCTGGGCGGTGATCCCGGCGGGTATGGCCGTGCCGGAGACGTTCCCGTTTGTGGACATCGAGGTAAAGGGCAATGTTGTGGTCAAGATGACCGCCGGGGTCGTGCCGGAGCCGGAGCCTGAGCCAACGCCGGAGCCGACCCAGCTTGACCGCATCGAGGCGCAGAGCGCCTACACCGCCATGATGACCGGCACGCTGATGGAGGTGTGATATGCGGGAGAAAATCGCAAGATGGTACGCGCAGGGGCTTTGGACCGCCGACATGGTGCGCAGCGCCGTGAAAAAGGGCGTTCTGACCGAGGGGGAGGCGGAGGAAATTTTGGGCGAGAAAAAGCCGGAGGTCAATCCTCCGGCAGGACCCCCAGATACAAATGAAACCGGTTGAATAATCAACCGAACAGTTGAAACCGGTTGAATAATCAACCGAACAGTTGAAACCGGTTGAGTAATCAACCGAACAGTTGAAACCGGTTGAATAATCAACCGTAAATTTGAAAGGGGTATACATTATGGAAAAGAAGTTTGCTGAGATCATCAACGAGGGCTGCAAGAGCGGCAAGACCATCGAGGCTATCAATGCCGAGCTGAAAGCGGCGGGGGCCACCTTCCACCTGAACCCGGACGGCGGCGTGGCCAGTTGGACCGACAAGGAGATGGCCGAGGGCTTCATCCCCAATGAGGGAGAAAGCGCCGACGTGCGTCACCTGTATGATTACATGCGGCACGATGTCACGAAGGCCGGTCAGACCGTGCGGGTGGAGACCCCGGAGGGCACCTACGACATTACGTGGGACGAGGGCGGTCATCCTGAGAAGGCCGTGCGGGTGTGACCACCGAAAGGAGGGACACTATGAACGCAATGCATATCAAAAATACGGTGTTGGCGGTGCTGGCTGTGGCTGGCTCCGCCATCGCCCAAGCGCTGGGGGGCTGGGATATGGCGCTGAAAGTGCTGATCTGTTTTATGGTGCTGGACTACGCCACCGGCTTGATGGTAGCGGCCATCTGGCATAAGTCCAGCAAAAGCGGCACCGGGGCGCTGAGTTCCGACGCCGGGTTCAAGGGGCTGGCGAAGAAGTGCGTCATGCTGGCGCTGGTATGGATGGGGGCATTATTGGATCAGGCCACATCCAGCGACTTTGCCCGTGACGCTGTGTGTATGTTTTTCATCGCCAACGAGGGATTGTCGATTTTGGAGAATACGGCAGTGATGGGGGTCCCCTACCCCGCCTTTGTGAAGAATATGCTGGACGCCATCCGGCAGGCCGCAGAGGCCGAGATGGACGAGGCTGTGAAGTTCGCGGATGCGTCCCCATATCCGGACCCCGCGACGGTGCTGGATGATATGTATGTGACTGACAACGAAAGGTGCGTGGCGAGATGAGCAAGAAGATCACCGTCAGCAAGGCCATCGGTGAAGCCTTGCACGAGGAAATGCTCCGGGACGAAAAGGTTTTCATCATGGGCGAGGACATGGCCGTCATGGGCAATGTGTTC
>ERZ831979.2827-NODE-2827-length-10952-cov-53.815663_pt1 | contig 10952 bp, 12 predicted proteins | sample MGYA00519952_ERZ831979 | MGnify/ENA primary metagenome ERZ831979 (study PRJEB31850, sample SAMEA3708723) | human gut metagenome | biome: human gut; feature: human-associated habitat; material: faeces | place: China | collected 2014 ...
CATTTAAAAATAAGGGGGATAAATAAATGAAATATTATGTAAGCTATTTAACAAACAGAAGAAATGCAAAACGTCACAGATACAACCATCAATTTGTAACTCCTCCAAAGTATAGTAAAAAATTTGAAGCCTACAATACTTTATTAGAAGCAAGAATGGATGTTGAAACAGAATATGGACATAATCATGAAAGCGAGATTGCGAGGAAAGTGAAAAATTGGTATATAAAGGATACAAAGGGTAATCTCGTTTTAACGGGTTTTGTTTATAAAAATTGCAAGGGTACACATAGTATTGAATGGATATGGTAAAGGTGGTGTAAATATGAGTAGTGACTGTGTAGGAATTTTTATGGATTTCATAATCTATAAATCATTTGAAACAACCGAAGATAATATATTAGCACCTATATTTACAGGTAAGATATTTAATGGTGACATTCATTTTCAGTGTAATATACTGGACGAATTGATAATAAGAATCGTTAAGTATGAATATTTAAACAATCCGTACTATGAGTGCCTACTGTATAATTTAACAAAAGATATAAAGAAAGAAAAAGAGGGGGTTAAACCCCTCTTTTAATTTGTCTTGATTTTTGAGATTTCATTTTTCAAGTCCGTTATTGCCTTTGTGTTTTCCTTTATAATTGTGTTGCTCTGATTATACATCAACAGAAAGGCACATATCGGAAAACCAATATTACTTATTAGTTGGATAAATGTATCCATCTTTTCACCCCTTTTCTATAATATTATACCCTCGGCTAAAGCCGCTTGTATCATTTCTTTTTCTTCCGGTAGGCATGGGAAGTTGTCAAGTATTACATTTTCGCATATTGTCATTCCCGATAGATTGCTTAATTTTTGTGTTGCATTTAAAGGTAAGCCGTTTTCTTTTGGGTAGTTTTTTGAGAAAGAAGCAACTGCTCTTTCAATCAATAGATAAGGTTGCCGATAACTCATAAAAGACATACCAGCATTATATCCATTCGACTGTTGCAGATCCGGACGTGCTGTTACCGCATTTTCCAACCCCTTTAGAGCGGTTGACATACTACCGCTGGCAATACCGGAAGCGACCTGCCCGACACCCCCAGCGATACCGCTGATCATACTCGAATAGTTAACTCCGGTGATTGGCATATGGACACAGCAATTACCGCCAAAGGTAGCAACGACCGTATCTGTCAATTTGCTTTTCGATGATGTACCAATAATGTTTGCAATACATGAACCGTCAATAATATTAAAATGGTAGATTATTTGCAATTTGCCCGACTGAAACCATTCCGGCTTTACGTCAACAAACCCGATGAATGGCAGATATAGCTTTGCTCGTGTTCCAGCATAGTCTAAAAAGTTTTGATAATATTCTGGAATTGACAAAGTACCACAATTAAATTCTACATAATCAGATGTCACTTTTTTCGGATTGTATGAAAAAACTTTAAAACCGACCTTTAAGCCTGTGTTATCAACTGCAGCTGGAGTAACTGGCACGATATGGCAATCTATTACATAATCAACCAACCCACGATTGATGTAGCTATTTGCAAAATCTCCAATTACTTTCACTGTGTTTGATAGATTTTCCGCTACTGCTTCAATTCCTTCGGCTGTGCTAGGCGTTGGCAGTTCAAAATCCGGAAAAAGTTCGTCAACAAAGCCTTGTAACTGATTTTTTGATATCAAATACACATTTACAAAACCGGAATCACTAACCCCAATATCCGGCAAACTTGGTAAACCCATATGATCACTACTGTCATCGAACGAACCCCCGCCATATCCACCGCCACCGCTATAATTTCCAAAGTCATCATCAAATTCTATTGGTTGTGTTGTGCCGATATAAAGATCGTCAATGTTTTGGTCGAATGGCATAGATATTGATGCATCATTGTAAGTTAATTCATTATAGGAAAAATCGTAAATACATCCAAAACGCAACACAGATTTTTTCTGTAACTCAAAATTTTCTTGATAGAAAAAATAAGTCGAGGTTTTACTTGTGTTTAAACCCGAACCGTCCATAATTCGAGCATTTTTATATCCAACACCATCTTTTAGCACACAATCGGAAAGTTTTGCAATATCCTTGAAGTCGCTTGCAACAACTTTATATAACATTTGATTGTACGATTGGTTGAATACGCGTATATAGGTTAGATATCCTTTTGTTGTTGGCAATTGCCATATAATGTTCGTTGTTTTTTGTTGCGCAAAATCAGCGGTTATCGCAAAGCCACCAACTGCCCGAAGTTCTTCCATCAAATTTTGATAGTCCTGTTTATCTATGTTGCCACTTCCGGCATGGATATAACTATATTCAGTCGAGCATCCTCTTATCTTGTTTGTAGATCCTTGATATATAATTGACACATCGGCAGTTGTTGGAACTTCTCCGCCCCATTCCCCCGGATAAAAACCTGTATATTTGATATCCATGTTATAAACTGGTATATTTCCTTGCATAACCCCTGCTATGGAATTTAAAAAAATCTTTGACATTTCGTTTTCCCCCTTTTATCCGACTGTCATCAATATTATTGAGTTGTTAGTAAATTTGTTAGGAAAAGCCTTGCATACTATTTGTTCATATGCATATGTTTTGTAGCTTGAATCCGGTAGATACCCATTTTTTAGGTTTTCGTTCCGTGTCACTGTACATGTCAAGGCACGTATGCCCTCTTTGTGTGACGTTCGTACGTCTACTAGAAGTTCATATACAACTTTTTGTCCTTTTTGAAAAGAATGTTTTTCAACAAAATAATAACGATTTTTGTCACTCAAATAGATATAATTACAATCACGCATGTTCCACGAACCGTCATAGTCCATCATGATGATAGGTCGTATAAATTCAGTAGCGTCTTTGTAAGTAATGTTGACATTTTTTTTGATAACATTTGACAGATTTTTATCTGCTTTCCGTTTGTCATCATTGATAATATATAAATTTGCTTTCGCCATGTCTACACCCCCTAATCATCGATAAAAAAATACATATTAGCAAATTCAGTCAGATATTCAAAAATAATGTTTCTTTTTCTCAATTCTAACTCACTTTCAATCATTTGTTGTGAAGTGGTAACACCGATATTACCATGAATATGTTTTGTAAATCTGTCTATGTGTTCTTTTTCTGATCGAACGTCTGAACGTTCCCCCATCGTGGTGGTAGTGGTTCGTGCTGCTTCATCGGTAGTCACTTTGTCAGCATCCGCAAAAGTGTTACTTTCGTAACTTGTTACATCGCTCTTTGTAGTGATTATGCCTTGCCCGACTTCCGTTGTATCAGTGTTAGCACCTTTTTTAAAGTTTTCTTCTTTTGCGCCAGTTGTGGTTGTTGATTCTTCGTTACTATCATAATTTTCCAACGGATTGTAAGATGATAAAAAGGCATCTAAAGATTTTTTTAAATTATCTGACATTTGATTATTATAAGTTTTAAATTTTTTAGCAAGTGGATTTTCAGCATCTAAAGTATACGACGAACAAAAAAAGTAAAATGAACCCCAAAACTCGTCGAAAATTTCCGCAACGGTTTTTCCGGGAATTAGAACCGTGTCGATCATTTTACAATCTAAAACAGAAAAGTCAGTTATCATGTTTAGCGTCTCGGAAACTTTATATCTTTCAATCATTCTTCTTTCTCTCCTTCGTTTGTCGGTTCGCTTTCTTCATCGTCCGGAACTGTCGATGCATCATCAGTTCCCACAAAATCCTCTTTTTCCAACTCTTCCACTTCCGCAAAAAGTCTGTCGTACTCTTTCTTCCATACTTCTGATAATTCATAATCAATATCAACTCCAAAAACTTCTTTTACTTTTTCAAACCCTGTTTTTCTTTCTGCTAACCGACTAAGGACTTCTACCCACGAAGAAAAAGCACCGTTCTTGACTTCCGCTTCGTTCTGCTGTGCGACCTTATCCGCACCCTGTGAAGCCATACCGTACAAATTTATGAAATTTCTTTCAATCCAAGTCATAAAGGTTGACAAGTATTGAATTTTGTCGGATTCTTGAAAGTCCGTTAGTTTGATAGAATTTATCGTTTGTTCCGAAGCCGGTGTCATACGGTTACTTCTAACGATCATCGGTTTACCGTCTTTCACTCTGTCAATAGCGGTCTGAACTTCTGTCTGTTCCTGTTGATTCGCAACGCAAAAGACTTTACTATATCGTGTACCCTGTACGGCACTTCTCATAGATGTCCATGTTTCCAACATCAGATTGGCAAACCTCTCCACATTTATATCGGGTGTGTGATTCTCATTATTATAAATGATAACAACCTCTTTTGAATTTCGCCAGTCTGAAAAGACCTTGTTGTGACCGTTTAAAGTCGTACAGTTTGCATCTTTTCCGATACCCATAAAATCAATGTTTCCGATAAAATCAACGGTACTAAAAACAAGTTCATTTTTCAATTTCCACACAGCAACCTTGCCAGTTAACAAAAGCAATAACTCAAATTCACATCTATCCCATTTTCGCTGATTAAAAAGGTTATCACCTTTTGTCTCAAACATAGAACAAAGAAAATTTGATAGACGGTTTTCAAAGGAAAACAAGTCAACAACTTTCTTTCCTTTTTCTTTCAAACTATTATAAATCTCACTATATACCATCGTTTCACTTCCTTTTCTAATATATGTTTCACGTGAAACATATATTACAAGTTTCACGTGAAACAATTTAATTTTATTTACCTGTGTAGTCGTTCATAACAAATACTACCGCGTTAAGTGTAAGGTTATTCATATACTTGTCACGGTGCTGGTACTCATAGTGTGTCAGATTTTCGATATTGAAATGCTGGCTGCCAACTCGGTTGCTAATAATCGTGTGTGCGATCGCCCACTTGTCACAGATAAAACCTACTATACCGTGAGTCTCTGTTGTTCCGCTCTTTGACTTTACATGAATGCCGCTGATTGCTTCCCAAGATAAGTCATCCGCACTTTGCCACCATGGTACGCTCTTATGGTTTGGAAGCTTGACATAATCATCATGGAATGTATTAGCATAGCCGATTGTAGTCATTTTTGTCTCAAAACGTTCCAAAATCTCACAAGCTATTCTGTCCTTTGGAGTGAAGCGAACTTTCTGTTCAGTGTTAAACAGTGCGGTCTGTTTGTCGAAATAGCCGAGATATTCGTCCATCTTTGCCGCTGCAAAAACAAGGAATTCACGATCATTCAATAGGCTTTCTGCTGTTGTAGCTGTTGTAATGCCCTTTTCAGCAACATATTCTGCAACAAGATCAACTACGTGCTTGCCCTTTGCGGTTGGTGTCTTTGCATATATCATTTTTTCAGATATAAAGTTATTTCGGTTCTCATCGCCCATGTTCTCCATATGCTCAAGAATCTTGTTTTCCACCATCATAAAAAGGTATGTGACAAAACTTGCGAGTTCTGTTTCGTTATGAAAAGCCGTATCCCACTGTTCACCGGTGACGGTGATTGGTAACGCCCACGATACTGTCTTTGTATACAGTTTGTTGTCGATTACGGGAACATATACCGTGTATTGTCCGACCTTTGTTGTACCGCTTACAAAATCACCCCAAGCGGCGTTATCAATAACGTCTGGTGCTTCTGCATGAATCATCTGTGTAATAGCACCGAACCGTTCAGAATCTTCATAGTAGATGTCGTTATACTCGCTTCGGTAACTTGTGTCGGTGTACCATGTCTTAGCGATAACCCCCAGCAACGCGCCTGTGAACTTTTCGCGGTCGTTCTCTCCGATAGCGTTCTCGCCCGTGTCAGTAAACGCCGTCAAGTCAAGTTCGTTCATCGTTTCTGTCTGTCCTGTGAACTGCTGATATGCGGTATTCACAAGTGTTTTAATTTGTGTGTTTGTCAATTTTGCCATTTTCTTTCCCTCTTTCTTTAAAATTATAGACATATGAACAACTATTCATATGTCTATATTATCATATTCTTTTTCAAAAATCAATCAAAATCAGCGAAAAAGTCATACTTGCTACCGAACTTACGGACGATGATTGCAACAGGATAAATCGCGCCACTTTCTTCCATCTTCTTGACTTTACATTTAACCGAAATTTCGGCATCAATCAAGCGTCCATCGTCCAGCCACATCTGTAAACTGTCAATCTCCTTTTCTTCTGTCTTAACAGGTACGTCATACAGTGACTTGAGATTGACGGTGTTACATGATGAATCCTTGATGAACTTCGGAAGCATTACCGCGTTTTCGTATGCTTCAGCAATCTTCTTTCTTGTATCAATATCAAAATCCTGTACTTCGATAGTTAAACGGTACATGTCGCGGTTGTCTTTCTTTGAACTTCCGAACTTTGCAAAGGTCACTTTACCTTTTAAAATTACTGTTTCTGTTGTGTTAATTTCCATATTTTTATACCTCGCTTTGATTATTTTCATTTATAGTATTTTCATTTATATCCGCCTTGCGGCGGTGGCGGTCGGGGTGTTATCATTTATTTACTCCTTTCTTTCTACCAACTATTATAAAGTATACAACATTATATATGTTTTTTATATCATATTTATATCTTTTTATCATAATTTTATCTAAACTTTGAATCCTTACAAAGTCGAACATAATTTTTGAAATCGTTTCCGGCTTCGTTTGTTGAGTAGTAAATGCGGTTTTGTTCTATATATTCTATAACAAGAGATAACATTTTATCATCCCCGAACTTATAGAAGCCGTTTTTATATTCATTTTTATTTGAAAGTGTAAAAACAGTATCATCGTCAAAAATGCGCGTTGCACGTTTAACCAGCGCGCAAGGTTCATTACCGTGATTACCAAACTCAATAGAAACAAATTCATTAGGCGCAATCCGAACAAACATTTTTTTAAATGTTGCCAAAAAATCAAAATTCTTTGGAATGTGTTGCACCTCTTCAACGTTCCAATCTCCGACGCCCGTGATCGCTGATAGTTTTGGATTATTGAAACCGAAGAAAAGACGGTTCTGTTCTTTCTGCTCTTTTTGATTTTCGGGATTGATGAAATGAATAGAAAAAGTTGTTCCGCCGTCGCTCTTGCAATCAATCGTTTGACCCTTTTTCAGTGATCGCATCTGTTTATATATTGTCAACTCTTCAAACCACAGCGAGTTTACATTTGTGTTATTTGCTAACATGATAATTTTACCGCTTTTTCTTTTTCTAAAAACAGTCTTTAAAGTATCGAGGAACATATAACAAGCGTTCGCCGTATAGTAACGGCTTATAAATTCATCAAATATAACAAAATCCCCAGTAGGTAAATTCAACGTTGACTTGTAAGTTTCATGTTCTGTAATAGATAAAAAGTCAAGAAATGGCTCGGCTGCCTTGTCTGTCACGTTTCCTTTATCATCATAATTGCAAAAATATAATTTTCGCCAGTGATAGTATATACCACTATATTTTCCATCTGTGATTTTTTTCAGATAATAACCGTCCTTGTAAGAAAGTATAACTTTAAAAAGGTCTTGTACAATGCTTGCTTTTATCATGTCGGTATTTTCACGGATATATACTATATGTGTATCATATAATTTATTATAGACCAAACCTAACAGCAAATAACAAGTTGTTTTTCCGACCGACCGTTGACTTAAGTCTATGATATAACTATTATTTTCGATTCTGTTAAAATCAACAAAATCAAATTCTTTCGGAATTTTCAGTTTTTTGTATTCCTTTGCAATTTTTGATAAATCGTATTTGATACCGTATTTTTCGTTATTCTCAATGAATTCCATTATACCTCATCTCCTATCATATAATCTTCAAAAAGCAAGTTATCACTTGCGGTTGATAACGTTTTTTCCGTGTTCAAAATTATAGCACATGAATTTGTTATATTATTCTTTTCAATATATACACATCGTGTACCGCCACAATCTTTAAAGACTTTTCCGGCTTTCAGTTCGTCAATGTCTCTAAGTTCTTTTATCCGTGTGTTTCCATTTCTGCCTTTTTTCTGTACGCCAGCGATCGTAACATGCATTTTTTTATCGTCTGTGACATATGCATAACATTTACTATGTAACGTTCTGAATTTTATTATTTTTTCCTTTTCATCGTCAAAGCTATGATAATAATACTTATTACTTCCGACAGTGACATAGTATTTCTTTTCTTCTGCTTCTGCTCTCCACTTTGCATTATTTTCTTTAATTTTATTCTCAATTTCATCATTTGTCAAATAAAAAATGCTGTCAGTGTCGGCATATAAAAAATTCTCTTTTCCAACAAAGTAATACATTTCCATGAGTTCATGTCTTGCATGAGCCGTTGTATATACACCCCACTGGAATGGCATAAAGCTATTTCTTGAGTTGTAATATTTCTGTAACAACTCTGTAATTTGTTCTCCTGTTGCAATCTCTTTGTGCCACTCGCCCTCTGAATCCATCATAAAAATATCACGGACTATATCCGTTGCGCTCATGCCATAGATGCCATTCAAACAGTTTTTGCTTTTCATCAGATTTATAGCATTTTCTTCCGTCTCTTCTTCTTTGAATTTTTCTTTGTACTCTGCTTTTTTCTTAAACCAAAAATCTACGAAATCACAAAACCATTTCGGTAAATATCCGCTTACGCTACAAAAAGCTACATCTATATTATAGTAGTCAAAGTTGTACTGTTTGCGAATAATCTCTAAGTCCAGTTCGGTTATAGATATAGTAAATGTGCCATCGCATTTTAGTATTCGCCCATTATCTTCTATAATATCTAGATGTGTGATTCTTCCCTGTCGCACTATGCAACTTTGCAAATAGGGAAGTGACTCTTTTTTATCTTTCAATATAATATTTTCAAAAGTAACATCCATAATAATATTATGAGTTTTTGTTATTTTATCAATATCCGAAAAGGATAGATTTTCACCATACTTATTAAATTTACCGATTGGAAATTTTTTTGTGCGTTGCTGGCTGGGGTAATGTGATGTAAAATCTCTGTGACTGATATCTCCTACAACTGTCTTTCCGACTATAAAACGGTTTGCATGTGTGAGCGCACCACTAAAAGCACGCTTACAAAGTTGGTAAGTTTCTTTTGTAAGTTCAGTTTTGTGAAAATCTTTATTATTCTTCAAAAAGTCGCTTTTAAAAAACTTTCTTCCCGATCTTCGCACATAGCCAGTTGAAGTTAACGGAAGTGTAGCAAGTGTATCTTTTTCTAGTGCCATTTCCTTTTCGACACATTCTTTCAAGCAAATAACGTCATATAACATATATTTCCAATCGCTTTTAAAAAGCGGTGTGTCTTGATAACGTATCGTGTTATAGTTAATCTCGCCGACTAACTTCTTATGTTCCGTGTTCAAGTCGTTACACCACTTCGCAAGACTTCTATTTGATAGTTTCAAAGTACACCGAAATTCAAACCCTTTTATAGTAAAAGATATGAATTTGTGTGTTGCGATCGCTAACATGTCATAAGTGCTTCCAAACTCTTCAATTAAAAAGTCTTTTAGATACTGTAAATCATATGAAAGATTATGTACAAATATGATTGTTTTTTGATTTTCATTTGTATAATATTCACTGATTTTTTTCAAACATTCAATAAACTGTTCGGGGGTTCTTCCGTATATATATTCATTTTGATAAGAAAAGCACCATTGATATATCCAGCCTTTAGCATTTTTCATTTTGTCTGAATCATCGTGATTCCAGCTTGTTTCTGAATCAAAACAAATAAAATCTTTTGAATAATCGGAATATTTGTTTTTTCGGATGAATGTCGGTTGTAACGGATTGAATCTATTAAATTTTTTTACTTTTGTCCAATCCATAACTTTTTCTATCCTCGTTTCTTGTTTGCATTAAAATCTTCAATTTCGGTTCGTATACTTTGCGGACTTAACGAAGCTATATCTAACCCCATTTTTTCAAGTTCTTTTAATGTTTCCATCACGTTTTTTTCCCCATACTGTGATACAAGCAACTCTACTTCGTCACTTCCTAAGTTGTCTTTTAACTTTTTAATATTTGATAATTCCCAAAATTCTGAAAACTCATCAATATCTATATCAATCGTCTGTCCTTGTCTCTCCTTTTCTTTTTTCCATTTATCATAAGCCTGTTGACGCCGTTTTTTAATTTCTCCAACCTTTGATGATTTTGATTGCAAGAAATCTTCGATAACACGCTGATGCTCTTTAAGTTCTGATTCCGACATTTTTGAAACGTCTGTTCGGAATTTTATTTCGCCTTTTTTTGTGTATGCGATATTATTTGAACCATCAAACCCCAGCCGCTGGACATTTTCATATGCACTCGTTTTAGTAAGTTTTGCTTTTTCGATTGCACGAAGTCGAGTATTTGCTCTTTTTGCTTCGTTTGCGACTTTCGTGTATTGAAAACTATATGATCTTCTCATTTTTTTCTTTCAACTCCTTTTTTGAAATCCCTAATTTGTTAGATGAATAAGACGCGCTATATTTTGTTTTGTCCAGTAATTCCATTAAATTAAGAAGTTTTATTTTGTGTTTAATACAAAACCAACGAAAAGCGATTGCACGTAAATTTTTAAACGTAAAAATTTTTTCATTGTAAAGCGGTAACGGTTTAACACGATTATCACTAATGCGACAAATATATTCAATTATAGTATCTCTTCTACTCTCTTCTTTTTTCATTTATACCAACCCTCTTCTTTCATTTCTTTGAAAAATAAACTCGCTTTTACTCCATTCATAAAATTCAATTTATTACCACTTATTCTTGCTTCTCCTCTATAATGATTCTACTATCCGTAAAAGAATATATGCGATTGCACCACATGATACAAGTATCTCAAGATCATTGAAAAATTTTTTCATATATACCTCTTTCTCCCCGTTGTGCCGATAGGACAGCTAATGTATATTATCGTTTAATAGTATAGGCTGGTACTCCATCAATACTAATGAAATGATACCATCTACCCGTGCCGTTCTT
>ERZ831979.2831-NODE-2831-length-10936-cov-2.967466_pt1 | contig 10936 bp, 9 predicted proteins | sample MGYA00519952_ERZ831979 | MGnify/ENA primary metagenome ERZ831979 (study PRJEB31850, sample SAMEA3708723) | human gut metagenome | biome: human gut; feature: human-associated habitat; material: faeces | place: China | collected 2014 ...
TTTTTTTATCGATTACAAGCCCCTCCATCTGGTGGAACATGGGGGAATGCGTGGCGTCGTCGTCGGCGCGGTACACTCTGCCCGGTATCAGCACTTTGAACGGAGGTTCGAGCGAAGTAAGACTTCTGATCTGTCCCGGAGAAGTGTGCGTCCTGAGCATAAAATCGTCGGTTATATAGAACGTGTCCTGCTTGTCCCTCGCGGGGTGTTCCTTCGGCGTGTTAAGAGCGGTGAAGTTGTGGAAATCGTCCTCGATTTCCTGCGTTTCGAGTACCTTGAACCCCATTCCCGCAAAAATGTCGACGAGTTCGTTTTTAACGAGCGTTACCGGATGAAGAGACCCTTCGGCTGATTTGACCGCGGGCAACGTAATGTCGATTTCTTCGTCGGCATAACGCTGTTCTCTCTCGGCTTTTTCGATTTCGGCGGATTTAGCCTCGAAAAGTTCGTTCGCGCGGTCTTTCAACCCGTTTATGAGTTCCGAGTTTCGGACGCTCTTCTTTGTCTGCTTTGCCGAGTTCCTTCATCAGCGCGGGGATTTCGCCCGCCTTACCGAGAATATATTTCGCTTTGAGTTCGAAAAGTTCTTTTCCGGTCTTGGCTCGGGCGACGGATTCTTCGAGTCTCGCCCTTATCTCTTCGATTTTTTCTTTCATTGTTACGACCTTTATAAACGCCGTTCGGTATACTCAACGTATAGGGGCGGCAGTATTTATATAAATTATAACAAATAAAAAAGACTATGTCAAACACAGATGTCTCTTTAACCGCGGCGCAAGCGGAAATTTTTAATACTTTCGGCAAGCCCTGCCGCAACGATAACGGTTTTCTTAGGGTTAAATTTTGTTCAACGACGTAAAAACGCTTGCTAAGCGCGTAAAAATATGATATTATAATCGGGTCAGCGGGGGTATAGCTCAGTTGGTAGAGCGCTTGAATGGCATTCAAGAGGTCGCCGGTTCGACCCCGACTATCTCCACCACTGAAAAAGGCAGGTCAAAACCTGCCTTTTTCGTTATTTTTGTCGAAAAATCACAACGAAATAACGATTGCAAACAATAAATGCTCACGGGTTCATATGATTATAAAAAAATAAAACCGTGGACTGAGAAAACTCCGCGGAACGAAAACAGATTTCGTTCCGCGGAGTTTACGTTTAACCCAGATATTTTATAAGCATTTCGGAAAGTTCGCCCGAACTTGTAAGACCGACGGTCTTTTCTTTGAGTTCGCCGCCGACGAATACCATCAGCGTAGGTATGCTTACTATTCCGTAAGACAACGCGACTTTTTCGCTTTCGTCAACGTTTACTTTAACGATTTTTACCTTACCTTCGACGCTCGGCGCGAATTCCCTTAAAACGTCGCCCTGCATTTTACAGGGCATACACCAGGATGCCCAGAAGTCGACAAGAACGGGTTTATCGCTCCTGAGAACTTCTGTTTCAAATTCGTTATCCGTAATGTTCTTTATAAGTTCTTCCATAAGTATACTCCTTTATATAAGTTTGAGACGAATTCAGTCGAAATATGCCGACAATTCGTCGATTTTTACTTCCGTCTGAGTGCCGTCGGACATTCTCTTTACCCTTACGGTACCGCTCAGTAACTCGTTTTCGCCTATCGCGGCGACATTTTCCGCACCGATTTTATCGGCGTATTTGAATTGCGCTTTCACGCCTCTGCCGGCATGATCGATTTCCGCTTTTATGCCCTTGTCGCGAAGTTCGCCGACGAGCGAAAAGGCTTTTTTATACGCCTCGTCTCCCATCGCCGCTATAAATAATTTTACGGGGTCTTCGGCGGGTATCTCTACTCCCTGAGCCTCCATAAGCATCAATAAACGCTCTATGCCCATACCGAATCCCATACCGCAGGTCGGCGTTCCGCCGAGTTGTTCGATGAGGTCGTCGTATCTTCCGCCGCCGCAAACGGTACCTTGCGACCCGAGCGCGTCGGTGACGAATTCAAACACGGTCTTGGTATAGTAATCGAGCCCGCGCACGATATACGGATTGACTTCGTATTCTATTTCGGTCTCGTCCAGATAAGATCTGAGTTTATTAAAGTGCGCCGAGCAATCGTCGCAGAGATAATCGGTTATCTTGGGCGTGTCGACGCAGAGTTCCTTGCAGGTATCGACTTTGCAGTCGAGTATGCGGAGAGGATTTTTATAATAACGCTCTCTGCACGTCGGGCAAAGTTTATCCAGTTTATCCGCAAAATATTCTTTAAGCGCGGCGTTGTAGGTCTTGCGGCAGGTCTTGCACCCCATACTGTTTATATACAATTTAACTTTAAGCCCCAGTTTTTTGAGTACGGAATACGCAAGGCGGATTACCTCCGCGTCCGTATCCGCGCCCGCGCCGCCGTAGACTTCGACGCCGAACTGATGGTGTTCGCGCAGTCTGCCTTTCTGCGGGTTTTCGTAACGGAATACGGGGGTTATATAATAGGTTTTAAGCGGCATCGCCGAATTGAAAAGTCCGTTTTCGATAAAACTTCTTGCGACCCCCGCAGTACCCTCGGGCTTTAAGGTTATGCTCCTTTCGCCTTTGTCGAGGAATGTATACATCTCCTTGTTCACGACGTCGGTCGTCTCGCCGACGCCGCGCAAAAACAGTTCGGTATGCTCGAAAACGGGCGTTCTTATTTCGTTCAAGCAGTACAAATCCGCTAATTTTCTGACTGTATTTTCGACGTAATGCCACTTATAACTTTCCGACGGCAATACGTCTTTTGTTCCTTTCGGTATGTTTATCATCGTTTTTACTCCGTTTTCGTTATCGTTCGCCGATTAAAGAATGTATTTCGCCACGCTCTGCTTTTCTATAACCGAAGAGAGGTGTTCGTCGACGTAACGCTTATCTATAGTGACTTTGGTAAGGGGAATGTCGTCGCCCGCATTGAAAGACACGTCTTCGACGAGGTTTTCCATTACGGTGTGAAGTCTTCTCGCCCCGATGTCTTCGCTGGTCGCGTTTATCTCCGCGGCGAGTTCGGCTATACGTTCGATCGCGTCGTCGGTAAAACAGAGGTCGACGTTATCTACGGCAAGCAGCGTCGTATACTGCTTGATAATCGAATTTTCGGTACTGTTGAGAATGTTGACGAAGTCTTCGCGCGTAAGGCTTTTGAGTTCGACCTTTATCGGAAATCTGCCCTGAAGTTCGGGTATCAGATCTTCTACGGCGGAAACGTGGAACGCACCCGCGGCTATAAAAAGTATATAGTCGGTTTTGACTATGCCGTATTTCGTCGTGACGGAACACCCCTCGACTATCGGCAGAATGTCTCTTTGCACGCCTTCGCGCGAAACGTCCTGTCCTCCGCCCTGCTTGGCGCGGTTTGCGATCTTATCGATTTCGTCGATGAATATGATGCCTTCTTCTTCGGCACGGCGTACGCCCTCGCTTTTTACGGCGTCGTCGTCGATGAGTTTATCGCTTTCTTCGGCGACGATTATCTGCATAGCCTCTTTTACGGTTATTCTTCTCTTCTTTTTGCGTTTCGGCATGATGTCGCCGAAGATGGACCCGAGGGAAATTTCGGCTTGCATGCCGTTGAGTTCGAGGGGCTTTATTTCGTCGTTCACTTCGATTTCTATCGTGAAATTATCGTACTTGCCCGCCCTTAAATCGGTAAGCAGTTGGTTTTCCCAGATGTCTTTCGGCGTCTCGCCCTTTTTGTCGGCAAGAGCCTCTTCGAGGACTTTAAGCACTCGCTTTTCGGCGATCCTGCCCGCTTTCGCGCTGACCGTGGCGAACTGCTCTTCCTTGACCATTCTCACGCTTGCCTCTACGAGGTCGCGTATCATCGATTCGACGTCTCTGCCGACGTAACCGACTTCGGTGTACTTCGTCGCCTCCACCTTTATGAACGGCGCGCCGACGAGTTTTGCAAGTCTTCTTGCGATTTCGGTTTTCCCCACGCCGGTCGGTCCTTTCATTATGATGTTTTTCGGGGTTATTTCCGCGCGTTGTTCTTCGGTTAGTTTACTTCTTCTGTAACGGTTGCGAAGAGCAATCGCGACCGCCCTTTTAGCCTCGTCCTGTCCGACGATGTATTTATCGAGTTCTTTAACTGTCGCTCTCGGGGTCAGATTCATTTCTTTTCTCCTCCTACGGTCTCGCAACGAATGTTGTCGTTGGTATAAACGCAGATTTTGCTTGCTATTTTAAGCGCCTTGGTGGCGATTTCGTCCGCCGTGTAGTCCGTCTCGTCGTACAACGCCCTTGCGGCGGCAAGCGCGTAATTCCCGCCGCTGCCTATGGCGCATACTCCGCCGTCGGGGGTCATTACTTCGCCCGTGCCGGAAAGGATAAGCAGAGAATGCTCGTCGGCGCATATGAGCATAGCCTCGAGTTTCCTGCCAACCTGATCTCTGCGCCACTGCTCGGCGAGTTCCACCGCGCTGCGTTCGAGGTTGCCGGCGTATTTGTTGAGCATAGCCTCCAGCCTTTCGCAGAGCGAAAACGCGTCGGAAACCGTCCCCGCAAAACCCGTGATTACCTTACCGTTATAAATTCTTCTTACCTTTACCGCGGTGCTTTTGAACACCACGCTTTCTCCCATGGTTACCTGTCCGTCGCCCGCGATGGCGGTAACACCGTTTTTCTTTACGGCGCAGATAGTCGTGCCGTGAAATTCTATATTGCTCATAACGTCTCCTTTATCTCTTTAATTTTTTCGATCGCCCTTTCGGAAAGCATGCGTTTTTTATCGGCTTTCTTCTTCGGCGAAACGTTAAGCGGTCTGAGTATTCCGTAATTGGCGTTCATCGGCTGAAAATCGGCGTTCGGCGTCGCGACGTAATTCGCCAGCGCGCCTATCACCGTATCGTTGCCGGGCGAAAGCGTTTCAAGTCCGCTCATGCGCCTGTCGGCGTTTATGGCTGCCAGCAAACCGCTTGCCGCGCTTTCGACGTATCCTTCCACGCCGGTAATCTGTCCGGCAAAAAACACCGACGGGTGTTCCTTCATCGAAAAGTCGGCGTTAAGCGTCTTCGGCGCGTCGATGAACGTATTTTTATGCATAACTCCGTAGCGCAGAAACTCGGCGTTTCTCAGCGCGGGAAACATCGAGAAGACTCTCTTTTGTTCGGGGAACAGCAAATTCGTCTGAAAACCGACAATGTTATACCGCTCGCCGTTTTCGTCCTCTTTGCGGAGTTGCATGCACGCGTATGGCCATCTGCCGGTACGCGGATCGTCCAGCCCCGCAGGCTTTAACGGACCGAAACGCAAAGTGTCTTCGCCGCGAAGAGCCATTACTTCGACGGGCATACACCCCTCGAATACTTTCATGTTCTCGAAGTCGTGAAGTTCGACGCGTTTCGCGTTTATCAGTTCCTTATAAAACGCCTTATAGCCCTCTTTGTCTATCGGACAGTTGACGTAATCGCCCTTGCCCGCCTCGCCGTAACGGTCGGCGACAAACGCCTCGCTCATATCTATGCTGTCGCCCGAAACTATCGGCGCGGCGGCGTCGTAGAAGTAAAATCCGTCGCCCGTAACACCCTTTATGAATTCGCAGAGTTTCGGGGTGGTAAGCGGACCCGTGGCGATTATTACGTTGTCGTTGAGATCAACGCTTTCGATCTCATCCGAAACGAAATCTATATTGCCGGTCTCCGCAAGTTTACCCGTTACGGCTTTTGAAAACTCGTCCCGATCAACCGCGAGCGCGGCGCCGGCGGGTACGCGCGTCCGATCGGCGCACTCTATGATCATCGATCCGAGTATCCGCATTTCTTCTTTGAGCGTTCCGCAGGCGTTGGAATACACGTCGTTGCTTTTAAGCGAATTGGAGCATACCAGTTCGCCGTAATCGCCGCTCTTGTGCGCCGGCGTGAACGCTTTCGGTTTTATGTCGACAAGACGGACTTTACGACCTTTTTTCGCGAGGTAGTAAGCCGCCTCGCTGCCGGCAAGCCCTCCGCCGACAACGGTTATATCGTATTTCATTTATCGGTCTTTTTATCCTCTTTTTCGGGTTTGACGACGTAGCCGCATTCTTTCGACGAACACTTCTTCGTCTTTCCGTCTTTGGCAAGCACCATATAACTGCCGCACTTCGGGCATTTTTCGCCGAGAGGCAGATCCCAACTCATGAAGTTGCAATCGGGATAACCCGAACAGCCGTAAAACACCTTGCCTTTTTTGGAAACCATCTTCTGCGCGGGTTTGCCGCACACCGGACATACGCCCGCCTTTTCGGTAATGCTTCTGGTCTCTTTACAGTTGACGCATTGCAGGTATTTGCCGTACTTACCCGTTCTCACTACCATATCGCCGCCGCACTTTTCGCATTTTTCGTCGGAAACAACCTGATCGAGCGATTTTATGTTCTTACACGTCGGGTAATTGGAACATGCGAGGAACTTGCCGTATCTGCCGTTTTTATACACCATAGGCGCGCCGCATTTATCGCAGATTTCGTCGGAAACCTCTTCGTTTTCGCTCTTTCTGTTATCACACGTCGGATAATTGGAACAGCATATGAACTTGCCGTATCTGCCGTTGCGTCTGACCATGGGCGCGCCGCACTTCTCGCACGTTTCGCCTGTCGGTTCGTCGCCGTCGCTTGTCGCTTTCGCGAGTTTTTCGGCGAATTCGGGATAGAACCCGTCTATTACGCTCTGCCATGTATATCCGCCGTTTTCGATTCCGTCGAGACGGTCTTCCATATTTGCCGTAAACGAAACGTCCATTACGTCGGGAAAATACTTTACAAGCATGTCCGTCATCTTAAACGCCACGTCGGCGGGTTTTAAGCACTTACCCTCTTTCTGAGTATACTTCCTCTTCTGAAGAACGGATATTATCGTCGCGTAAGTCGACGGACGTCCTATACCTTTTTCTTCCATCGTTCTGACGAGCGTCGCCTCGGTATAGCGCGTCGGAGGTTTCGTGAATTTCTTCTCTTTTTCGACTTCGGTCGCGACAGCCTTATCGCCCGCGGCGACGTCGGGTATCACCGAATTCGCACTCTCGCCGTCCTCGTCTTCGATATTGCGGAAGTCGTCGTATACGGCGGTAAAGCCCTTGAAAAGCGTGGTCCTTCCGCTTGCCCTGTAAGTATATTCGCCCGCCGCCACGGCAACCGAAGTCACGCCGTATTCCGCCTCGCTCATCTGAGACGCGACGAACCTGTCGTATATTAGTTTATACAGGTTATAGTGATTTCTGTCAAGGAACGTCTTGGCTTTTTCGGGCGTAAGCGCAAGGTCGATGGGGCGGATAGCCTCGTGCGCGTCCTGCGCGTTCTTTTTAGATTTATAATAATTGGGTTTTTCGGGTACGAATTTTTCGCCGTACTTGCCCGCGATGAAATTCCTTGCCTGAATGACGGCGTCCTGCGATACCCTTACGGAATCCGTTCTGATATACGTTACCAGCGCGACGTGCCCGCCGTCGGTTTCGACGCCTTCATAGAGGTGCTGAGCGACCTGCATGCATACCGGCGAAGACATGTTGAGTTTTGAAGACGCGTCCTGTTGCATGGTCGACGTGGTGAACGGCGCGGGCGCGTGACTCTTTGCGACCGTCTTTTTAACGTCTTTTATACAGACGTCGCCGCTTAACGTCGCAACTTCTGCCGCCGATGCCTCCGCCTCGCACGAAGGTCTGAACTTTTTACCGTCTTTTTCGGACAGCATAGCGCGGAATTTCTTTCCGTCGGCGTCGAACTCGGCGGTTACCACCCAATATTCGGCAGGAACGAAAGCCTGAATCTCGCGTTCTTTATCCACTATAAGGCGAAGCGCGACGGACTGAACTCTGCCCGCCGACAATCCGCTTTTTATCCTTTTGCACAAAAACGGACTGAGTTTGTATCCGACCAGACGGTCGAGAACTCTTCGCGCCTGCTGAGAATCAACGAGGTTATAATTTATTCCGCGCGGATTTTCGAGCGCGTGGCGGATAGCCTTTTCGCTTATTTCGTTGAACTCTATACGCCTTGCGTCGTCGCCCAGCCCGAGGACCTCTTTCAGGTGCCAGCTGATAGCCTCTCCCTCTCTGTCCGGGTCGGTCGCGAGGTAGACTTTATCCGCTTTTTCCACCTTTTCTTTAAGTCTTTTTATTACGGCTTTTTTGTCGGCGGGTACGACGTAATTCGGCTGATAATTTTTAGCCACGTTCACGCCGAGGCGTTTTTCGGGGAGATCCCTGACGTGTCCGCCGCTGGCGTCTACCTTGTACTTGCCGCCGAGATATTTTTCTATGGTCTTCGCCTTCGAGGGCGATTCCACGATTATAAGTTGCATATAAGCCTCCGTTATCCTGTTATTCCGTATTCCGTTCCGTCTCTTCTTATAAGATTTTTAAGTTCGAGCATAGAAACCGCAACGGATATTTCATAGGGTTTAAGTCCCGTTTTTTCGACGAGTTTGTCGGGCGAACCGACCCCGTCTTTTATGCTTTCGTACACGATCGCCTCGTTTCCGTCGAGTGCGACCGCATGTTTTTCTTTTTGCGTTATGCCAAGCAACCGGAATACGTCGTCGGTGTTTTCGACGAGCGACGCCCCCTGCTTTATAAGCCCGTTACACAATTCGCCCGACCTTACGCCCGGCGCGTAAGGGAATGCCATTACGTCTCTGCCGTAGTCCGCGGCGTAACCGGCAGTATATCTCGCGCCGCCGTCAGCCTCGCCGGAAACGATTACGGCAGCCCGCGAAAGTCCCGCTATAATGCGGTTCCGCGCGGGATATGTGAAGTTCTTCGGCACCGTGCCGGCGGGATATTCGGTCACGACCAAGCCGTGTTCCGCGATTTTCTCCGCCAGATAAGACTGCGAACGCGGATATACGCAATCGATACCGCCCGCAAAGACCGAAATCAGATTTCCGCTGTCGAGCGCGCCCTTAATCGCCGCGGAATCCGCGCCGACCGCTATGCCCGTAACGACGGTTTCGCCCGCCGCCGAAAGCGCGGCGGAAAGGTTTTCGGCAAGTCCGAGGTAACTCGGCAAAGTCTTCCGCGAACCGACTATCGCGGTTCTTTTTACGTCTTCCGCAAGCAACCCCGCGTTGCCCTTATAATAAAGTACTAGCGGAGGAACGGGCGTGTTTTTAAGATTTTCGGGATAATCCGCATCTCCGAGCGTTATCACTCCGTCGGCGAACGCGACGGACGCTTTTATCATCTCGTCTGCGGTATCGCGGCGTCCGAGAGCCTCTGCGACAGCCGCGACCGAATTATAATCGCGTCTGTCTTCAAATGCCCGCCGTATGACGTTGCCGCCCGAAAACAATTCCGCGGGAGAAGTAAACAATTTTATTATCTCTATTTTGCGCCTGTATTCGAGTTTCTCGAACGAGTCGAGAAATACGAGCGCGCGTTGTCTGTCGGTAAGCGTCATCAGAATTCGTCGCTCCTGTAACTTATAGCCTCCAGAAGGTGCGCGGGTCGAATGTCCGCAGAGTAATCGAGGTCGGCTATCGTGCGCGCGACCTTTATTATTCTCGCGCGGGCGCGTGCGGAAAGATTCAGACTTACGAACGACCGTCTTAAAATCTCGTTGCATTCGGGCGAAAGTCTGCAATATTTACGCAATTCCTTTTCGCCCATTTCCGCATTGGTCGAAATGCCGTCTTCGGCGAAACGTTCGCGCTGAATTTTTCTTGCCGATTCGACGCGTTTTCTGACGGTCTCGCTCGATTCTTCCTCTCCGGCGGCGGTAAGTTCGTCGTATTTTACCGCGTCGACGGTTATTCTTATGTCTACCCTGTCCATCAAAGGACCCGATATGCGCGATTTATACCTTGCGATCTGCGTCGGCGAACAGGTACATTTACCCGTCTTCGAGCCGTAATATCCGCACGGGCACGGATTCATGCTGCCGACCAGCATAAATCCCGCGGGGTAAGACACGTTCTGCCTGACCCTTGACACGGTGATCACTCTGTCTTCCAGCGGCTGGCGCAGACTTTCGAGCATAGAGCGGCTGTATTCCGGCATTTCGTCGAGAAACAACACTCCGTTGTGCGCCAGACTTATAAGCCCCGGCTTGGCGTTCGAACCTCCGCCGATAAGCGACACGCTGCTCGCCGTGTGATGCGGGGTTACGAACGGGCGTCTGCTCACGATGCCCTCTTCGCGTGAAAGTTTACCCGCTACGCTGTGAATTTTAGTCGTTTCGAGAGCCTCTTCAAAACTCATTGACGGCATTACGGACGGAATGCACTTCGCAAGCATCGTTTTGCCCGCGCCGGGAGGTCCGACCATAATGATATTGTGATTGCCGCTGACGGCTATTTCCAGAGCGCGTCTGGCAAGGTATTGCCCTTTGACATATTTAAGGTCGTTTTTATAATCGTCTTTATCGGAAATGTTATCGTAACTGATCGTTTCGACGGTCTGAAGTTCGCCGATGCCGCAGAGATAATCGAGCACGTCTTTAAGCGTCCCGGCGGTCTTTATCGTTATGCCGTCGAGGTACGCCGCCTCTTTGGCGTTTTCCGACGGAACGATCACTTCTTTATATCCCTTTTGCTTGGCGGATATAAGCATCGGAAGAATTCCGTTGACGGGTCTTATCCGCCCGTCCAGCGAAAGTTCGCCGAGATACGCCGCTCTGCCTATATCGGCATCGCCGAGTTCCCCCGCCGACTTTACCAGCGCGACCGCTATCGCAAGGTCGAGCATCGACCCTTCTTTTTTGATTTCCGCGGGGGCGAGGTTGACGGTTATTCTGTGATTGGGGAATTTTTTTCCGCTGTTTTTGATTGCCGAACGCACCCTCTCGCGGCTCTCCTTTACCGCCGCGTCGGGCAAACCGACTATCTCAAACGCGAAAAGCCCCTGATTTACGTCCGCCTCGACGTCGACGGGAATGCCGTCAAGACCCGATATAACGAACGCTACGTCTTTTGCAAGCATGATTACCCCCTTTACGGTCTCCGATGGTTATTTTAATATACACCAAAATT
>ERZ831979.2835-NODE-2835-length-10919-cov-460.254234_pt1 | contig 10919 bp, 9 predicted proteins | sample MGYA00519952_ERZ831979 | MGnify/ENA primary metagenome ERZ831979 (study PRJEB31850, sample SAMEA3708723) | human gut metagenome | biome: human gut; feature: human-associated habitat; material: faeces | place: China | collected 2014 ...
TTAATAGGGATTTGATAAGACGTAAGATTGTGCAGTTAACCTACGCATACTATCAAAACAGCGATCATAACATGGAGAACGCTGAGAAGGAGCTGATGTTTAGTCTCTCCAAGTCATATGATTTGTACAACTACATGTTGCAGCTCATCGTTGCCCTCACCCAGGAGGCACGCAAGCGCTACGATGTAGATGTAGCTCGTGCCAAGAGAGAGGGTGAGCAGGAACCTTCACCACGTTTCGCATTCAATAAGTTCGCTCTGCAGCTCGAAGAGAACAAGATGCTGCTCGAATGGATAGATGTTAAGCATTCCAACTGGGATGAGGATATCGAAATGGTGCGCAAAGTGTATACTGCTATTACGTCTAGTGATCTCTATGCTGATTATATCAGTGGTGCTATTGATGAGGAACTCGCCGATCTCGACGAGTACAGCCGCGACCGTGAGGTATGGCGCCGCATCTACAAGCAGTTCATCCAGAATAATGAAGATCTTGATGCATTCCTCGAGGAGAAGAGCCTCTACTGGAACGATGACAAGGATATCATAGATACTTTCGTGTTGAAGACTATCAAGCGTTTCGACCCAGAAGCTAAGGCCAAGCAGGAATTGCTGCCGGAATATAAGGATGCTGAAGACAGAGAGTTTGCACGCAAGCTCTTCCGTGCTACCATCCTCAACTGCGATACCTACCAGCGCTATATGAGCGAGGCTTTGCGCAACTGGGATTTCTCACGTCTTGCCTATATGGATGTGATTATCATGCAGATTGCCATCGCTGAGGTGATGAACTTCCCAGGTATCCCGGCTACCGTCTCTATCAACGAGTATGTAGACCTCGCCAAGGCATACAGCACTCCTCGCAGCGGCGGTTACGTTAACGGTATGCTCGACAGCATCTGCCGCGAGCTCATCAGCCGCAACCTCATCCAGAAGGAGATGCCTGAGCGTAAGCAGCATGCACAGCACGGCGAACATGCCGGCAACCAGCGCCCAGACAACCAGCACCCAGCCGGCCATCGTCCGCGCATTCATCGCGCTCCGGGCAAGGGTGAGTAAATAACGGAGGCCTTTCTTACAGGTCACACCTTATTTATATATAGAACATAAAATAATAATAGATAATACTTTAACGACATGACAAATTTAGTATTGCAAGCAGCTGCCGGTGGTAGCAGCATGAGTTTTCTCATCATGATGGTAGCTATCTTCGCTATCATGTGGTTCTTTATGATCCGTCCTCAGCAGAAGAAGCAGAAGGAAATCCGCAAGTTCCAGAATGCTTTGGCTGAGGGTACAAAGGTTGTTACTGGCGGCGGTGTTTACGGCACTGTTAAGCGTGTTAACCTCGAGGCTAATACCGTTGATGTTGAGATAGCTCGTGGCGTGGTAATCACTGTAGCTAAGGGCTACGTGTTTGCTGATGCAGCTAGTCAGACACCTAATGCATAGTATCAAGAGCATATTAAAAGCTGTCAGAAACTTCCTGTTCAGTGGTCTGAATAAGGAGTTTCTGATTTTTTTGTTCTTTCTCGCTCTCAGCGGCATCTTCTGGCTGATGATGACGCTCAATGAGACTACCGAGAGAGAATTCAATATTCCTGTGCAGTTAACGGGCGTGCCCCGCAATGCGGTGATAACCGGAGAACTCCCTGATACCGTGCATATTACGGTGCGCGATAAGGGATTTACACTCGTTACCTATGCTTACGGAGGAAAGATTCATCCGCTCACATTCCGGTTTGCCAATTATGCCGACGAGGAAACGGGAACGGGACAGATTCCGATGGCTGATGTGCAGAAACAGGTGGCATCCCAGCTCTATGGCTCTACCAAACTGATCTCCATCAAGCCGGCAAAATACGATTTCTTCTTCACCTACGGCTCTTCCAAGCGGGTGCCTGTGGTGTTCAGAGGTAAGATTACAACCAGCAAGAGCTATTATCTGGCACATACCGAATTCCTGCCGTCTACGGTTACGGTTTATGCCAACAAGAAGCAGCTCGATGAGCTGGAATCGGTAGAAATCGAGCCGTTCAACATGCGCAACCTGCAGGATACCATTCATCGCAACGTACCTATCAAGAAGATACGTGGCATGAAGATTGTGCCTCAGATGGTGCGTCTGGCGGTATATCCTGATGTGCTTACCGAAGAGTCGGTCGATGTGCCTGTTACGGCCATCAACATGCCTGATAACATGGTGCTCCGTACCTTCCCGTCTAAAGTGGCGGTAAGATTTACCATCGGAGCCAGCCTCTTCAGAACCATCAAGCCGAGCCAGTTTAAGGTGGTAGTAGATTATAACGATCTGGCTAACAACCCTTCTGACAAGTGCAAACTCCAGTTGCGCAGCGTGCCGCGCTCGGTGAGCAAGGCGCATCTCGACCTGGAAACGGTAGATTATCTGCTGGAACAGCAATGATAGTTGATAATTGATAGTTTATAGTTGATAGTTTTTCTACTATGATGAAGATAGCGATAACGGGTGGTATAGGTAGCGGAAAGAGCTATGTGTGCCGGATATTGGAGAAACAGGGCATCAGGGTCTACGACTGCGATGCTGAGGCTAAGCGGCTCATGCGCACCGATACCCGCTTGCAGGCTGGTTTGAAGAAACTGGTGGGCGAGCAGGTTTACAGCGCAGAGGGCGTTTTGCAGAAGCCCGTGCTGGCTCAGTTTCTGCTGGCTGGCGAGGCTAACAAGCAGGCTGTCAACGATGTAGTTCATCCGGCTGTGGCGCGCGATTTCGAGCAGAGCAGCTATGAGTGGATGGAGAGTGCCATCCTCTTCGATAGCGGTTTCTACCGCCGTATCCACCTCGATTTCGTGGTCTGTGTAACGGCTCCCGTTCCGGTCCGCATCCAGCGCATCATGCAGCGCGACCATATCCCGGCAGAGAAGGCGCAGCAGTGGATAGATGCCGTCATGCCGCAGGAAGAACTTGCAGCCCGCTCCGATTTCGAAATCGTGAACGATGGCGAGCAGGATATCGAAGCACAGGTAAGGAAATTATTGGATATCATTAATAATAAAGAATAACAGAAAAGACAATGGAAACAATCCTTTCAATTGCAGGCAAACCAGGCCTTTATAAATTGGTATCAAGAGGTAACAGAAACCTCATCGTAGAAACACTCGATGAGACTCACAAGCGTATCCCAGCTTTCGCTACCGACCGCGTAACAAGCCTTGGTGACATCGCTATGTATACAGACGCTGATGAGGTGCCACTTTGGGAAGTGCTCGACAGCGTAAGCAAGAAGGAAGAGGGCAAGCCTAGCACTTTCAACTACAAGAAGGCGCCTGTTGCTGAGCTCCACGCTTATTTTGCTGAGGTTCTTCCTAACTACGATCGCGACCGTGTTCACGACAGCGATATCAAGAAGCTCCTCCAGTGGTACAACATTCTCGCTAAGTACGGCATCACCGATTTCAAGGCTACTCTTGCTCCTACAGAGGGTGAGAACGTAGATGATCGTGCTGAGCAAACTGCTGAATAAGAATCATTTATCAGAGTTAGCATATAACAATAAAAAAGGCTCCTGCAACACTTGCAGGAGCCTTTTTCGTACATTTATTTCTTTTTCAATCTTCTTTCTCTCTTTTCTTTCTTTTTATACTTTTCTTTTTTACTTTTCTTTTTCAATCTTTTTCAATTCCTTCTCAAATCTTCTGCGATACATTTCTCCCGCTATGGTCAGACCGAACGGGAAGGCTAACCAGATGCCCAGAATGCCCAAGCCGCAAGGGAAACCTAGGGTGTAGCCCAGCGGCAAGGAGATGACGAAATAGGCGATGAAGGCATAGAGCACCATCGGCTTTACACAGGCGATGCCACGCAGCGCATTGGCAAAGGTATACTGCAGTCCGTCGCCAAACTGATATACCATCAACAGGATAATCAGCGTAGCCACATACGCCTGCACCTCCACATTATCATTAAACCAGCCACCTATCTGATGGCGAAGCAGGAACACCGGCAAACCCATACACAGCGAGAACAGCAGGTTCAACCGGAAACCGTCGTAGGCATTGCGGCGAACAGCCCCGTAGTCCTTCTGACCCATAAAATGGCTCACGCGGATAGCCAGCGCAGCCGCCATGCCCGAAAGCACGAGATAGAAGAGCTGCGAGAGGGTAATCATCACCTGATGAGCCGCCAGCGGAATGGTTCCCAGCCAGCCCACCATCACACAACTCAGCGTGAAGGCAGCCGATTCCATGCCCAGCTGCAGCGCCACAGGCCAGCCCAACCGGTTCATCTCCTTAAAATCAGCCTTGGTCAGAGAACTGTGCAGAATATCGCGTCTGTATTCCCCGAAATTCTTGCCCGTCATCAGCATGCCCACCATCGCCAGCGCCATCAGAATGCGGCTCACCAGCGTCGAAATACCGGCTCCCAGCAATCCCAGTTCCGGGAAGCCTGCCACACCGTAAATCAGTACCCAGTTGCCCAGAATATTGATTACGTTGCCGCCAATCATCGCCCACATCGCCACCTTGGTCTGTCCGAGTCCGTCAAGAAATTGCTTCATCGTGAAGAAGATGCCCATGAAGAGCACCGAGGCAAGGTTTACCAGAAAGTAAGGACGGATGAGCGAGAGTAGCTCTTCAGGCTGTCCGATGCGCCCCAGATTCAGGTAGAGCACAATGAGGGCGAGGGTGAAGATGATGCCCGTTAGCATGTTGGCACAGAAGGCATTGCGCACTTTCTGTCCGATGCAGTCGGTCCGTTCCTCGCCGTAGAGCCGTCCGATGATAGGAGTGAGTCCGTAGGTGAATCCCATATAGGATACGAAAACGAGACCGAAGATATTGTTCACCAGTCCGGCAGCCGCCAGTTCGGGTGTACTGTGATGGCCTATCATCAGCGTATCAGCAAATCCCAGGATAATGGTACCCAGCTGTCCTATGATGATAGGAATGCCGATAGCCAGCAGTTCCCGATAGTGATGTTTCCTGTTCGTCGTTATTGATGTCGTATGATTATTCATATTTGCTTTTAATTACTAATCTATTTCCTTTATTCTGCTTAAGAGCATGCAAAGTTACGGCTTTATTCACTAACTACCAAATTTTTCTCCCTTTTTTTTAGAGGACCAGCGATGGAATCGCTGGTCCCCAGCCTTTTTACCTTTTTACTTTTTTACCCTTTTACCTTTAAATGTATGAACTTCCTTCCTCTTTCTGTCCATACGAGGTAGGTGTGGGTGTAGGCGGTGCCCAGCTTCTCCTGTGCCCCATCGCAGTGAGGGTCGGGGAGGGTAGAGTAGCGGGTGCGGCTCTTCGCCAGGCCCATGTGGGCATAATCAGCATAGAGCAGATACTGGCCGCTCTGGTAGTACTGGATATGAAGGGCACAGAGCTGGCGGTTCAACTCCTGCGCCGTGATACCCAGCTCCTTCGCTATCTGTGTGGTGGTATAGCAGGAAACAGAGTTGAGAACATTGTCGGTGTAGAGCGCCTTTGGCAGAAGATGATCCACCTGATTCTCCAACTGGATGATGTTCTCACCGTTCTTGGCGATGCAAACCACCTGTTCGTCCACCACACCGTTCAGCCGACGAATCTCCGTATCCTGTTCTCCGATGAGTTTCTTCTGCTGATCAATCTGCACCTGCTGGTTTTTCAGCAGATTCTCCTTCTCCTTGAGTGTAGCTCTGAGAATCTCTTCAGCATGCCGGATTGTCTCCTCATCACTCTCTCCCTGCTGTACCGGAATATAACCGCCCGTCTTGCGAATCTGTGGCAGCACCTCGGAAGTAACCCAGTTCTTGAATTTCACCGCCGTAGGAAGCTTGGACCCGAGAACCAAAGCATAGAATCCGCTCTCGTTAACGAAAAGCATCTGCTGTAGTCGTTTTGCAGCAACTCCATCCTTCTTTTTGCCAGTCACTACCCATACATCGCGTTTCGCGATGTATGGGTCATCAACATGTCGCTGGATGGCAGCCCACAGGTTCTTATACCCCAGCGCATTGCAGACATCTTTCGCGCAGAACAAAGGCTCCCCGTTTTCATCGGTCTGAGTAAGAATCTTACCGAATTCAGGGTTTTCAAACACGACAGCATTACCTGCTGTCTTTTCATTCTTCATCTCTTCCTTTTTTGTTTTATAATTTTTTTCCATGATATAAAAATGTTAAATTGAATGTTGAGTGTTGAATGTTGAATGTTAAATTGAATGTTGAGTGTTGAATGTTGAATTATTAGTGTTGAGTGTTGAATGTTGAATGTTGATTTTTTGCCTAACGGACTCAAGGGCGCTAGCCTAATTCAACATTCAACACTCAACATTCAACATTACAAAATCGTAATCCAAATGCTCTCATCCCTGTCTCTCGCAGCGGTAATGGCATTGATGAGGCGGTGGAGCCAGATGCGGGAGTTCACAACCATGCCTTTTACACGGTTCTCACCCACCAGGATGCAGCCCTGCGTATCATCGGGATAATTGCCGGCATGGATGCGGATGCCCTTAAAATTGGGGACACCCAACAGCAGCGGCAACCACATCTTGAACCTCGGCGACTTGCTGACCACCACCGGATAAGTGCCCTCAGGTATCGCCGTCGTGCCCTTCATCTTCTGCGCCTTCTTGCCCGATACACGCCCCAACCGCACATTCTCCTCGGCAGGACTTAGCTCCACACCCAGAAGGTTGCGCCAGCACGGCTCCATCGTATCACAGAAATACGAGTCCGCATTCAGCTTCTCCGCAGGCACCTCACACACCGTCTTCAGCCCCCTGCACTTGTTCACACTCTCAATCGTGCGCTTCTTCACATCCTCATCCTTCAGGATGTAAAGGCGACCTATCGTGTAGGTCTTCTTCTTTGCTATACGTTTTAAAACTATCTGCATAAGTCAAAATAAATTTAAGATTTAATAACCATACCGTCGTGGCGGTACTTAAGCTTCTCAAAACTGTCACAACTGTCACAACTGTCACGCTTGCCTGTATACTGATACGCCCGCCTGATATAATTCCGGTGCAGCCACTGCCTGATCATCATATCGGTACCCTTCGCATCCAAACCATGCTCCAGCCGGATGGCAAGCAACTGCGCAGCCGTAAAGTTATCGGGCAGTATCTGTAAAAGATTCTGAGGCCCTCGCTTCGAACTCCTCTGCGCCGTAAAGTTCTCCTTCGCAATCATGTCACCGAAGAACCGCATCTTGCAGTACAGGTCATACTGCTCACTCCAGCGGATAAACTCGTCAATCTCCGGCTCCCACTTGCAACCATTGGCTACATACAGCACGCACGCCTTCAGGTAAGCGATGACGTTGGCACGGAACGAGAGATTCTCAAACGTCCTGTCTTGCGACAGCCGGGCAAACTCAGCATTCTCATCCTTCAGTTTAAGGGCAAGCTGAAACGCCTCCTTACACTCAATCAGACCCGTTACTTTGTTCAGATTTTCGATGTAAGGCCGTAGCGCCTCACGGTACGATTCATCATAAGTTCCGTAAACAGGCATATCTTCGCCGATTTCCCTTTCGGGAATGGTACAGAAGTTGATACGGCTGATAGGACCATCGGTAAGAACCTTAGAGAAGTAACGCTGACCCTTCTGGATGGTGGTAGATGCATTCCAGTTGAACCGGATGGTAACACGCTCCGTAACACTCATCGTTCCTACGCGAGTTTGTCCATATTTATTACCCGGGTCTGCGGCAAGACACATGATACGGAACTGCTGGCTACCGCTACCCTTGAGCGCATCAAACTGGTCGAGCTCATTGAGCGAAGTATAGAGAAAATGTTCCTGCGCTTCGGCCGTTCTCATCACGAAAGCCGGGTTTGTCATATCCGCATCAATCTCCTGGATAATCAGGTTTTCAGGTCTCTTGCGCTTATCCTTGTTGGCACCCTTGCGCAGCATCTCATCCTTCCACGCCTTTTCGCGCTTCAGGTTTTCAGCATCCCTCAGCCTGATATCCTCCATAATGAAATCGATGGGCCTGTTCACGCTGCTCTTACCCGCTCCGGTACCCGCAAGCAGCAGCGTCATCAGTCTCGCCTCGTGCTCCACGTTGTCAATATACCGGAACCTCGTCTTCCAGAGATGCGTAGCCAGCGGCGGGAAGATAGCGTGCGCCACAGCCGGCTTATAAAGTTCCGGTGTCCTCGATATCAGCAGCTCCACCAGCTTCGGCAGTTTCTTCGGCATCTCCGGCGGGTCAGGATAATCCTCATCAGCCCTATTACCTGTTAACTGTAAACTATTAACTTGTTGATTACCCCTATCAACTGTTAACTGTAAATTATTAACTTGCTCAGCCCTATTAACTTTCAACTGTAAACTGTTAACTTGCTGGCTGGCCTTCTGCTCTGCCAGCGCATTCACCCTCATCACTTCCCTCGACATTGGCTTCATATTGTCAGCATATTTCGCATAGAAGTCGTGAATCAGCTGATGGCAGTCGTTCTCCTGATAGTAGCTCGGCATTTTCACCCTCACCACCTTCATCAGTTCCTCTTCCTCCATCACCCTCGAAGCACCGGCGCTCATGATAGCCAGCAGCGAAGAGTGTCTCGACCCCACGGTATCAATCTCCATACCCCCGAGTCCGGCAGCCTGCGTAAAGAGGTCAAACGCAATCAGATTCTTCTCCCTGGCTCCCAGTCCGCCAGCATTCTGATTGCCTCCAGAATCCCCGATATGAGGAGCATCAGCACCATGGCTATTATCAGGTTGGGCAGGCTGAACAGCAGAGCCAGCAGAAACAGCAGGATTGCCGTCGTTGCCCGATAGTCTATTATTTTCATTATTCTTACCATTGCTATTAACTTTTAACTGTAAACTATTAACTTTTGCATCTCCTCTTCCGTCCACGGTCAGTCCGCGGTCCAGATACGCCTGCCTTCGTATCAGAATCTCCTTCTCGCTCAGCACGGCGCACCACATCTTCGACCTGTAGATTTCCGAGTCCTTATCCGTAAGATAAATCATTCTCTCGGGTGTGATGCAGCTCTCGTCATACGGCACCCCCAGCGCCTCGCAATACGCCTTCTGCGTCTCCTCGATGGTCATTCCCACCGGCAGTCTGATACCGATGTGCAGCTTCTTCCGGGCACTGTAGCAGAGGTGCAGCAGCGAGCCGTTCCAGATGCTGTCAGAGCAGTTCAGCTCCCTTGCCTTCTCGATAGCCTTGTCTACATACTCCCTGTCATCCACGTCGATGATAGTCTGGAACATGAAGCTCTCAGGCTGGGCATTCTCCTGTCTGCGCACATTGTTCTTGAAAATGCCGTAGTGGGGACAGAAGAAAGGCAGTTCGCTCTTCAGCCTGTCCTGCGCCTTCTTCACCGCCTTCTCGTCGTTGGCATCCACCTTCGGGATAGGCAGTTCGCCCCTAATCTGCTGAATCATCTTCCTGATTTCCGGCGATGCAATCACCTTGTCATACACCGCCATACTGTTGGAAAACACCTTCCCCTTATTGCCCTTGCGATAAGGGTTCAGTGCAATTACATGTTGTGTTTCTGTCATGTTATTTCGTTAATAAAAGATTGGTTTGTGGGGTAATGCCCTCTTCCGTTTTCACTACTCTCAGTCGCCTGTAAGAAGGATGACTGAACACATACGCTTTCACTTCCATCATTTTAAATAATTTAGAAGATTGGAGGCTCCCACCATGGTTGATGTGCAGATACACAAAAGCCCCCGAAACTCAGACCGCATTGGTTCTGAATTCCGGGGGCAAAGGTAAGGCAAATTTCTCGCTTCTACCTAGTACGTACTATGTACGCGTACTAGTACTACCTGCCAGATTAGCCTCTGATAGCAGGCATCACTTTTTCGAGGAAGGGAATCGTTTTCTTCTGATCCATTCCTCGGTTGTAGGCGGCTCTCATCGAGTTCGGATTAGGACCCCAATAATTGCCGAATACGCTCCATATATTATCGATTTTCAACTCTGTACCTATCTGGTTGGCAAGGATGGCAGCTTCGGATGATGACAGTCCTGAGGGCATGAAATTTTCGGTTACCATGCCTATCTCTATCAGGTTGTTCTTTATCCTCTGAGCCTTTTCCGTTTTCAGCTCAGCCGGCATCACAGCATTTCTGCATGAGTTTTGCTCACAGGCATTGCTGCCATAATAATTCTCCACATGCTCGAAGTACGAGCTACCAGCGTTCATGATGATCACTCTTTGTCCAGACATTTCTCATCCTCCTTTCCCTGATAGTTGTTCATGTGCTCGATATACTGTCCACCATTCATCTGTATGGTATTGTTGATAACGATGGTAAAGTGCTTTATTACGAAGCGAATAAATTTTCTATAGAAAAATGCTTTCATCTTCTTTTATTGATTTTGTTGTTAACTGTTTCCTCCTCATTTTAGTAAAGGTCGTGTGTTTGCGCTAACGTTTTTAGCGTAAGCCGCTGGAGAACTGCCGAGCGCCTACTATCGTAAGGTGTGGGGGCGGGTAGGGTTGTGTGTTTACTTTCTGGTTGTTGATATGGCATTAAGTTGATACTTGGTCGCAGATACCTGGCATCTCGACCGATTGTTAGTAATTATAGCATACCACAGCTCGCTTAGGAGTTCTCCTAAGCTTCCGAAACACCTTTTCTTCATAAAGTCGAGGTGATTGCTGTTAATATGCTTCATTTTTTTCATAATTTCAAAATTTCGTGCAAAGGTAATAAAAAACATTCAAATAACCAAATAAAAAGTGAGCGTTATGGCGCTCACTTTAATTTAACGTTTATTATGTATATGTGTAATGTTTTTAACAGATTAAACGCCATTCCCCCTCACGCATCCCTGCAATTCCCTTCCCGCATCCCTGCCATTCCCTTCGCGCATCCCTGCCAATTCCCCTCATGCCCCCTTGCAATTCCCCTGTCGCCCTGTTTTACTCTAATTGAGCAAGCTTTGAGCGTATTTTTTAACGTT
>ERZ831979.2840-NODE-2840-length-10905-cov-3.113641_pt1 | contig 10905 bp, 10 predicted proteins | sample MGYA00519952_ERZ831979 | MGnify/ENA primary metagenome ERZ831979 (study PRJEB31850, sample SAMEA3708723) | human gut metagenome | biome: human gut; feature: human-associated habitat; material: faeces | place: China | collected 2014 ...
TCATAAATAATTTATCTGTTTATTATCCTTCCTATTTTTAAACAGGCTTTATTTAATAAACTTAATTTTCCTTTGGTTATTGTGAAGAAGGGGGTTTGAATTGCACCGAATTCACGGAAAAAGCCGGGGCGGATCTGGAATCCATTGACGGTATCGATTGGCTTGAGCTGTTCGGATATTACTGGCATACAGAAAAACTCCTTTCTAAGTTGTATTCAAGTAACTTAAGTATAACACTTAGAAAAATAAAAGCATAGAAAAATAAAAGCGTGGGTTCAGCCTATCATTCTTTTATGAAATGTGTTACAATAGTGTCACTGTGTCAGAAAAATTTCTGACGAGATGTGTTACCGGACGCAGAATTTGTGAATGGAAACGACATCATTATTTTTAGAAAAGAGGTTATGGTATTATGGCAGAAGAGCAGAACACAGCAGGATGTTCAGAGGAATCCTGTGCCAGCTGTGCCAGTGCAGGAACGTGCACAAGCAAGAAAGTTGATATGCATGAACCGATGAATATGTATTCATCTATTAAGAAAGTAATCGGCGTTGTCAGCGGAAAGGGCGGCGTTGGTAAGTCACTTGTGACAGCATCCCTTGCAAGAATGATGAGAGCAAAAGGATACAATGTTGGTATCATGGATGCAGATATTACAGGTCCATCGATTCCGAAGATGTATGGTCTTCATGAGATGGCAGTAGGAACAGAGCAGGGAATTCTTCCATGTGAGGCAGCAGACGGAACAAAGATCATGTCTGTCAATCTTCTTTTGGAAGATGAGGAAGCACCGGTTATCTGGAGGGGACCAGTGATCGCAGGTGTTGTAAAGCAGTTTTGGACAGACGTTATGTGGGGAGATCTTGATTATCTCTTCGTTGATATGCCACCTGGAACAGGTGATGTTCCGCTGACAGTATTCCAGTCTCTTCCGGTTGATGGCGTTGTGATCGTTACATCTCCGCAGGATCTTGTACAGATGATCGTGAAGAAGGCATATGGAATGGCGAAGCAGATGAACATTCCGGTTCTTGGAATTGTTGAGAACTACAGCTATGTGAAGTGTCCGGATTGTGGCAAAGAGATCAAAGTATTTGGAGAGAGCCACATTGATGAGATCGCAGCAGATCTTAACGTTCCGGTTCTCGGAAAGATGCCACTTGACCCGGCAATTGCACAGATGGTTGAGGAAGAGAAGTTTTCTGAGGCAGAGAATCCATATCTGGAAGGATTCGAACTGTAAAGCAAGTTGAGTGTATGTAATGGGAGTCATGGAAGACAAGGTTGGGGGATCTTGTCTTTCATGGCTTTTTTACGCGAGCAACGAGCAAAGTCCGTGCTCCCAAAAGAATAACAGAAAAGCACAAATTATAAATCACACAGGAGGAATTAACACATGATAGGCGAAAGAATAGAATTATGGCACAAAGAAGAATATCATTACCCGGCGGCGCATGGGTTTATCCCGATTATGGTCAGCTATATTCATGAGGATGAGCTGATGCATCCGGCGATGCTGGTGGTTCCGGGTGGCGGTTACAGACTTGTATCGCCTTCGGAAGCACATCTGGTTGCTATGGAATTTTATCAGGCCGGTTATAATGTGTTCGTCCTTGAATATACAGTGAATCCACTGGATGAAGCACCATTAAAGCTTCAGCCGCTGAAAGATATTTCCAGAGCAATGCGAATGATCCGTTTTCGTGCAGAACAGCTGCATATTTTATCGGATCAGATCGTGGTTTGTGGATTTTCAGCTGGAGGACATCTGTGTGCGAGTCTGTGTGTGCATGGAGCGGATATCGAGGATCCTGATGAAAAATATCAGAAGTTTTCAAACAAACCGGATGCTGCTGTGCTGTCTTATCCGGTAATTACTTCAGGAAAATATGCTCACAGAGATTCTTTTGTAGCTCTTTTAGGGAAGAATTCAACAAAGAAAGAGTTAGAATATATGTCAATTGAAAAGTATGTAACAAAAGAAATACCACCATGTTTCATTTGGCAGACAGCAACGGATGGAACCGTTCCGGTACAGAATAGCTATCTTTTAGCCCAGAAATGTCTGGAAGAAGGAGTTCCATTTGCGCACCATGTATTTTCAGAAGGCGTACATGGAATGTCTGTTGCAACAGAGGACTGGCTGGAACGCAGAGGAAGACAGCCTTATACACAGGAGCAGCTTCGTATGCTTGCAGAAGCGATTCTTGCGGGAGAAACTTCATTTTCAAAGGAAAAGGGAGAAGAACTTCTTGTGCAAAATGGGATTGGAAGAACACAGCCACCGAAATGGACAGCAGAGCAGAAAGAAGAAATCCGAAAGACTCTGAAAGAAGTACAGATCTGGCCCAAACTGGCAGAGGAATGGCTGGAGAAAATAATTGATTACAAAGGAGAAGCACGATGAGAATTCTATTGATCCGTCACGGAGATCCGGATTATGTAAATGACACATTAACAGAAAAAGGAAGACGTGAAGCGGCACTGCTTGCAAAACGTGCAGTATCTATGAATATGGGGGAATGCTATAAGTCTCCACTTGGAAGAGCGAAGGATACGGCGGCTCCATGTCTTGAGGTAACTGGAAAAACAGCAGAAATATTGGATTGGCTGCAAGAGTTCCCGGCGCAGGTTGATTTGAATAAAAATCCGGAACTTGAAAAAGCATATCCCGATGTGAAAAAAGAAGGAGGGTATTTCTTACCTAGAATTGCATGGGATATGGTTCCGGGGTATTGGACAGAACATGAAGCTTATATGGATAAAAATACATGGAGAGAAACAGAAGTGGCGAAAAATTCCGATCTCGTAGAAGTATACGATCATGTGATTGAAGAATTTGATCGCTTTCTCGCAGAGCACGGATATGTAAGAGAAGGGGCGCATTATCGTGTGGAGAAAGAAAGTGATGAGACGGTGACATTTTTCTGCCATTTCGGAATCAGCTGCGTGCTGTTGTCCCATTTATGGAATGTATCACCATTCGTGCTTTGGCATAGTCTGGCTCTTGCACCGACTTCTGTGACAGAAGTAGTAACAGAAGAGAGAGAACAGGGAACGGCATATTTCCGAGGATTGAAAGTAGGAGATATCTCACATCTCTATGCAGGTGGAGAAGAACCGTCCTTCGCAGCAAGATTCTGTGAGACATATAGCAACAAGGAGCAGAGACATTAAAATCAAATGTCTCTGCTCCTTGCTTTATGGATTTTGGTATTATTAAACCATCTTCTGATAAGCAATTCGTTCTGTTCCATCTTCAACATATACGATTCCGCAATATTTGAATCCATTCTTATCTAACAGATGCTGCATTACGATGTTGTCACGGTGTGTGTCAATACGGATATTGCCGCATTGCTCCAAAGCCCAGTTCAGGCAGAAGGAAGCAGCACCTTTTACATTTCCGGTGGAAGTGATGCGGTGGACGACTCCGTAACAGGAGTCGTTGATCCAGTCCCCATCGTAGATGCGCATATAAGTAGGATCAGCCCCTTCTTTATAATAGAAAGTAGCAATGATCTGATCCTGTTCTGTGCAGACATAACTGTTCCCCTCAGTAATGTCGTCCAGAATCAACTGTGGAGAAGGATAATTGTTTTCCCATTGAGAAGCATTTCCGTGAGTTGCCATGAATCTGCGTGCATGTTCGTACATCTTAAGAAGTACTTCAAGCTCTTCTGGTTTTGTCTTTCTGATTTCCATAATATTCCTCTTTCATAAACTAAATGTAGATACTCTAATGCACTATTATATCAAAAAACAGAATATAACTCTATTGACAAAAATATAAAGAAAAAAGAAAGTGAAAACGTTATCATAGAGGAAAAGTACCTAGAGGTTTTTCAGAAAGAAAATCAGATCGTTTATTTGCGTGTGAATCCGACCGTACACATGGGGAAAATGTTCTTTTTACGGTACATTTTTACTGTACTAAAGTTTGTACAATTCCCCGTAAAATGGGCGTTTTTTCGCATATTTTGTACTAAATCGAATACAAAGCAATTTCCGATATTTATTCTCGATTTTACGCTTGTCATTTATTTAACACGGTGTTATACTATGCCCGTAAAACAATTACAAAACTATTTTAGGAAAGAATATAGGAGGATTTTTCAATGGCTAATTTTGAGCAGTGGGCTGGCTTCAAGGGAAGAAAATGGACACACTCTGTAGACGTGCGTGATTTCATCCAGGAGAACTACACACCATATGAAGGTGATGAGGCATTCCTTGAGGGACCGACAGAAGCAACAGACAAATTATGGGGAAGACTGCAGGAACTTCAGAAAGAAGAAAGAGCTAAGGGCGGAGTTCTCGATATGGAGACAGAAGTTGTTTCCGGTCTGACAGCATACGGCCCAGGATATATCGATGAGAGCATGAAAGACCTTGAGCAGGTTGTTGGTTTGCAGACAGACAAACCACTGAAGAGAGCATTCATGCCTTACGGTGGAATCAAGATGGCAGAGCAGGCTTGTACAACATACGGATACCAGCCAAGCGAGAAACTGCATGAGATCTTCACAAAATATCATAAAACACATAACCAGGGTGTATTCGATGTTTATACACCAGAGATGAAAAAAGCTCGTCATAACAAGATCATCACAGGACTTCCGGATACATACGGACGTGGACGTATCGTAGGTGACTACCGTCGTGTTGCACTGTACGGTATCGATTTCCTGATCGAGAGAAAACAGTATGACTTCGAGCGTTACGCAAGACACGGCATGAAGGGTGAGGATTTCCGTCTTCGTGAAGAACTTGCAGATCAGATTAAAGCTCTGAAAGAGATGAAAGAGATGGCTGCAGCATACGGATTCGATATTTCTCAGCCGGCTAAGAATGCTCACGAAGCAGCTCAGTGGCTGTACTTCGGATATCTTGCAGCAATCAAGACACAGAATGGTGCAGCTATGTCCGTAGGACGTATCTCTACATTCCTTGATATCTATATTGACAGAGATCTTAAGAATGGAACACTTACAGAGAAGGAAGCTCAGGAGATCATCGACCACATGGTAATGAAATTCCGTATGGTTAAGTTCGCAAGAATCCCATCTTACAACCAGCTGTTCTCAGGAGACCCGACATGGGCTACACTTGAGGTTGGTGGACTTGGACAGGACGGACGTTCTATGGTAACAAAGACTGACTACCGTTTCCTCCACACACTGAACAACATGGGACCTTCACCAGAGCCAAACCTGACAGTTCTTTATTCTTCAAGACTGCCAGAGAACTTTAAGAAGTTCGCATCCCTGATTTCTGTAACAACAAGCTCCATCCAGTACGAGAACGATGACGTCATGCGTCCCGTTCACGGCGATGACTACGGCATTGCCTGCTGCGTTTCCCCCATGCGCATCGGCAAGCAGATGCAGTTCTTCGGCGCTCGTGCGAATTTAGCGAAGTGTTTATTGTATGCGATCAATGGAGGACGGGATGAGCGTAGCGGCGTACAGGTAGCCCCGATGTTCGAGCCGGTTCGCGGCGAGTATCTGGAATACGATGAGGTGATGGCTAAGTATGAGCAAATGATGCGCTGGTTGGCGAAAGTGTATGTGAACGCCTTGAAGATAATCCATTATATGCATGATAAATACGCATATGAGGCATTCGAGATGTCGCTTCACGATGGGGATGTAGAGCGTATCCGTGCGACAGGTATCGCCGGTCTTTCTATCGTTGCCGATTCGTTGGCTGCTATCCGTGATACGAAAGTACGTGTGATCCGTGACGAGCGTGGCTTGGCGGTTGATTTCGAACGTGAGGGCGAATATGTTCCTTTCGGTAATAACGACGATCGTACGGATAGTATCGCTGTAGAGATCACCGAGAAGTTCATGGAATATTTGCGTCAGCACGAGACCTATCGCCATGCGAAACCTACGCAGTCCATCCTTACGATCACCTCTAATGTGGTATATGGTAAGAAGACTGGTACGACACCGGATGGCCGTATCGGTGGAACTCCTTTCGCTCCGGGCGCGAACCCTATGAACGGTCGTGATACGAAAGGTGCTATCGCTGCGCTAGCTTCGGTAGCGAAGCTTCCATTCCAGCATGCGCACGACGGTATCTCTTATACTTTCGCTGTTTCTCCGGCTACGTTGGGAAAGGAGCGTGAAGTGCAGATCAATAATCTGGTTAGCTTATTGGATGGCTATTTTACTCCGGATGGAGGTCAGCATCTGAATGTTAACGTATTTGATAAGGATTTGTTGATCGACGCTATGGAACATCCTGAGAAATATCCGCAACTTACGATCCGTGTATCCGGATATGCGGTAAACTTCGTGAAACTGACTCGTGAACAACAGTTGGATGTTATTTCAAGAACCATTAACCATTCACTGTAAGTGATAAAAGGTAAGATACATTCATTAGAGAGTTTCGGGACCGTAGATGGTCCCGGAATTCGCTTTGTCGTTTTTATGCAGGGCTGCCCGTTGCGTTGCCTGTATTGCCATAACCCGGATACTTGGAACCCGAAAGGGAAGGTGAAATATCAGATGACTCCCGGCGAGCTATTGACGGAAGTCTTACGGTATAAGAGTTTTATCGCCCGTGGGGGGGTGACTGTTACCGGTGGGGAACCTTTATTGCAACCTGAGTTTCTGAAAGAGTTTTTCCGTTTGTGCCAAGAGCAAGGTCTTCACACAGCTTTGGACACATCTGGTTTCGTATGTACCTCAAAAGCTTGGGAAGTCTTGGATTATGCGGACTTAGTGTTATTGGACATCAAAACCTTAAACCCGGATTTACATCCGTTACTGGCGGGTGTCAAGCAGGATAATACGCTTCTGTTCTTGGATGAATTGGAGAGACGTGGCATAGATACTTGGATTCGCCATGTTATTGTCCCCGGATATACGGATAATGACGAGTGGCTGGAGGCGTTAGCTCGGTATGTCAGTTCATATAAAGTGGTTCGCAAAGTGGAATTATTGCCTTATCATACGATGGGAACCTATAAATATGAGCAATTAGGCCTCGATTATCCGTTAAAGGGGGTGGAACCCTTATCAAAAGAACGTTTAGATAATGCGAAAGCGATATTCTCTCGCTACAAACCAGAAAATAACAAGGCCTGATCTCTCGATCAAGCCTTGCGATTATGCAACAGCTAATCAGGGAAAACAATCTAATCCGATTAGCTTTTAAACGATAGTAATAATTTTTTGCCTAGACTAACCTTGACTATTTAATATGTGTTTGTTTTGTTATATGCAACAAATATCTATTTTTGTAAGGAGATAAAAAATGATATAGATCAGAAAATGATGAATAGTATGAAGACACCACAAGAAATAGCCGAAATGATATCCAAGCGTTTTTATCCATTACCCGATGCGGATTTGGATTCTCTGGCCTCGATCATAGAATCAAGTAAGGCTGCGAAAGGAGAATTATTGTTGGATAACGGACAAATATCTAAATATTTATATTATGTGGAATCGGGATTATTACGCCAGTTTTACTATAAGAATAAACGTGATATTACCGAGCATTTCTCCTGTGAGGGAAATATCGTTATTTGTATAGCCAGCACATTCCAAAGAGAACCGACGCGTTTATTAATCGAGGCATTGGAACCGACGGTTTATCACCGGATCTCTTTTTCGGAATTTAGCGATTTATTGAAAACATCTTTAGCTATTAATAGATTGTACCAGAAAATACTGGAGTGGGCTTTGATGCTTTCGCAAGAGAAAGCGGACTCTTGGCGTTTTGAGTCGGCAAGAAAACGTTATCTGCGTTTTCAACAGGAATATCCGGAAGCAGCGAAACGTGCTTCTGTCAATCATATCGCCTCGTATTTATTGATGACACCCGAATCTTTGAGCCGGGTGCGGGCGGGAGTGTTGTAGTCTCTACCTACATTCAGGTATTATTGAGGTGAAAATAGCAATTTGTGGTGATTTCACGGTTCAAGTAATCCATCTATATTTGCGTCAGTTTAAAAAACGTAGAAGCAATGAAAATAGAAAAGATTACAGGACGTGAGATCCTAGATTCAAGAGGTAACCCGACAGTAGAGGTTGATATTTTACTAGAGTCCGGCGTTATGGGCCGTGCGTCTGTGCCTTCCGGTGCGTCCACCGGCGAGAACGAGGCTTTGGAGTTGCGTGATGGCGATAAGAAGCGTTATGGTGGTAAAGGCGTATTGAAAGCGGTTGAGAATATCAATACGATTATCGCTCCGGCATTGAAGGGGATGTCTGCCTTGGATCAGATAGGTATCGATCATGCGATGTTGGCTTTGGACGGTACGAAAACTAAATCGAAACTAGGTGCGAACGCTATCCTTGGCGTTTCTTTAGCTGTAGCGAAAGCTGCCGCAAATTATTTGGATATTCCTTTATATAGATATATTGGTGGAACGAATACCTACGTGATGCCTGTTCCGATGATGAATATTATCAATGGCGGTTCGCATAGCGACGCTCCGATCGCTTTCCAAGAGTTTATGATTCGTCCGGTAGGTGCCGCTTCTTTCAAGGAAGGCTTACGTATGGGCGCTGAGGTATTCCATGCGTTGAAAAAGGTATTGCACGATCGTGGGTTAAGTACCGCTGTTGGTGATGAGGGTGGTTTCGCCCCGAATTTGGAAGGTACGGAAGATGCCTTGAACTCAATTATCGCCGCTATCAAGGCGGCTGGTTATGAACCGGGCAAGGATGTGATGATCGGTATGGATTGCGCTTCTTCTGAGTTTTATAAGGATGGAATCTACGATTACACGAAGTTTGAAGGAGAAAAAGGAGTGAAACGTACTTCCGACGAACAAGTGGATTATCTGGAAAAGCTGATCAACGAATACCCGATCGATTCCATTGAGGATGGTATGAGTGAGAATGATTGGGCTGGTTGGAAGAAACTGACAGATCGTATTGGTAACCATTGCCAATTAGTCGGAGATGATTTGTTCGTGACAAATGTAGAGTTCCTTTCAAGGGGTATTAAAGAAGGTTGCGGTAACTCAATCTTGATCAAGGTAAATCAGATCGGTTCCTTGACGGAGACACTGAACGCTATCGAGATGGCTCACCGTCATGGATACACGACCGTTACTTCACACCGTTCCGGTGAGACGGAAGACGCTACGATCGCCGATATCGCTGTCGCTACCAATAGCGGACAGATCAAGACGGGATCATTAAGTCGTTCGGACCGTATGGCTAAATATAACCAGCTGCTTCGTATCGAGGAGGAATTGGGAGACCGTGCCGTATACGGATACAAAAGAATCAATTAAGTATATAAAGTAAATTATAATCGCTAATTATGTAGTAATCCAAAACCCAAGATATTGAAGGGCTTATCCGTGAGGATAGGCCCTTTTTATTGATTGATAAAGTGTTATCTATAACCTCATAAAATATATCGATTAGAAAAATTGTTTTAATGAAGAAATATGTTATATTTTTGTATCGGAAATAAAAACAAATAGTATTCATTTAAAAATAGGAACAAGTATGGAACCGATTATTAATTCTCAACTTCCGGAGTTTAAAGTACAAGCTTTTCAAAATGGTAATTTCAAGACTGTAACCAACGAGGACGTCTTGGGTAAGTGGGCTATCTTTTTCTTCTACCCGGCCGATTTTACATTTGTTTGTCCAACAGAGTTGGTCGATATGGCTGAGAAGTATGAGCAGTTTAAATCAATGGGAGTAGAAATTTACTCTGTAAGTACAGACTCTCATTTTGTACATAAAGCTTGGCATGACGCTTCCGAGACTATCCGTAAGATCCAATATCCGATGTTGGCGGATCCCACTGGAGCACTGAGTCGTGCGTTTGGTGTGATGATTGAGGAAGAGGGTATGGCATACCGTGGCACTTTCTTGGTAAATCCGGAAGGAAAGATCAAAGTGGCCGAGATTCATGATAACAATATCGGTCGTGACGCTTCCGAGTTACTTCGTAAAGTTGAAGCCGCTCAGTTTGTCGCTTCACATGATGGTGAGGTTTGTCCCGCTAAATGGAAGAAAGGGGAGGCTACCTTGAAACCTAGCATTGACTTGGTAGGGAAAATCTAAATAATTAAGAGTATAGATCGTGTTAGAATCAACATTAAAAGAACAATTGAAAGGTATATTCGCAGGGTTAAATGCGAATTATACCTTTGATATATCGATCTCTCCTGCGTATGAAAGTAGACAGGAATTGTTGGATTTATTAGGTGATGTTGCCTCTTGTTCGGATAAAATATCTATGCAAGTATCTGATGGGGAGGGATTGGAATTCATTTTGTTAAAGGATGGAGCGAAAACGGGGATTAAGTTTCGTGGAGTACCTAATGGACACGAGTTTACTTCCTTGCTGTTGGCGATCTTGAATTCAGATGGGAAAGGCAAGAATTTTCCGGACGAGAGCATTTGTAATCGTGTTAAAGCCTTGAATGGCCCGATACATCTGACGACCTATGTCTCTTTGACTTGTACGAATTGCCCGGATGTGGTACAGGCATTAAACGCTATGACGACTTTAAATCCTCAGATCCATCATGAGATGGTAGATGGGGCTATCAATCAAGCGGAAGTTGATGCCTTGAAGATACAAGGCGTGCCTTCTGTATTTGCCGATGGGAAACTGCTTCATGTAGGTCGTGGCGAATTTGGCGAATTGCTTGCTAAACTGGAAGCGCAATACGGTATTGATGAAACCAAGGTGGAGACGGAAGTGAAGGAATACGATGTTATCGTAGCCGGTGGCGGTCCTGCCGGAGTATCAGCAGCCATCTATTCTGCCCGTAAAGGCTTGCGCGTGGCGATTGTTGCCGAGCGTGTCGGCGGACAGGTGAAAGAGACGGTAGGCATTGAGAATCTGATTTCGGTTCCCGAAACAACAGGAAGCGAACTTGCCGATAATCTGAAAACACATCTCTTA
>ERZ831979.2842-NODE-2842-length-10901-cov-3.874885_pt1 | contig 10901 bp, 6 predicted proteins | sample MGYA00519952_ERZ831979 | MGnify/ENA primary metagenome ERZ831979 (study PRJEB31850, sample SAMEA3708723) | human gut metagenome | biome: human gut; feature: human-associated habitat; material: faeces | place: China | collected 2014 ...
CAAGCTCCCATAAGTTTCAGGGGGTCCCCATTCAACTTGAAGCCTTCCTGCGCATCCACGCTGAACCAGCGGACCCCCAAAGGGACACGTGTCTCATCTTTCAACACCTTGCCACGCACATCTTTCAAAGAAACTTTCACGCTGTACAGATAAGGGGAATCGGGCGACCACAACTGTGGCTTTTCCAACTGTAACCGTTCCTTGAAGGCGAACGCCCCGTCGGCATCTATCCGGACGCTGCGCAAAGATTGGGCTACGGTCTTCCCATCTGTATCCAGCACCTCGACGTCCAACTTCAACACCGCACGCCGCACATCACGGTTCACCAAAGTCCCACGCACACTGATTTCTGCCCTATCCTCACTCACGGAAGGCAAATCGACATAAATGCCCGTAGAGGCATAGTCGGTAAGGCTGATGTGCTGCTTTGCAGCACTGATGAGCCACACATTGCGGTAGATGCCGCCAAAGATGGTGAAGTCGCCGGACAAAGGAGGTATCCGGTCGTTCTGATTATTGACGTGCACCATCAGCAGATTCGGGGCATCGGTCCTTACTTTATCCGTAATGTCTACGGTAAAGGCAGAGTAACCTCCTTTGTGGGTAGTGAGCAGCTCGCCGTTGAGGTACACATCTGCCAGAGAATTGACACCATCAAATTTCAGGTAAAGCTGTTTATCCCGCATCTGCGCGGCATCCGTACGGAACTCTTTCTTATACCAGGAAGAAGCCCTGCGATAGTTACGGGTGGAATAGGCATCCGTATTCCAGGTATGTGGCAGATGTACCTGCTCCCAACCTTCCTCATGACATCGTACTTTCTGGAACCGATTGTCATTATACGCAACATAATACCAGCCGTCATTGAAACTCTGAACCACTCGCCCGGCATTGACAACCGGATACATGGCGGACAGACACAATATTAATAAAAATATTTTCTTCATGTTTTTCAATAGATTATATTATCTCACACAAGTCAGGCAAATACTACAAGAATATTGCAAAACGTTTGCAGTGAAAATGCAGACAATATGCAGCAACAATGCCATCTCAACGCAGTGGCTCGAATGCTGCATATTGCCGTCTTGAGAATCAGTTAGAGTAACTTGAACGCTGCTTTCTTTACGTCCTGGCTATTTCTGCCAATCATCACCTCAAAGTCACCGGACTCGCATACAAAATCAAGATTGTAGTTGTAGAACTTCAGCAATTCGGGAGTAATCTTGAAAGATACTTTTTTAGATTCACCGGCTTTCAGGAAAATCTTCTCAAAGCCTTTCAACTCTTTCACCGGACGGGTTACACTTCCCACAAGGTCACGAATATAAAGTTGAACCACTTCTGCACCGTCTCTCTTGCCGGTATTGGTCACAGTCACGGTAGCAGTCAGTTCGCCCTTATCCGTCATGCTAGTCTTGTCCAAAGACACGTCGCTATAAGAGAATGTGGTATAGCTCAAGCCGAAACCAAAAGGATAAAGCGGTTCATTGTCTATGTCTATATAGTTGCTGCGGAATTTCTGGAACCATGCACCGTCGGCAAGAGGGCGACCCGTGTTCTTGTGGTTGTAGAACAAAGGAATCTGTCCCACGCTCTTCGGGAAAGTCGTAGTCAGCTTCCCACTCGGATTCACATCACCAAACAGTACATCACCGATGGCAAAACCTGCCTCACTGCCCGCAAACCATACATTCAGAATGGCCGGCACGTTTGCCTGCTCCCAGTTCAGTACCAGCGGACGACCGGTAAACAGTACCAGTACCACTGGTTTTCCTGTTTTCAATAATTCTTGTAACAGCATGCGTTGGGTGTCGGTCATTTCAAGATTCGTGCGGCAACTGCTCTCTCCACTCATTTCCGAAGACTCACCGAGCGCAGCCACAATAACATCCGATTTGGCAGCCACGGCAAGAGCCTCGTCCAGCAACTCCTTGTCCGAACGATTGTCACGGTGTAAAGAACGTCCGAACATAGTGGCACGTTTCTCATATTCGGCATCACTCATCAAATTACAGCCTTTCGCAGTCAATATTTCGGCTTTATCGCCTGCTACCGCCTTCAAACCTTCAGCCAAAGAAGTTGCATTCTTCAATACAGCAGCCACACTCCAAGTACCCGGCATATTACTGCGGCTGTCTGCCAACGGACCTACCACAGCAATAGTGCCTTTTTTGGCCAGCGGAAGCACATTACCCTCGTTCTTCAACAACACCAAGCTCTCCGAAGCAATCTTACGCGCAACAGCACGATGCTCTTTGGTAAAGATTTGCTTCTTGGCACGCTTCACATCACAGTATTTATAAGGATTATCGAACAAGCCCAACTTGTACTTAGCTTCCAAAATACGGCGACAAGCCGCATTAATTGCTTCTTCTGTCACTTTTCCTTCTGTCAATGACTTCTTGAGCGTACCTACAAATGCATCGCTCACCATATCCATATCCACACCTGCATTCAGTGCCAAGGCGGCAACAGTCTGCGTATCGCCCATACCGTGGTCGGTCATCTCAGCAATTCCAGTATAGTCTGTCACCACAAAGCCGTCAAATCCCCACTGCTTACGCAGTATATCCGTCATCAACCACTTGTTTCCAGTGGCAGGAATGCCATCGACCTCATTGAAAGAGGCCATCGCACTGCCCACACCGGCATCAACCGCCGCCTGATAGGGCAACATGTATTCATTGAACATGCGCTGATGACTCATATCTACTGTATTATAGTCACGTCCTGCCTCACCGGCACCATACAAGGCAAAATGCTTTACACAAGCCATGATTTCATCATTACGGCTCATATCCTTTCCCTGATAACCACGTACCATGGCCTGCGCAATGGCTGCTCCCAGAAACGGGTCTTCACCGTTGCCCTCGGACACACGCCCCCAACGGGCATCACGGCAAATATCCACCATCGGACTGAATGTCCAGCAAATACCGTCAGCACTGGACTCAATGGCTGCAATACGTGCCGATTCTTCAACCGCCTTCATATCCCATGTACACGACAGTCCCAAAGGAATGGGAAACACCGTTTCATATCCATGAATAACATCCATACCAAATAAGAGAGGAATACCCAAACGACTTTCTTCAACCGCCTGCTTCTGTACATCGCGGATACGTTCCACGCCTTTCAGATTGAAAAGCCCGCCCACTTCACCGGCACGAATACGTTTGGCCACATTACTACTTTTAGCCTGACCGGTCGTAATCTCACCGGTAACCGGCAGATTCAACTGACCTATTTTCTCTTCCAGGGTCATCTTCTTCATTAAATCGTCGATGAAACGATTCATATCGACCGGAGATTTCTGCGCATACGCACTAACGGCAGTAAACACCAACAAGACTAAAAATGATTGTAACTTGAAAAGTAAATGCTTCATGTCTTTCATGCTTTTAATTTATAGAAATATTATTTTGCTGCAAATAAAAGAAAAGCATGCGACAACCTCCACATCTCGCACTACAACAAAAGTACACCCATCACTAAGAAACAAAAGAGGAAGTACAATATTAATACTTCCCCCATTAATATTCCACTGTAAAACAGTTATTTAAAATTTATAAGGAAATCAGTCAGACTTTCTTCCGGAAGCAGATTGAATTTCTTGCGCAACCGGTATCTTGCAGCATCAACCCCACGCGTGGAAATGTTGAGCAACTTCGCTATCTCCTTTGTCGGCATATTCAAGCGAAGCAATGCACAAAAGCGCAAATCTCCTGAAGTCAAATCTGTATATTGAAGTTTCAGATTCCGGAAGAAATTTTCATGTATACGGTCAAAATTAGCTTGAAACATTATCCAGCTCTCTTCATCAGACACTATATTATTGTTAACCAAAGCGAGAAGCTTATCCAAATTCTTACGACTATGCTGTCCGGACAACTTTTGCTTCTGTATCTCCTCTTTCAATGAATTCAAAAACTCCTGATGAGCGATATTCATCATTACCACGCTGGACAATTCTTTGCTTTTAAAACGCAAATCGGCCTCAAGCTGTTCCTTTTCCAACTCGATAATCTTCTTCTCTTGCCGTTCAAGCTCTGCCTGATGGGCTACACGCTGCTGCTCAATCACACGATCCTTCTTTTTCTTCACAAAACGATAAACAATATATTGCAGCAAGGCCAGCAGGCACAACCCTATCAGAATGTAGCTTCCCACAGCCCAATAAGACAAATACCACGGAGACAAAATCTCAAAGGGAAACTCTACCGATGCCAAAACTCTACCAGTATCATATATCTCCGCCCGAAAAACATAACTTCCATAAGGAAGACGGGCATACTTTTTCTGCAAATTGCGTCCATCGGGTATCCACTGATCAGAATACCCTTCCAACCGGTATCTTACTTTATAAGTATAATCGTTATAAACCGGATAGCACAATGTAAAACTCACTGTATTAAACTCATGTTCGACCTTGACTCCCGACTGCACGACCAATGTTTTCCGTTTATCACTGAATTCCTCAGTAACCTGCATCTCTGAAATCCATAAAGAACGCCTAGTCTGAGATTTATATAACGAGGAACTGTCCGTCTCAATACGGGCAATGGCATTGTTCAGGCAAAGATAGGAACAGCCATTCCTCACGTCATAAGCCACGCTTCCCCGTTCTTCCACCGTCAGACCGTCAAACAAAGAATATGGAATCCGGAGTTCGATATTGAAAGTATTTATCGCACACTTCACCAAATACACAGTCCTGTCGCCCACAAACCAATAGTAATCTCCGTTCGCATGACTCACAGTCTTGATTCCCTTCAATTCCATCAATTGTTCATTCATTGTTTCATAGGGAACAATCGAATCAGTCATATCTTCGTAAGTATAGAAATATTCCCCATTAGAAAAAACTACCCGACCATTGATTTTGAACAAAGTAAAACTCCCACCTTTCACTTCTCCCAGGCCCTCATACTTCCGTACATCCTTTACCTGCTTCATATCCGAATCAATCCGAAAGCGATACAAACCATTCCTTAAATGTTTCGCCCAAATATTCCCTTGATGGTCCACTTCTATATGACGAATCATGTGACTGAACCCACGTAAGGACCGAGTAAAGCAATACTCTCCCGAAGCAGTCTCCGTATATAAATTCAGAAGCGCATAAGCTCCCTCCAACAAAAAAGATTGTTCCTTCAATTCAATTTTTTCCATACACATCCCTCCTTTTACATCAGATGCCAGCTTTGATTTCAGTCCTGATATAAGGAAAGTTCCCTTGTTGTGCCCGCAGAAAATCTGTTTTCCCCATTCATCGACGAACCACGCTTGTTCTTCCAAACCCGGAACTAATTCAGTCTTTCCATCCCTAAGCCAATAAAGTCCTTGATTAGAAGCAATATAAGCTTCATTTTCCCTTACCAAAACATCATATACCATGCCTATTTTACGAAATGGAGGTTCATAATAATAGATTAAAGAATTGTTGTGTATATAGGCAATACCTTCATCCAAAGCTGTCCATATATTGTTGTCATCATCACAATATAATCTCAAAACAGTATTGTTCTGTAGTTTATTATCCGTATTGACCTTCCAAATCAGCTTTCCTTTTTTATCCAACGCATATATACCATCGGATATTGTGCCAACAACGTAGCAACTGTCTTTGGTCATCACCGCACGATTAATGGTATGCTTCCTGAATATATCATCACATTCGGTTTCCCATTTTTCTACCCTCCCATCTCGATAGAGGAGAAAACCTCCCTGATTACGGGTAAGCATTAAAACGGCATCATCATAAGGAAGCCCAGCCAAGACATCGCTATTTCCAAATACCTTTCTGGGAATAAGTTCTTCCATTTTCCTGTCGGAAAAGACACAAAGTCCACCATTTATTCTTTGAGAATAAAAAGTATTTCCAACCTGGAACAAATTCAGTGGAAGGTTCTTCATTCGAATACCTTCTACCGAATTTCCATTATAAAAAAAGAGAGAACCGAATGATTGAAATACAATTTCTCCTTGAACGCAAGCAATATCCCAGATTTCGTCATTATGAAACGCAAAATCTTTCACCTTATTTTTCAATGAATGATATTCAAGAGTGTCATAAGGAGTACGGACAAAATAACCGAATTCTTCGTAAGAGCCTACATAAATTCTTCCATCTTCACTGATATATATAGCACGCACAATTCCTTTTGTCGGTAATTCATACAACCGCCAAGCACTTCCATCAAATTCCAGCAGCCCACTGTTATTACCGAAATACATCACTCCTCTTTCGTCTTGAGCAATGGCCCAATTCTGAATACCGGCATTATAATCCGACACCGAATAGTTCCTCACTATAGGAGAAAAAGGTATGGGTGAAGCTTGCAGCAAACTACTGAAAACCAAAAACAAGAGAAACGTTATTGCAATTCTCATGAGTACTGTTTATAGGTATTTACCAGCAAAGATAAAGCTTTTTGCGTTTTCGTAAAAACAAAATCGCAGATTATCCTCTTTTATAGAAAGATAATCCGCGATAATATCCAAATCCAATTTATTAATTTTCAGCAGTTTTCTGTTTTCCCAAAGGAATAGAAACACCCAAGTAAGCATTGACATTCTTCGTATTCTTACCAAAGAACATATAGTCTGTTCCCGCAAAGAAAGGACCCAGTTTCAGTGCCAGACCGAAGGTTTTACCGGCTCCTTGAAGTACGGAATAGCTGGCAGCTACATTGAAAGCATTCGTCGGACGGATGCAGGCAGAGAAAGTCAGCTCATTCAAAGTTTTCGGTTTGGCAAAACGACCGGTATACAAGGCACCCACTACCAGCCAATCATTCAGTAAGGCATATTCAGCGCCAAGAACCATTGTAGAAGTCAATCCACAGGTACGGCTCTTCTCAGAAGCCTCCTCCGTCTTGAGCTGCAACATGTCATAGTTAAGAATCTCGCCGCTGTTCACAATATCCATGAACTCCTGTTGCGAGGCCGGGTCAAGAAGATCATAAGTCTGCTCTGCATTGGCTCGCGCTATACTGGTATTCGATTTAGACCATTTGATAAAGCCCAAATCAAGAACTGAAGCAGAAAGTGTCAATTTATCCAGTAACTTGTAAGATACTCCCAAATCAATAGCCCCACCATATCCGGCAAAACCAAAACTGCCAAAATCGATTTCATCGATATAATCACCATTCTCATTCTCGGGAAGTTCTAACAGCTTTGACGAGTTCTCCAAAGTTGCATCCACTTGAATGGAAGCTTTACTCGTCACTCCTGAAGAGCCGACAGAAGGAGTTTCCACATGAATCTGGTTGATGTTCAGCTTTAAGTTACCGATACCCAGCAGCATCTTCACCTTACCACCTACAGCCAGTCGGTCTGTGATATTCCTTGCAAAGCCAAGGCCGACTTCCGCATAGGAATTTATCTCAAGCTTCTGTCCATTAATGGTTTCGTTAATACCCAAATAGTCAGAAATATTGTCACCGAACTCCCGGCTGCTCATGTTATTCATAAACTGGAACATGGTTTTCGGTATGGCGGCACCGATATCATTACGCAACCCCACATTGACTGACCAGAAGTTCTTTCCTTTATACCACCCGGCAGACAGAATGTCGGTACTCAAATTCACATTCAAGTTATTGGTAGCATCCAGTCGGTTCATAAAGTCATTGCTCATGAAATAGTCGCTATCATCACTGTTCTCAATAATGTCCATAATATCCCTATACCCCAGGGAACTGGAGTTGACGGTAGCATTCAACGAACCTATCACGGGAATATTCAGATAACCGCGTCCCGGCATCAAGGCCGGATTGAGCTGCATACGCTGGTTACTTCCTTCCATAAAGTAGGAAGTGCGCAGGAACTGGGCTTGTCCGGAAAGAGAGAAGCAAAGCAACAATACCACAGACAGCCATACTTTCAGAGAATTCAATTGTTTCATAACCTTGTCAATATTTTCATTATCACCTGCAAAAATATAAAACAAGTTAATACCCTACAAACAACTTAACCGGATAGTCGTGTATAAAAGGCTTATACAGAGACTATCCGGTATAAATTAAGGAGCAAATAAAAGAATCCTCTTAAGAGTGTCCTTATACTATTTCATCATAAACATGTTCATTTGCTCTCGTAGCGGTACTCAGAAAAACCGGGGCTGTCTCCTTTCTTTGTTGCAGAGACATTGACGTCACTGCCGGAGCACTCAACATTTCCTTATATTTTTCCGGAGCAGTCAGTATCTTTACAGCCTCTTTCAAATCATCATCATCTTTCAACTGCTGGATAATGCTTCCACGCTGGAAATAATAACGTTTGATGATTTCTACCGCAATCATGCTCTTGATGTCCTTGGAGAAATGGTCAAGGTCACGGTCCAGATTATGCGACAATTTTTTCTCCAGCGCTTCAAACTCTTTCGAAGCATCAGTCAGATAGCCCTCAAATTCGGCCATCTCCTTCAGGTTCTTCAGCATCTTCTCTGTCTGCTGGTCGTATTTGAAGTCCGCCTTTTTCACCATCGCCTTGAAGTCCGCATAATCGGCATCTGTAATTTCAAACTTCTCTGCTGAAGGAATGGTAGGATGTTTCAAGCAATAGTCCGTAGCATAATTGAAAATAAGATTGTCATTGACAAGATAGAACAGAATGTTGGGCAGCTTCTCCTGCTTCACCGCAATGTCCGGAGTCACGCCTCCACCATCCCGCACTTCACGTCCGGCAGCCGTATGGAACACGGTAGTAAGGCTGTCCGGAATACGTCCCACACTGCCGTCCTCATTCCGGTGCTTGTAGTCGATAGCCTGCACACAACGGCCGCTGGGAATATAATATTTGGAAGTCGTCAGCTTCATGGTACCACCGTACGGCAACGGACGGGTGGTCTGCACCAATCCCTTACCGAAAGTACGGTTACCGATAATGACCGCACGGTCAAGGTCCTGCAAAGAGCCCGCAAGGATTTCTGACGAAGAAGCCGTTCCGCCATTGACCAGAACAGCCAAAGGAATTTCCAGATCCAACGGTTCACGCAATGTCTTGTAGGTATTGCTGGCTTGCTTAATCTTACCCTTTGTCGTCACAAGTGTTTTTCCGCGAGGCAGAAAGAAGTTGGCTATCTCTATAGACTCATCCAGCAAGCCACCCCCATTGTTCCGCAAGTCAATCACCAACGAAGTCATCCCCCGCTTCTTCAAGTCCAGAAAAGCCTGCTTGAACTCCTTGGAAGGATTCCCCGAGAAGGTGCTGAGATTGATATAACCTATATTATTATCCAGCACCGTATAATAAGGTATGAACGGCAATTGGATGGAACGGCGCACAATGTCGAAATCCAACGGTTTCTCTGTACCGGGACGTTGCACTTTCAGCTTGAAGCTGGTACCCACTTGTCCGCGAAGCATCTCGCTGACTTCCTGGTTGTTCTTTCCGGCAAGGTCTTTTCCGTCAATTTCCATCAAAATATCTCCGGCTTTCAGGCCTACATCGGCAGCAGGCATATTCTCATATGGCTCAGATATCATGGAACGTTTTAGTTTCGGATTCCAAGTAATCACAGAACCTATACCACCATAGGAATTCTTCAGCATCTGCTCCAATTCGCTTTGGTCATCTTCCGGATAATACTCCGTGTAGGGATCCAGCGAGTAGAGCATGGCATCAATGCCTTCACGGATAGTCTTGTTCGGATCAATCGTATCCACGTAGAACATATCCAACTCTTTCACAATGGAATTGAATATATCCAGATTCTTTGCTATTTGGAAACTACGGCTATCACCACTCTTAAACCCCCAAAAACAAAAGGCTCCTGCTACAATCAGCAAGGTAATCATCCAGCGTATCTTTAAAATTCTTTTCATAATATGTCTATGTGATAATATGCTAATTAATTAATAAAATTTCTTCCTTGATTTTTTCCCATTGTGCAGCCTGAAGCTCCGTACCCACCACTTGTATCACATCTTTGGAGAGAAGGGAGCCTATCTTGCCACATTTCTCCAGCGAGTAGCCACACGTCAGTCCATACAAGAAACCTGCCGCAAAATAGTCGCCAGCTCCTGTAGTGTCCACCACTTTCTCTACCGGAGCCGCTTGTACCTGCACCATCTCTGTACCTTTGCGAATCAGAGAACCACGGGCACCCACCTTTACAATGGCTATGCTACACATTTTGGCAATGATGTCCAATGCTTCCTCCGGTTCCTTACCCGTAAAAGCCTTTGCCTCTTCCTCATTGGCAAAAACAATATCCACATATTTGTTGACCAACAGAGAGAAAAATTCAAGGTCTCCTTCTACTATATTGTAGCTCGCCATGTCCAAACATACTTGTAAGCCGGCCTCTTTAGCCAGCTCAATGGCACGGAGAATCATATCATGGTCTTGCACCAGATACCCCTCTATAAATAGGTAAGCATATCCTTTGAACATATCCAGCGAAAGATCTTCCGCCTTCAATGTAGAAGCCGCCCCCAAATAAGTGCCGAAAGTGCGCTCTCCATCAGGAGAAATGAAAGTAGAGGCTACACCGGACGGAAGGGTAGTGGAAAGCAATAAATCCGCCTCTGTCCCATGCTCCAGCAGACTATCCCGGAAAAAGTTACCATAAAAGTCATTGCTTACTTTTCCGATGAATCCCGTACCCGCACCAAGGCATGCCATTGCCCGAATTGCGTTTCCGGCAGAACCTCCGTTAGCCAGATGCGTCTCCATCCGGCTGAAATACTCACTAATTTTCAAGAACTTATCTTCATCAATCAGCGTCATGCTTCCTTTCGGAAGCTGCATCTCCGTCAAAATATTATCATCTTCAATGATTGCCAGCGCATCGACCAAAGCATTGCCCAACCCAATTATTTTATCCATCTTCGATATTTTTTTTGCAAAGATATTGCATATTTCAAAATATCCTATTACTTTTGCAG
>ERZ831979.2845-NODE-2845-length-10879-cov-8.198078_pt1 | contig 10879 bp, 10 predicted proteins | sample MGYA00519952_ERZ831979 | MGnify/ENA primary metagenome ERZ831979 (study PRJEB31850, sample SAMEA3708723) | human gut metagenome | biome: human gut; feature: human-associated habitat; material: faeces | place: China | collected 2014 ...
GCCCATCGAGGTGTTCCACTCTATTTTTGCATGGCTCGTAGCTATGCTAACTTTCTAGTTATTTCCGGCCCGGGCGCAGATTTTCCAGCACTTCATCCGGCACATACAGCTTGCCCCAGCCGGTGCCGAGGTCGATCTTGGGCTTATTGGCACCGTGGAAGTCGGAGCCACCGCTGATCTTCAGATCGTATTTGGAGGCAAGCCCCCGGATCTGGCGTTCTTCAGCAGTGTTGTAGGTGCTGTAGATGGCTTCGATACCTACGAGGCCGATGCTCTTTAATTCTGCCACGAGGTTATCCAATCGCTCGTCGCTCATATGGTAGAGGATCGGGTGCGCCAGCACGGGAACGCCGCCGGCACCGAGGATCAGCTCCACCGCCTGAGCGGGGGTCACCTTTTCCCTCGGAACGAAACAGGGACAGTGGTCGCCCACATAGCGGTCAAATGCTTCCTTCATGCTCTGGATATAGCCGTGGGAGAGGAGATATCTTGCAAAATGAGCCCTGGTGATGACAGCACCGGGGAATTCTGCCAGAAGCGCTTCATAGGTGATATCGATATCGTGTTCTCGCAGAAGTGCACACATTTTCTCGTTGCGGTTCTCCCGGGAATGGATGAAATCCTCCAGGTAATGAGCAAAATCCGGCTGGTGGTAATCAATGAAAAGTCCCACCATGTGGATATCTTTTCCCTGGTATTCTGTGGAAAGTTCTATACCGGGGATGACTTCCGGCACCTGAGGCGCGGGAGTGTCAGCCAGGGATCCTTCCGCATACCGGATCGCCCGGTCCAATCCGTTTACGGTATCATGATCTGTGAGGGCGAAGGCACGCAGTCCCTTTTCCATCGCGTAATCGACTAATTCCTCCGGGGTGAAAGTGCCATCGGAGCAGGTGGAGTGTACGTGTAAATCTACCATAATAGTAAAGCTCCTTTCAAAAAATGGATGTCGGCATTACCGGCATCCATTTTATTTGTCTTAGTTCTCGTCGTCCTCGGTCTGTGCAGTGAATACAGTACGCTTTCTTGCCATTTCATCGCTTGCCAGATACTCATCGTAGGTAGTGATCTTGTCTACCAGGCTGCCGTTTGGCAGGATCTCGATGATACGGTTGGCAGTGGTCTGTACGAACTGGTGGTCATGGCAGGAGAACAGTGCCACACCGGGGAACTTGATCAGACCGTTGTTCAGTGCGGTGATGGACTCCATGTCCAGATGGTTCGTGGGCTCATCCAGGATCAGGCAGTTGGCACCGCTGATCATCATCTTGGACAGCAGACAGCGAACCTTCTCACCACCGGAGAGGATGCGGACCTTTTTCACACCGTCTTCGCCGGCGAACAGCATACGTCCCAGGAAACCACGGACATAAGTGGCATCCTTTACGGGAGAGTAGCCGGTCAGCCAGTCGGCGATGGTCATATCATTGTCGAACTCTGCGGTATTGTCCTTCGGGAAGTAGGACTGGGAAGTGGTAACACCCCACTTGTAGGTTCCCTCGTCCGGCTCCATTTCCCCGGCCAGGATCTGGAACAGAGTAGTCTTCGCCAGCTCGCAGCTACCTACGAAAGCCACCTTGTCTTCACGGCCCAGAGTGAAGGAAATGTCATCCAGCACCTTTTCACCGTTGATGGTCTTGGACAGATGCTCCACAGCCAGTACCTCGTTACCGATCTCACGCTCGGGGCGGAAGTCAATATAAGGATATTTTCTGCTGGAAGGCTTAATATCATCCAGCTCAATTTTTTCCAGTGCACGTTTTCTGGAAGTAGCCTGCTTGGACTTGGAAGCATTTGCGGAGAAACGCGAGATAAACTCCTGCAGTTCCTTGATCTTTTCTTCCTTTTTCTTGTTGGCTTCCTTCATCTGCTTGATCAGCAGCTGGCTGGACTCGTACCAGAAGTCGTAGTTACCGGCATACAGCTGAATCTTGCCGTAGTCGATGTCGGCGATCTGGGTACATACCTTGTTCAGGAAGTAACGGTCATGGGATACTACGATAACGGTATTCTCGAAATCAATCAGGAAATCTTCCAACCATGCGATCGCATCCAGATCCAGATGGTTGGTCGGCTCATCCAGCAGCAGAATGTCGGGATTACCGAACAGTGCCTTGGCCAACAGGACCTTCACCTTCAGGCTGCCGTCCAGATCCTTCATGAGAGAGTAGTGGAACTCGGTGCCGATGCCAAGACCGTTTAACAGCATGGCAGCATTGGACTCTGCTTCCCAACCGTCCATCTCGGCGAATTCAGCTTCCAGTTCGCTGGCACGGATACCGTCCTCGTCACTGAAATCTTCCTTGGCGTAGATGGCATCCTTTTCCTTCATGATCTGGAAGAGACGTTCGTTACCCATGATAACGGTATCCATAACCACGTTGTCATCGTATTTGAAATGATCCTGTTCCAACACGGAGAGACGCTGACCGGGGGTGATGACGATATCACCTTTGGTAGTGTCCAGCTGACCGGACAGAATCTTTAAAAAGGTGGATTTACCGGCACCGTTGGCTCCGATGAGACCGTAACAGTTGCCTTCGGTAAACTTGATGTTGACATCTTCGAATAATGCTTTCTTACCCACACGGTAAGTTACGTTGTTTGCACTGATCATTCTAAAAACCTCTTCTTATTTATATGCGTTACAAAGTCACTTCTTCCATTATACATAAAAGCCCACATATTTCAAGGAGAAAGTGTGATATTTCAGCGTTTTCTTGGGCGGTGGACCAACCAGTGTGCCACGCTGGAACGACTTCCGTCACTTCGTGGTGGCTGATGCTTCGAAACAGGCGCTCAATGCAAATAAAATTTCGGGAGGAAAATTTACCTCAATTTTACCCCCGAAGATTGCGAGAAGCATTCCCCTTTGATAGAATAGAACTATCAACTTGGGAGGTTTTCTTATGGAGACAAAATTAAATTACAAAAGAACGTTTCTGATCGGACTGGCTTTTCTTAGCATCTGTTCTTTCTGGCAGATGTATGACAACATTATCCCGCTGATCCTGCAGAACACCTATCACCTGGGAGAGACTATGACGGGAGCGGTCATGGCACTGGACAATGTGCTGGCCATCTTCCTGCTGCCGGTGTGCGGTATGCTGTCAGACAAGGTACATACGAAGCTTGGCAGAAGAATGCCATTTATCGTGGCAGGTACGATCCTGGCAGTGATCTTCATGATGATGTTGCCGATGATCGATAATGCGGAGAAGGCAAGATGGGCCACCGGAGGGTCCTTCAGTAACCAGGTGTTCTTTTTAGGGGTGCTGTTCCTCACGCTGGTGTCCATGGGACTGTACCGTTCTCCGGCGGTAGCACTGATGCCGGATGTGACGCCGAACCATCTGCGCAGCCGCGCCAATGCGGTGATCAACCTTATGGGAGCCGTAGGCGGTGTCTATGCCCTGATCATGATCAAGGTACTGGTGGGCAAAGGGGAAACACCGGATTACCTGCCGCTGTTTGCCAGCATTGCTGCAGTCATGGCTATTGCAGTGGGAATCCTCGTGATCACCATCCGGGAAAATAAGCTGCGGGAAGAAGTGGAAAAGGCAGAAGCCGCAAACGCAGACACCATAGAAGAAAAAGCGATGGCCGAAGGCGTGGAAGCTGCCGGAGAGATCGAGGCAGTGGGAGACACCGGAGAGACAAAAGCTTTCGAGGAAAAACAGCAGACGGCAAAGACCGAAAGCGCCAAGGACATGCCGAAGGATGTGAAGCGCAGTATGTACTTCATGCTGGCGTCCATCTTCTTATGGTTCACCGCTTATAATGCCGTGACCACAGCATTTTCCCGTTATACGAAAGTAGTATGGAAGATGGAGGGCGGAAGCTTCGCCAACTGTCTGATGGTGGCTACCGTGGCAGCCATTTTCAGTTATATCCCTATCGGAAGTATTTCAGCGAAGATCGGCCGTAAAAAGACCATCATGGACGGTGTCCTGCTGATGGCAGCCTGCTACGGAGCGGCTATTTTCGCCAGAGAATATCACCCCATCGTCAATGTGGCCTTTGCCCTGATCGGTGTGGCATGGGCAGCGATCAACGTGAATTCCTATCCCATGATCGTGGCCATGAGCAGTGGCAGCGATGTGGGTAAATTCACCGGAACCTATTACACCTTTTCCATGGCGGCGCAGATCCTGACCCCGGTATTGTCCGGATTTTTGTTGGAGAAGGTGTCCTATAACACTCTGTTCCCCTATGCGCTGTTCTTCTCCCTGATGGCATTCCTGACCATGACCCAGGTACGCCACGGCGATGTGAAGCCCCAGAAGAAGGAGAGCATTCTGGAGAACTTTGACGTGGACGATTAATAAAATAGACAATAAATCGTTAGAAAATCTTTAGAAATAGCTACTTGAAAATTGCGGGGCAGTGGATTAAAGTAAGATGCAGCAGCTTTTCGCGGAGACTAAGAGGGCGCAGAAAAGATGTATGTGAATCAAAACATAAGATAGAAGGTTGAATTGAGAATGAAAGTTTTAGCAATCATACTGATCGTCATTGTAGTGCTGGCGATTCTTTACTTCCTTATGATCATGCCCCGGATGATCCATAAGCCCGATACGGCCCCTTTTACAGAATGGCTCTACGCCCACAGAGGCCTGCACGATAATGCAACGGAAGCACCGGAGAACTCCATGGCGGCATTCCGTAAGGCTGCGGATGCGGGCTTCGGTATTGAACTGGACATTCAGCTGACGAAGGACAAGATCCCCGTGGTGTTCCATGATTTTACATTAAAAAGAGTCTGCGGCGGCGAAGGCAAGATCAGTGATTATACCTACGAGGAATTGCAGCAGTTTCACCTGTGCGATTCTGTGGAGAAGATTCCGAAGTTTGAGGATGTATTGAAGATGGTAGATGGAAAAGTGCCTTTGATCGTGGAGTTCAAGATCGAGCGCACCGACCTGTCTTTGTGTCCCCTTGCAGATAAAATGCTGCGGGCCTACAAGGGAATGTACTGCATGGAGTCCTTCAACCCTCTGGGTGTGTGGTGGTATCGGAAGAAACATCCGGATCTGGTGCGAGGCCAGTTGTCCGATGCTTTTCTGAAAGAAGGAGAGTATGTCGGGATATTATATTTTGTATTGCAGAATCTGCTGCTGAACTTCGTGACCAAGCCGGATTTTGTGGCATACAATCATCATTATCCTGAAATCCTGTCCCGGAAGCTTTGCAGAGGTTTGTACCATAATACTGCAGCCGCATGGACCATCAAGAGTCAGAAGGAACTGGACGAAGCGAGAAAACATTTCGATATTTTCATCTTCGACAGTTTTGTACCGGAAGCGGGAAAGTAGAGAAAACAGCATAAAAAGGTCGGTTCCATGCTCCCCAGGAAACCGGCCTTTTACTATATGCGATATGCGAGGAAAAAATATGTATACCAAAGAAGAATTGAAACAGCAGTTACGGAATGTAGGACTTACGGGAAAAGAGACGATCCTGATCCATTCTTCCATGAAGGCCATCGGAGAAGTGGAGGGTGGTGCGGATATCGTGCTGGATGCCTGGATGGAATATTTTGCGGAAGGCCTTCTGCTATTGCCGACCCATACCTGGGCCAATGTGAATGCACAGCACCCGGTGTATGACTATCGTAATACCCCATCCTGCGTGGGACTGCTGACCAATCTGTTCCGGCAGAGAGAGGGTGTGGTACGCTCCCTGCATCCCACCCATTCTTTAGCGGGGTACGGAAAAAATGCTGCCGAATATCTAGCAGGAGAGGAAGAACGTAACACTCCATGTACCCCGGGAGGAGCCTACGACCGGCTGAAAGACTGCGGTGGTAAGATTCTGTTGGTTGGCGTTGGACATGAACGCAATACTTACATCCACAGTGTGGAAGAGGTGCTGAATGTTCCGAATCGTCTGGCGGCGGAGCCCATGTTATTGACAACGATCCTGCCGGACGGAAGAGAAAAGAAAGTATATATGAGAAAACACTATAATCCCGACCAGCCCCATATCTCGGAAGATTTTGTGAAATTGAACCAGGCGTTTCTGGATTGTGGAGCAGTGGAAGTGGTGATGTTCGGAGATGCGAAGTGTCTGCTGTGTGATGCGCAGAAAGTATTCCGGGTGGTACGGCATGTGCTGGCACCGGATCCGGAATGCCTTGTGACGAAACCGGAGATTTCTGCGGAGCGGTGGAGAGGATTCCGGGCATGAAAAAGGATCAGTCCCGTGGGACTGATCCTTTTGGTCTGTCTTGCTATTAAGCTACAACAGTAACGTTGGTAGCACGGATCTTGCTGCTGTTCTGAGGATCGCACTCGGTATCGAAAGTTACCTTCTGGCCCTCTTCCAGAGACTTGAAACCATCAGCGTTGATTGCGGAAAAGTGTACAAATACTTCCTCGCCGTTAGCATCGTTGGTGATGAAACCATAACCCTTCTGAGCATTGAACCACTTAACTGTACCGTTATTCATTATTGGTACCTCCTTTAATAATTCAGGCTTTGCCTGATCCTTTTGATGATTCTAAAACGTAGGACAAAAAAATCACATATTTTTGTAAAGCATCCGTGAAAAAGTAGCAATGTCTTACAAAAATATGTGAGATCAATGACTTTCATTTAGAATACGGTTAGAGTATACCATTGCCCTGATCGAAATGTCAATAATTATCTTTGATTTTTAGACCTATTTTCTTATGGAAAAAGCATATGATTTTAAGAGCAACAGGATGCGGAGAATGACGATGGATCTTAGATTTTTGGGAAAAGTATTACAAGGGGCGCTGATCGGTCTGGGAGTGGTACTCCCGGGGATATCCGGCGGCGTTTTAAGTGTAGTGTTCGGAGTCTATCGACCGATCATGGAGCTGCTGTCGGATCCGGTACATAAGTGGCGGACCCATCTGCCGCAATTGCTCCCGTATATGATCGGTTCTGCGGCGGGATTTTTAGGTGTGGCGAATCTGCTTTCTTATGTGTTGGAGACCTATCCGGAGCAATCGGTCTGTGTATTTGTGGGGCTGATCGGCGGAATGCTGCCGTCCCTGTGGCGGGAAGCGGGAGAGCAGGGCAGGACCGGAGGAAACAGGATCGTCACCGGAGTGACGTTTGCGGCAATGATTTTTTTGCTGTTTTCGTTGCAGACTTCCAAGACTGCAGTGGAGCCGGGACTCGGAGCGTATCTGTTCTGTGGATTTGCCCTTGCTCTGTCGGTGATCGCTCCGGGGATGAGTTTTTCTACACTACTGATGCCCTTAGGACTGTATACACCGTTCGTAGAGGGGATCGCTCATCTTCGGCCGGAGGTGTTGATTCCCGGAATGACCGGCTGCGTGGTGACTTTTGTGTGTCTGGCCAGGCTGGTAAACCGCCTGCTTGAAAAACAGTATGCGGGGATGTTCCACGGGATCTTCGGGATCATCAGTGCAGCTACAGTGATGACGGTTCCATGGAACAGTTTTGCCACATCTCCGGAGACCGCATCCCGGAATCTGTTCTGCATGGCGGCAGGAATCGTGGCGGCACTTCTTTTGGAAGTTATGAATGAAAAAATGGCATGTTTTCCCGAAAATGAGACAGAATAAGGAGCGGGAACCTTATCATGGAAAAAGGAAGGTAGAAACATGCAGATGTATGACATCGTGGCAACGGGAGTGCTGGGACTGTTGGTCGGCTTCTGGTCTGGCAGGAGTATCCGGTGGAAAATGGAAGAAACAGAAGAGACAGAAGAGACAGGGGAAGACAGGGAAGAGAGAAAAAATACAGCAGCCAGGCAACTGGTGAGGGAAGGTGTCACTATAGGCAGCCCAGTGAACGGAGAGATCCGTAAGCGCATGGAAGAGACCGCTGAAGAGACCGCTGATGCCGGAACTGGCTGTATCAGCATCGTGCCAGAGGATGGAAAGGTCTATGCGCCCACGGCAGGAAAGGTATTGAAACTTTATCCCATGGGAAACCGGATCCGATTCCGCACGGACAGCGGACTGGAACTGTTGTTGAATATCTGCAGAGACAGGGAAGAACTGCACAGCGCCTATTATCATTGCAATGTCCTGCAAAACGAGATCGTGCGCAAAGGAAAACTGCTGATGGAATTTGATCAGGAGGGCCTGGCAAGGGAAGGCGTGGATACGGCGGTGACGGTGGAAATGTGCCAGATCCCGGAGCGGGGACAGATCGTCGGTACCTGGAAAGATTATATCCGGGCGGGAGAGGAACTTCTGTGGATACAGCGTAAGGGAAGGAATCAGGAAGACTCTTTCTGCCTGCGGTAAGCTCCGGGAGTGGTGTGATAAGCGGAATGAAAGGCCCGGAAAAAGGTGCGGGAGCTTCCGAATCCCACATCCAGCGCAATCTGCGTCACGGAGAGCTCCGTGGACAATAGAAGATCTCTGGCATAGTCCAGCCTTCGGGAGTTCACGTAATCAGGAAAAGTGGTGTGGAGTTTCTCAGTGAAGATCCGGGACAGGACAAAGCGGCTGACACCGAATTCTTTCGAGAGACTTTCCAGGGACAATTCTTCGGTATAGTGGGCATCCAGATAGAGAAGCAGTCTTTGCTCCAATTCCAGGTCATCTGTGTTTTTACGCACTTGCAGAGGCAACGATGGCAGCAGGTCTGCCAGCAGGAGTGTGAGATACCCTTCCGCATAGACTTGTACATCGGAAGGTGTGGGACGATCCTTTTCCATGGCAGCGGCCAGTGTTTTAAGTCCCTGCAGGGCAATACGGCTGTGCTCTGACAGGGAGGAGACGGTAAAGTCATTGCGGGCAGGCTTTTTGTTCTGGAAAAACTGGCGGAAAGAGTGGCAGAAATCCGGCTCGAAGATACAGAGCAGATTCTGACCGGGTTCCACATGCTTCAGGCCATGCATCTGGTTCGGAAAAACCAGAACACCCTGACCGGGGGTAAGTAAAAAATCTTGCTGTTCCACGGTGACGGTGGTGGAACCGCTCAATACATAGATCAACTCCAACTGTCTGTGAAGATGGACGGCATAGGGGTTGTTTTTGGATAAATATAAATAAAGCTGTTCCTGACGGTTCTGGTAAAAGAAACTCAATGGGATTCCCTCCTGCAACTTTTGTCACTATTATGACATTTATAGTTGCTAAATGCAAGATTTGACACAAACTAATGGGAAAATGGCACGCGATACAAGGGAACATCTGTTATACTGAAATTGTTCAGAAACAGGTAACTATTATCAAATGAGTGTTGAACACCTGCATTTGTAAATAAAAGGCGGCAAAGGCTGCGGAATGGAGAAATTATGGACAAGACCAAGATACATAAAATGTGGATCGCTGATCAGGGCGACGGCACCTATACCAACCCGATCCTGTATACCGATTATTCGGACCCGGATGCCATTCGTGTGGGAGAGGATTATTTTATGATCGCTTCCAGCTTCTGTAACACCCCTGCAGTGCCTCTGCTGCATTCGAAGGATCTGGTGAACTGGAAGGTCATCAATTACATCATTGACAAGCTTCCCTTTGACTATTATGACAAGCCGGTACACGGCTGTGGTACCTGGGCACCGGCCATCCGTTATCATGAGGGAACTTATTACGTATTTATCCCCATGCCGGACGAGGGCATCATGATGTGCAAGACCACGGATCCTTTCGGCAAGTGGAGCGAGCCGGCTTATGTGCGTAAGGTCGTGGGCTGGATCGATCCCTGTCCTTTCTGGGATGAGGACGGCAAAGCATACATGGTGACAGCTTTCGCCAGAAGCCGTATCGGTTTCAAGAGCATGCTGTATATGTCTCCCATCGAACCGGACTGCTCCGGAGTGCTGGATGACGGTCAGTTCATCTATGATGGCCATGCGACCCAGCCCACCATCGAGGGACCGAAGCTGTACAAGAGAAACGGCTATTACTATATCTTCGCTCCGGCAGGGGGCGTGAAGCCCGGCTGGCAGACCGTACTGCGGTCGAAAAATATTTACGGTCCCTGGGAAGAGAAAATCGTCCTGCATCAGGGAAATTCTCCTGTCAACGGACCTCACCAGGGTGCCTGGGTGGATACGCCGGACGGACAGGACTGGTTCCTGCATTTCCAGGATGTGGGCAATGCGGGACGTATCGTACATTTACAGCCCATGCACTGGGAAAACGACTGGCCGGTGATCGGCGTGAACGAAGTGGACGGATGCGGTGAGCCGGTACTGCATTACAAGAAGCCGAAAGTGGGAGCTGCATATCCTATCGATACCCCGGAGGACAGCGATTTCTTCGAAGGAGAAAACTTGGGATTACAGTGGCAGTGGAATGCCAATTATAAAAAGGAATGGTATGATCTGGAAAACGGCCAGCTCATTCTTCATGCCCAGGCCGCAGACCCGAAGACACAGCTGTGCGATATCAGTAACCTGTTATTGCAGAAATGGCCGGCACCGGAATTCTCCATTACCACCTGTCTGCATCTGGAACAGATGAAGGACGGCGATGTGGCAGGACTGGTATCGCTGGGCGGATGTTATACAGCACTTGCGGTGCAGAAAATAAACGGAAAGATGAGCTTACAGCAGCGCACCGGCAACTGGACGAAGGACGATGAAGTGCGCACCGGTCTGGGCGAATGGAACAGTGATGTCATTTATATCCAGATGAAGGTGGAGAAGGAGATTTACCGTACATTTTATGTAGGAACCGCAGAAGAAAATTTACAGCCTGTGGGACAGATGGTGGAAGCAACTCCGGGCCGCTGGGTCGGTGTCAAGGACGGACTGTTTGCCATCAATGAGCAAGGTATGGAAGGCGGCCTGGTCGCTGCGGACTATTTCGTATATCAGGAGCTGTAACTATTCAGAGCCATGTAAATAGTATTGAATGCGCGTCGAATGCTTGCATTCGTAAGAGCATTTGATACTATTTATAGGGCGAAGTAA
>ERZ831979.2851-NODE-2851-length-10845-cov-2.454866_pt1 | contig 10845 bp, 12 predicted proteins | sample MGYA00519952_ERZ831979 | MGnify/ENA primary metagenome ERZ831979 (study PRJEB31850, sample SAMEA3708723) | human gut metagenome | biome: human gut; feature: human-associated habitat; material: faeces | place: China | collected 2014 ...
TTATGTGAAGTCCTACGGGGACGGGGCCGGAAGCACCGCCGAGGGAGCGGATTACAACACATCCGAACCGGAATTTGGTTATGCAGAGATTGCAAGGGAGAAAATCACGGCATACGCAGAAGAGCCGGAAGAAATGCAGAAATTACCGGATGCAGATTATGACGGCGTTATTGAAGATAGCATTACAAGAGCAATCCGCCGTTACGCATCCCGTCAGATTTTAGTAGGGGACGGAAAAAGTGGAAAATTCAAGGGTATTTTCTACAATCCGACAAGCGAAAGTGATGATATTATCGACCGCAACACCGACATTACAACCATTACCGCCGTTGCAGATGATACCCTGGACGAGATTATTTATTCCTACGGTGGGGATGAAGAGGTTGAAGATGTAGCCGTGTTAATCCTTAACAAGAAAGACTTAAAGAAGTTTGCCAAGTTAAGAGATAAACAGGGCAGAAAGGTTTACACAATCGTAAACCACGGCAACACCGGAACAATTGATGAAGTACCGTTTATTATCAATTCCGCTTGCGGAGAAATCGGCGGCGGTACGGGTACTTACTGCATGGCATACGGTCCGTTATCTAATTACGAGGTTGCCGTATTCTCTGATATTGAAACGGCAAAATCTACGGATTACAAGTTTAAGTCCGGTCAGATTTGCTATAAGGGTTGCGTATTCATGGGCGGAAATGTCGTTGCAAGAAACGGCTTTATCCGTGTAAAGAACGCATAAGAAAGAAAGGCGGCTAAAGCATGACAAAGGAAGAGTTGATTGCAAAAGCCAAATTGAGAATTAGAAAAACATCAAATGATATGTTGGATGAAGATGTGGGGCAACTTGTAGAAGTTGCCCTTGCAGACTTAAAACGTATCGGTGTACATAGTTCCTATTTGGACACAACAGACATAAAAGACCCCTTAATCATTGAAGCCGTTTTGCTATATTGTCACGCCAATTTTGGAAGCCCGGACAATCAAACACAGTTGCTTGCATCCTATGATGCAATGTGTACCAAGATAAAAGGCGGTGGGTATCATAGAGAAGCCAATAAAACTATTGATTAAGAAAAATCAAACGGAACACCAGGAAACGGAAGTATTCGCAACAATTAACCCGGTGGGGCGTGACGAGTTCGCAGCCGCCGGGCAATTGGGTTATAAAGCAACCTCACAATTGGAAGTTTGGGACTTTGAATATGACGGGCAAACGGAAGTTTCCATAGACGGAAAGCGTTATGCAGTATACAGAACCTACGGACCGAAGAGCAACGGAAAAACAGAGTTGTATATTGCGGAAAGGGTGGGGAAAGGTTGAAAGTTTCACTTGATAGCCTAGACGAAGAAATAAAAAAAGAATTGGAAAATTTCAATGCGGAAGTGATAAACGCAGCAAATGACAGTTTCCGGGAAACGGCAAAGGAAGCCGCAGAGATGCTAAAAAAAGGCGGACCGTACCAGGAAAGAACCGGAGCATACACAAAAGATTGGGCGGTTGACAAGCGAGGAAGCCGGACAAGCGTAGTTACCGGGCTAAACGGATATAGCGTTTACAACAAGAAACATTACCAATTAACCCACCTTTTGGAAAATGGACACCAAAGCAGAAAAGGGGGCCGTGTAAAGGCATTTAGTCACATTGCCCCGGTCAATGAACAATTGGGCGAAATGGTAACCGGAAAGATTGAAAGCAAATTAAGGGGGTAAAAATGGCAACGGCAGCAGCATTAACAGAGAGGGCGGAAAGCCTGGGACTACCCATAACAAAAAACGCCTTTGAGGGGACTTTAGAAAACCCCGTGCCGTCATTACCTTACATGGTTTTCCTTTTGCCACGGGAAGCAACCGCCGGGGCGGATAGTAGACCAAATAATCTAATGGCGGATGATTGGCAATTGGAACTTTACACCGTTGCAGATGATGAAGCGGCGGAAGAAATCAGAACACGGATTGAAAACGAGGTTTTACATGATGTGGACTATGTTAAATTTGTGGCTTATGTGGATAGTGAGGAATGTTTTCAAACGGCCTACGAAGTCACGGGATTATTGAGGAAAGCGAGGAAATAAGAATGGACAAAGAAAGCATTCCGTATCAGGATTTCATGGACTTAGACTATCCACAACGGCAGATCCTGATTTCCAGACACATGATTAATGCGGCAAGCCCTTTGGATTCTAAAGCCAAACAGGCGAACAAGGCTAAGGCACCAGGGCAGACAAAGCCATCCGGCCGGAGCAAATCACCGGATGATGCGGTGGTTGAAACAGAAGATAACCGCCTGGGGCATATTAAGGGCGGTGCGGAAATTGAGTATGCACCGGAGTTTTACGAAGCAAAAGACGATATGGGTAAAGTTTCCAAAGTAATTATTACGGAAGAGGAAGCCACCCTTAAAAGCGGAATTATGACATGGTGCGGAACAACGCTTGAAAAGTTATGTCAGACCGCAAGAGTGACAGAAGATAAGGCAAAGGGAATTAGAACGGTCAAAATTGGCGGTATCGGAAACGCAACGGGTAAGAAATACCTTTTGCGATTTGTCCATAAAGATACCCAGGACGGAAATATCCGTGTAACGATTGTTGGTAATAACCAGGCCGGTTTTACGATTGCCTTTGCAAAGGATAGCGAAACCGTTATTGATGCAGAATTTAAAGCACAGCCTATGGACAAAGAGGGTACTTTAATCCTTTACACAGAGGATATTGACAAAACAGAGTAACCAAAACACGGGCCAACGATAAGAACGGGCGGCCGGTTGAAAAATCGAGCCGCCTTATTGCATGAAAGAGAGGAACACAACATGGCAGTAAAAGAATTTAACATGAACAAAATTAAACGTACCTTTTGGCCGTTTACTCTAAAAGACAAAAAGGACGAAAACGGAAATGTGGTTGAAAAGGGCAAAAAAATTATTGTCCGTATGCCGCAAAAGGGCGTTTTTGAAGCAATAAAAGATGTGGAAGCCAACGGAACGGGCGAGGATGCCGATACATCAACCATTTACAACCTTGTGGCAGCAGTATTAAACAACAATATGGGAAATGTGAAAGTTTCCACCGAAGAGGTAGAGAGTTACGACATTGAAGAGTGTACGGCAATCCTTAACGCATACATGGAGTTTGTGGATGAATTAAAAGCAAACCCAAACTAAAAATGCCCTATTATCCACGCCAGGATAAAAAGGGCGAAATCCCGTATACAATCCTTACACGCCCGGAAAAATTGGTTATGGACTATTGCCATATCAATATTTACGAAGTCCAGGAAATGGAAATAGATATTTACCTTTTCTTCTTACGGGAAGCAATGATTTTTGAAAATTCGCAGACCGAAGAGGGACGGAAGTATTTAAAAGATTGTTTCCGCATGGAGCAGACCAAGCCGGACCGTGAGGGATTAAGAGAAAGATTTGGAAAGAAAGGGGGAAAGTCAAGTGGCTAACAACATTAAGGGTATTACTATTGAGATTGGCGGAGATACAACCAAGTTGCAAAATGCCTTAAAGGGTGTAAACGGGGACCTCAAAAGTACCAAGAATGAGTTAAAAGAGGTTGAAAAGGGCTTGAAATTAGACCCCAAGAATACCGAACTTTTAGCACAGAAACAACAGTTGCTTACAAAGGCGGTAGGCGAAACCAAAGATAAATTAGATGTATTAAAAACGGCAGAAGCCCAGGTGGAGCAGCAGTTTAAAAACGGCGAAGCATCCGAGGAACAGTACCGGGCAATCAAACGTGAAGTAATTGCAACGGAAGCAGAACTTAAAAACCTGGAAGAGCAAGCAAAGGCGAGCAATTCAACGCTTGCAAAGGTGGGGGATGCTTTTGGAACGGTAGGGGACAAGGCAACTAAAGCCGGGGAAAAGATGATGCCCGTAACGGCCGGAATAACCGCATTAGGGGCAGCCGGGGTTGCCGCATCTATGGAATTAGATAACGGCTATGACACTATTATTACCAAGACGGGAGCAACTGGGGAAGCCCTGGAAAACCTTACAACAGTAGCGGACAATGTATTTTCAGATATGCCGACTACAATGGATGATGTGGGAGTAGCGGTTGGAGAAGTAAATACAAGGTTCGGGGCAACCGGGACAGAGTTAGAAAATCTTTCAAAAGATTTTATTAAGTTTGCGAACATCAACGGAACGGATTTAAACACGGCTATTGATAGCGTGGACAGTATTATGACAAAATTCGGTGTTGATGCTTCACAAACAAAAAATGTGTTGGGGCTTATGACGAAAGCGGGCCAGGACACGGGTATTTCAATGGAAACATTGGAAACCGCACTTACAACCAACGGTGCAAGCCTTAAAGAAATGGGGCTTGATTTAACATCATCCGTTAATTTACTTGCACAAATGGAAGCAAGCGGCGTTGATGTTTCAACAGCCCTTGCCGGAATGAAAAAAGCGGTGCAGAACGCAACGGCAGACGGCAAGAGTGCAGACGAAGCATTGACCGAAACAATAGATAGCATTAAAAACGCAAAGACAGAAACGGAAGCCTTAACCATTGCATCCGACCTTTTCGGAAAGAAAGGTGCGGCGGAAATGACCCAGGCAATCCGTGAGGGGCGTTTATCCGTAGACGATTTAAGCGGTGCTTTATCAGACTATGGGGATGTGGTAAGTGACACATTTGAAACCACATTAGACCCGTGGGATGATGCAGCCGTAGCAATGAACAATTTGAAACTTGCCGGGGCAGACCTGGGAAGTTCCATTTTAACCACATTGCAGCCAACAATTGATAAGGTTGTGAACAAGGTAAAAGAGTTTACAACATGGTTTAAAAACCTGGACGATAACACAAAGCAGATGATTGTAAAAATCGGAATGATTATTGCGGCTATCGGCCCGGCTTTAATCATATTTGGGAAAATGTCAACGGGAATATCCGGGGTAATAAAAACCGTAACGGGATTAACAAGCAAAATAGGCGGAATGAGTGGTGTTTTATCAGCACTCACGGGACCGGTTGGAATAGTGATTGCTATTATAGCGGCACTTGCCGCCGGGTTCATTGCTTTATATAAAACGAATGATGAATTTAAAGAGAAAGTGGACGGGACCATAGGAAAGGTAAAGGATGCCTTTTCGCAGATGTGGACAACCATACAACCGCTTTTGGAGAGCCTAAAGCAAGCGTTTATTAACCTCATGGCTGCATTAAAACCCGTATTTGAATTTGTTCTTACATACATAGCGAGTATTGTAAATGGGGTTATCAATGCAGCAGCACCGATAATTGCAGCAATCCAAAATGTGATTGATTTTGTTACCAATATCATAAATGCCATTATAGCGTTATTACATGGAGATTTTGACGGTTTCTTTTCGTATCTGCAAGGTGCGTTTAATAGTGCAATATCGTTTGTAAAAAACATCATCTATGCGGTTATAAATTTCATAATCGGATTTTTAGAGGGGTTCGGCGTAAATGTAAAAACATTATTTACCAATATTTGGAATAGCATTGTTGCCGTATTCCAGGGCGTGGGTCAGTGGTTCAGTGACCGATTTACGGAAGCATGGAACGCAATAACCACAATTTTTTCTGCAATCGGTTCATGGTTCGCCGCCAGGTGGAACGACATAAAAACCGCCCTTGCGACCGTGGCAACGTGGTTTCTTACCATGTTTACAAACGCATACACCAATGTAACAAACGTATTCGCTGCAATTGGTTCATGGTTTGGGGCAAGGTGGACGGAGATAAAAACCGCCCTTGCATCCGTTCCGACATGGTTTAAGACACAGTTTGATAACGCATGGACAAACATAAAAAACGCATTTGCCAATGTAACTTCTTTTTTCTCTGATTTATGGGAGAAAATTAAAGGTTGTTTCGTAAATGTTGGTGTGGCTATCGGTTCAGCGGTTGGGGATGCTTTTAAATCAGCAATCAACAGTTGCTTATCAACAATAGAGGGCGTTGTAAATAAGTTTATCGGAATGATTAACGGAGTAATTGGAATTATCAATGAGATACCGGGCGTTTCGCTTTCAAAAATTGATACGCTTTCACTTCCGAGACTTGCAAAAGGCGGTGTATTAAGAGAGGGTACGGCAATGGTAGCAGAAGCCGGACCGGAACTTTTAAGCATGGTAAACGGAAAGGCAGTTGTAACACCGCTTACGGGTTCGGCGGTAAACACGGCAGCAGACAACCTAAAGGGCAACAATAGCGGTTTCCACCAGGAAATCAATATTACAAGTCCTAAAGCCTTATCCCCTTATGAAGTAGCAAGACAAACGAGAATACAGACCCGCGCAATGGTTATTGCAATGCAGAGGGGGTAAATTATGGCAGATATTACAGTTACTTGTACAAATGATAAAAATGTTTCTATTGCCTTTAGGTGGGATTGGGATAATAACCCATTCCACCTATTAGGGCTTGACGGAATATATGGTTATGATTGCAATGTTACCACATCAGAAAACACCACAACAGACGGCAGCACATACCAGGGAAGCACGGCAAAGGAAAGAAACATTGTAATAACCGCAGAGATTGACGGAGATTACAGAAAGAACCGGGAATTACTGTATAGAGTGTTTCCGAAAGGCAGAACCGGAACACTTGAATATAGCGAGGACGGGGATGTAAAAACAATCACTTACAGAGTGGAAAGTGTGACACCAGGGGCAACAACGGGCGTTGTAAGGGATTATACAATTAGTCTTATTTGCACCGACCCGTATTTTAAGGACCTGTCAGATGTGGAAGTGGTAATGGCAAGTTGGGTATCAGATTGGTACTTTGAAAACGGGTTTGATATTAACGGCGTGGAATTTGGACACCGGGAAGCCGAGTTGGTAAAGGAAATTGAAAATAACAACGGTGCGGACAATATCGGAATAACTGCAATATTCAGAGCGGACGGTATTGTAAAAAATCCGGCTATTTACCATTCAGAGAGCGGGAAATATATAAAAGTCGGTTATACCGGAAATGATTTTGAATTGCAAAGCGGCCAATATGTGGTTATTTTCACGCATACCGGAAAGAAAAATATATATCTTTTAGACGGTGTGAGCCAGGCAGAAATTGAGGAACACAAGGACCGTTACGGAATGATTGATTGGGACACGGTTGTTTCTATGTACGGAACAATCATAAATCAGTATTTGGACGAGGACGGGGATTTTATACAGTTGCAGGACGGCACAAACACCATTACATACAACGCAGAAAGCGGCATTAACTATTTATCCGTGTCCGTATATTACCGTATTTCATATTTGGGGGTGTAAGAGCATGGAAATTATTGTATATGACCGCAATTTGTACCGCCTGGGGACGATTGAAAACCATACATCCTTACAATGGCATAGAAAATATTACGAGTGTGGCACGTTTGAGTTACACGCCCCGGCAACAGAGGACAACATAAGGCTTTTACAGCCGGGTAATGTAATAAGGCCAAAGGGAAAGGATGAAGCCGCCGTTATCCGTGGGGACCAGACAGAAGAGGAAAGCACCCTTGTAAATGAGATTGTGCGAAACGGCTATTTTCTGCCTATATATTTTAATGACAGATTGACAGGTCCCATGTTTACATTTAACGGAACGTGTGAAGATGCTATGCGTTATATGATTAACCGCATGGCAGCAGTACCGTTGTTGGAAGTAGCCCCAGGAATAGGGGATGCAACCAAAATAACATTCCAGGCAACCTATAAGAATGTATTAACCTATCTTTCTAAGATTGCCCGGTATTGTGAATTGGGCTTTAGGGTAGTGCCGGACTTTAAGGGTAAGAAAATGACCTTTGAAACATATAAAGGCATAGACAGAACCACGAAGCAAGGCACAAAGCCCCGTGTAATCTTTTCAGAGAGTTACAACAACCTAAACCGTGCAAAACATACCTATTCAGACGAAACCGCCAAAACAAAGATTGTTGTAGGTGGGGCCGGGGACGGTGCGGACCGTATTTATGTAACGGTAGGCGGCGGAACGGGGTTTGATTTACGGGAAGAGTTTTTGGATGCCAAAGACATAAACAAAGATGATTTTTCGACCAATGCGGAATACCTGGAAGCGTTACGCATCCGTGGGGAGCAGTATAAGGCGGAAAACGCCGTGATTGAGAACATAGAAGCCGAAGTGGAAGCCGAGGTTAATTTTATCTATGGCACGGATTACGATTTAGGGGACATTGTGACAGTAGAAAAGGCGAAATGGAACAAGGTATTAAATTTACGCATTACGGAACTTTGCGAGGTTTACGAATACGGCGGAATGTACGTTGTTCCTACTTTTGGGGATGCCCTACCCACAACAATAAATTGGGACAATTAGGAAAGGAGAGGAAAAGCAAATGGCAGTAAGAGGATTTTTTTACAATTCCGTAAATAAAGACCGCTTATACAACGGCCAGGATATGAACGAGGACAAAGCCCCGTTCTATAAAGAGGGTGTGGCGTATGGACATTTGCAAGTAACCGCAGACGGGGAAAGTATGGCGGTAAAGGTGGACGGCGGAAGCCGTACCGGGTACGCATACATCAACTTGCACACAATCCATAATACAACCGTCCTGGAATTGCCCGTGAGCGGTTCAAACGGTACATTGCCAAGAATTGACCGTGTAATATTGCGGAATGATGAAACAGAGCGAAAACCAAGCATTTTTATTTTAGAGGGGGCATATTCAAGCAATCCGCAGCCGCCGGAACTTACGAACAATGACACAATCCAGGAAAAATGTTTGGCGGAAATTTACGTGGCCGCCGGAGCGGTGGCAATATCCCAAAGTGATATTACAGACACCAGGGCAGACACGGGATTGTGCGGTTTCATTGCATCGCAGTTTGAGGATTTTGATTTTTCGCAGTTCACAAAGCAGTTTAACGCATGGTTCGCCCTGGAAAAAAAGAGCATGGAACAAGACCACGCAAATTTCATTGAAGAATACGCCGAAATGACACAAGCGTTTATGACGGACCAGGAAGCACAATGGAATAAGTGGTTTAAAGAAAAACAAACGGAACTTTCCGGGGACATTGCCGGGAAACTGCAATTACAGATTGATGATGTAAAAGAAAAGGTTTACAACATTGCCTTTAAGGTTTACATCATTAGCACATTGGAGCAGATTACAAGCCCGGTAACGGTAAAACTTACGAATAAGACCACGGGGACCATGCAGACGGTTACAGTTACAAAAAGCCAAATGGGCTTTTATGTCACGGAAGCCGGAGAATACACCGTGGAAGCGGATTTGGAAAGCGTTATGGTTACACCGAAAGCCTTTAAGGTTACAAACGATAATCTTATGACAACGCAGAATATTACATTGCGTGAGGGTTCAAACCTGGGCTATATCGGAAATTATATTGGTTCATTTATTGCACAATAAAAAGAAAGAGAGGATTAAACAATGGTAGGATTTCCAAAAGTAATTAAGACAAAGGCGGATTTAGTCAACACTTACAAACTTGTAAAGAAAGGCAGATTGAAGAAAGAAGATTGGTTGGCAGCAGTTGAGAAGTTGGAAAATCAGAATTTCATCTTTTGCCCTATCCTGGAGAAAACCGAGGACAGAAAGGGCGTTACCCTTATGTTTGTAAACGAGGTTACAGAGGGGGACAAGGTAAAAGCCGGGAACGTGACCGCAACCGTTAAGACCGTGGAGCATATTGAGGTTGAAAAGGCAGCAGAAGCAGACCAGGAAACGGCAGCAGCAGAGGGAACGGCGGCAGCAGATGCCGAAACAACCACAAATAACAATCAGACCAAGCACACAATTTTGACACTTTCAAAGGCTATTGCGGCGGATGCGGCTACAATCGGTATTCCGGCAGAGGTTACATTTTATGACCGCCTGGGAATTACAGAAGAGGAAGTGGAGCAGATGAAAGGAGAGTTAGTATAATGGGAAGATTATTTGTTTATGACGAGAATATGACGGACGAGAGGGCGAAAATCACAGTTGCTAAAATGGCCGCCGTATCGGACATTGTAGCGAGTGAAAAGGCATTTATACAGTATTCCGCAGCCGGACAATTAACCGTGCTTGCAGGGGCAGTTATTGCGGTAGGGGATGCCATTTTTCAGACCGAGGAAACAACACTTTCCGCAGCCAACCTGGACGGTGCAAGCAGTTTTGCACACGGTAAGGATTATTACATTTACTTGTGCGACAATGGCAAGGACAGTTCAAATGAGGTTTATTTAATCTCTGAAAATTCCACATTCCCGGACGGCGTGGAATGGGACGATACAAACACCCGTAAAATTGGCGGTTTCCACTATGGCTTTGTTAGAAATGTGGATGAATACGGCAGAGAAGTAAATACAAGTGGAAGTGTGCGTGGTAGCGGTTGGGAAAGTAACGTGCGTGAGGACATTGCCCCTAACTCTGTATGGACCGCATTACACCGTCCGAAGTGCGACCCGTCCGGTATGGCATACCTGGGGAATGGTTTGTGGGCTGATATTTACCTTGCATCAGATGATGGGGCGAACGGCTTACAATCTGTATATAATGCAACGCCTATTACGGGTACAGAGGGTTTAAATTGGTATATTGCCAATGAAAAGGCTGCCCGTGTCGGAAAGCGTTTACCGGACCTTGCAGAGGGGTTAATTGCAGCAGAGGGAAGCCCCCAGGGATTAGACGGCAGCAATACAAACGGTTGGACCGCAACAACCAACACCGCAAGAACCGCCGTTGGAAAAATCAAAAATGCAATTTCTGTAAAAAATATTATGGATATTGCCGGGAACGTGTGGGAATGGCTTAACGAGTTGTGTTTAGACCCAACCGCCGCATCCTGGAATTGGTACAATGTTATGTCCGGCTACGGTCAAATTTATA
>ERZ831979.2853-NODE-2853-length-10837-cov-3.432109_pt1 | contig 10837 bp, 8 predicted proteins | sample MGYA00519952_ERZ831979 | MGnify/ENA primary metagenome ERZ831979 (study PRJEB31850, sample SAMEA3708723) | human gut metagenome | biome: human gut; feature: human-associated habitat; material: faeces | place: China | collected 2014 ...
TTCTCTTGGGGGTCCAAGGGGGCCATTCTCTCACGTGAGAGAATGGCCCCCTTATTCCGTGCAGCGCCCGCGGCGCTGCTCCCCCTTGCAGACTGCAAGGAGTCTATTCCATCTTGCATAATTCCACGATTATGGTAACAAATCGAATTTCTGTTCTGCCATAAATTTTCCAATTCCAGAATTATGTAAATTTCGACACACGCCTATCTGCACAGTATGTTTTCCACTCCGCGGAAATCAAATCAATTTTTCCCTGTCAAATCATGGGATTTTGAGAAATCCACTTGTGTGGAAAACTCTGTGGAAACTGTGGATAACTCACCGTAGAATCTCTTATTGAATTTATTATGTTAATCTGTCAGTTTCGATCAAACATTGCCGCATCGCGGCGGATTCTGTCGGGAACGCGGCTACTTTGACGGCTTTTCGCAACTTCCGTCATGTCTGCTGATTTTTATTTTTGCCGTTCTGCCGAATCACAAGAGCCTTTCTGCACACGCATTTTGCAGAAGCTCTGCAAAATATACTATTTGTATAGAAACTGTAAAGGCCCTGCCGATTTCTCGGCAGGGCCTTTTTTAACACGGTGTTTCCAGTCCGTAACACCCGCTCACGGGGTCTAAAAAGAGCGGCAGGTGCAGCGGGCGGTACGTGAACCAGACGAACGCGAACAGCAGCGTCCACAGAAGTACAAAGCCGATGAGCTGCATCGCGCCCCCGCGCAGCGCGCCATCGGTCAGCAGGCGGTAACTCACAAAGTACAAAAGCGCGTTGGCGAGGAAGAAGATCGTGATGTTCACCCAGTCAGGGAGCTTGCCGAACATTCCCGTCAGCGTGTAGAAAAGCGCCGGAATCGAGACAAGGCCCAGCAGGATGCTCGCCGCCTTGACGGCGAAGAAGTTCCGGAACGCCTCGGAAAACACAATAAACTCCACCACCGTGAACACGAGAAACGGGATAAACAACAGCTTCATGTGCTCCCAGGTCGACTCGTTGACCGCCGAAAACACCGCGATCACGCGATTCCCGCCCGTCCATTCGTACACAAAGTGCAGCAGCGTCCCGAAAAGGCCCGTTGCGATAAAGCCGACAATCTCCCATCGGCGCAGCTCCCGTTTCATGCTCTGTCCTCCCTTTCCGCCCCGGTCAAGCCGGGCAAGCACTATAGTCTACGCGGGAAAGAAGGGCTTTATACAGCAAAAGCCGCCCTAAACGGGCGGCTCTTGCATTTCTTCTCTTATTCGGCAAATCGCGGCACGACGACGCCCGCAGGTGCGTTCTTCGTCAGCTCGAAAGAGTTCCCATCAAGTCTGTGGATCTTCTTTGCCTCATACAGCGCCAGAAATTCATCGAGTGTGCCGATCTCAGGGTAGCCGTGCGCGCCGAAGCGGTAGTGCATCGGCACGAGCACGCGCGGCGCGATCGCGTCCGCGACCTTTTTTGCCGTCTTCGCGTCGATCGTATAGTACCCGCCAACGGGAATCAGCAGCGCATCGCAGCCCTTGACCGCCGCGAGCTGCTCCTCATTCAGCTCGTGGCCGAGGTCGCCGCAGTGCACGAGCGTCATCCCCTCTGCGCGCAGGATATGGATGGCGTTCTCGCCGCGAAGTGAACCTTTCTTGTCATCGTGGAACGTTGAAACCGTCTCGACCGTGAACGGGCTTTCCGATTTGTCGCGCCCCGAGAGCGTCACCGCCTCCAAAAAGGCGTGGTCGCGGTGGCCGTGCGAGCACAGCGCCTCGTCCGCCTCGATGTGCAGCGCAGGATACGTCTCTACATAGTAGGGGTCGAGCACGACGCGCCAGCCCGCGCTCTCGGCCACAAAACAGGAATGGCCCAGCCAGATGATGTTCATGGTTTATTCCTCCGTTTTCGTTTCATCCGCGGGAGTCTCCGCGTTTTTCTTTTTTCTGACGGGCTTCGGCAGCTTTTTCCCGCGGCGCAGCCGGCCGATGAGCTTCACGGCCACGAACACGACCGCCGCGAAGATCAGGACATCCAACCAGCTATAGGCCAGCCACACCGCAAAGTCTTCCAACGTCTGTCCCGTGGCGGCAAGGCCATCGGTAAAGGCATTGGCAAGCTTTTCGCCGAAGCTCTTCGGCGCATCCTCCGTACCGGAGAGGCGATAGACCTCGCTCAATTCAAGGTCAACGGTCGCATAGCCCACCAGCGCGTCGTAATGCCGCATCGTGCCGGAAAGGTCCTCGATCTCGTACTCCGTCTCCGAGATGGCGGACTCGATGGTGATGATATCCTCCATGCTCTCGGCCTTTTTCAAAAGCTCCTGCAGCCGCTCGAGCTTGATCTGCGCCGTTTCGAGGCGCGACTGCGTATCGTAATACCGCTCGCTGATGTTCTCCGCCGTGTCGCTCTGCCATGTCACATGGCAAAGCGTGCCGACCTGCGTGCAGAAATCCGTGAACTGCTCGGCGGGCACGCGCACGGTGTAGCTTGCGTGGCGGTAGCTGCTGGAGTAATTCGAGAAATTCTTCTGCTCAAAGTAGCCGCCCATGCTCTCTACGAGCGAGGCAATGTCCTGCGCGGCCTGATCAAATTCCAGCGTCTGCATCTCGATGCTCGCGATGTAGACCATCTTGACGCCGCGCTCGGCAAGGTCCGCACCAGCGCTTGATACTTCCTGCCCGTTCCACGCACCGTCGTCCGACGCGGTATCGTCATACTTGGCATCCGGCAGCTCCGCGCCGTTGAAGTCGTAGCTGTCCGACGCCATCGACGCGCTGTCGCTACTGGCAGGCTTCGCGCTGCATGCGGCAAGAGACAGCGCCAGCATGAGCGCGAGCAAAAAGGAAACGATCTTCTTCATCTTCATCCACCTCATTTTTGTTTTTTGGGGCCTCTGAAGCTTTAGACGCTCATTTTGTGCAAAAGGTTCCGAAAATCCGTTATTTTTCTTATTCCAGCTCATCGAGCGTCATGGAGAAGCTCTCCATGCAGTTGACCATGAAATAGTCGAGCTCGGGCATGTGCATCTCATTCAGCGCGCGGCGCGTCTGCTCCGCAGCCTTTTTGAATTCCATATTGCCCGCCTTGAGCTCTTCGACGCACTTGATGTAGGCCGAGAGCTTGTCCGCCGCTTTGACGAGCTTTTTCGTCGTCTCGTCCTCGATCTTGATGATGGGCTCATAGTCCGCGCGCAGTTCGTCCGGCAGCATGGAGAGCAGCTTGTCGCTTGCCACGGCCTCGACCTTGCGGTAGGCGTCGCGGATCTCGGGGTTATAGTACTTGATGGGCGTCGGCATATCGCCGGTCAGGATCTCTGTTGCGTCGTGGTACAGCGCGGCGACCGCCACGGCGTTCGCATCCGTGGGCAGACCGAAGACACGCATGCGGATGAGCGCGAGCGCGTGCGCCAGCACCGCGACCATGTGGCTGTGCTCCTGAATGTTCTCCTCCTCGGTGTTGCGCATGAGCGCCCAGCGCTTGACACAGCGCATGCGGGAGATATAGGCATAAAAATGGTTGGCCATGCGTTATTCCTCCAACTCGCCGCGAAGACTGCCGCCGTCGACCGCCGTGATCTTCACGTTTTTCACCTGATTGTGCAGGCCTTCCTGCGCGACGGATACCTCCATATAGTTCGGCGCGTGGCCCGCGCTGCCGCCCTTGCGGTCGCGCTCGAAGAGCACGGGAAAGATCTTGCCCACGCAGCACGCAAGATATGCTTCGTGCATCGTCTTGGCGACAGCCGAGGCGCGCGCAGCGCGCTCTTCGCGCACGGGCATATCGATCTGGCGCATCTCCGCAGCCTTCGTGCCCGGGCGGATGGAATAAGGGAAGACGTGCATGTCGGCAAAGCCGACGCGCGCGATGAAGTCAAGCGTCTGCGCGAATTCCTCCTCCGTCTCCTCGGGAAAGCCCGTGATGAGGTCCGTCGTGATGGCAGGGTCGTCAAAATACTGACGCAGCAGGTCGCAGGATTCCATATAGCGCGCCGTATCATATTTGCGGTTCATACGCTTTAAGGTCGCGTCGCAGCCCGACTGCATCGAGAGGTGGAAATGTGGGCAGAGGTAAGGAAGCTTCGACGCCCGCTTGCAGAATTCCTCCGTGATGGTCCGCGGTTCGAGCGAGCCGAGGCGGATGCGCATGTCGCCGCCCTCGCGCGCGATGAGCTCCAAAAGGTCGATGAGTGAGGTCCCGTCCTTGAAGTCCGAGCCGTAGGACGAAATTTCGATGCCCGTGACCACGATCTCACGGTAGCCCTCCTCACGCAGCGCTTTCACCTGCTTTGCAGCTTCGTCCATCGGCAGCGAGCGCACGCGCCCGCGCGCGTAAGGAATGAGGCAGTAGGTGCAGAAGTTCACGCACCCGTCCTCGACCTTGAGCATCGCGCGTGTGCGATTCACCATACCGCCCGCGGGCAGCACCTCAAAATCGCGCCGCTCCCAGACGTCGTCGACATCGACAATAGGCGTTTTGTCCTGCGCCGCGCGCTCCAGAAGGTCGATGAACTTCGCGCGGTCATTCGTGCCGGCGATGACGTCGAGCCCGAGCTTTTTGACGTCCTCGGGATGCGTCTGGGCGTAGCAGCCGCAGGCGGCGATGACCGCGCTCGGGTTGCGGCGCCGCGCCTGACGGAGCATCTGGCGCGACTTTTTGTCGCTCACCGCCGTGACCGAGCAGGTGTTGACAACGTAGGCGTCCGCCGTCTCCTCAAAATCCGCCAGTGTATGTCCGCGGTGCAAAAGCTCCTGCTCGAGTGCCTGCGTTTCATATTGGTTCACCTTGCACCCGAGGGTGCAGATCGCAACTTTCATGTATGTTTGTATCCTTTTCCGCGATTTGGGCGGTAAAGTCCCGCTTTTTTCTGCCGTTTCCGACGCAAAGCGTCCGCCGCCCTTGCTTTTTTATTTTTATATTGTATAATCATTTGAGCATTCTGACAAGACCAAAGAAAGGATTTTCCCGATATGATCTATCTCGATCACGCGGCCACCACCCCCGTTTCCGAAGAGGTGGCGCACGCCGTTTACGATACGCTGGTTTCTGGCTGGGGCAACCCCAGCTCGCAATACCCCATCGGAAAGCAGGCGCGCGACGCTGTCGCCGCGGCGCGCGAGACGATTGCCGCCGCGCTCGGCTGCAAGAGTGAACAGTTCGTCTTCACCTCCTGCGGGTCGGAGAGCGACAACTGGGCCGTCCGCCTTGCCCTGCACCAGAACCGCCACGCCGGCAAGCACATCATCACGACCGCCGTGGAACACAGCGCGATTCTCGAGACCTGCAAGGCCCTCGAGCAGGAGGGCTACTCCGTCACGTACTTAAAGCCCGACAAGAACGGCGACATCACCGCCTCTCAGGTCGAAAGTGCACTGCGCGACGACACCGCGCTCGTCACGATGATGCTCGTCAACAACGAGACGGGCTGCATCTTCCCCGTGGCCGAGGTCGCGCAGCTTCTGAAAGCGAAAAAGTCCCGTGCCCTGCTGCACACCGACGCGGTGCAGGCCTTTTTGAAAATTCCGTTCCGCGCCGACACGCTGGGCGCGGACCTCATCTCCGTCAGCGCGCACAAGCTCGGCGCGCCCAAGGGTATCGGCGGCCTGTATTTGGGCGAGCGCATCCGCGCGCCCAAACCGCTGATCTTTGGCGGCGGGCAGGAGAGCGGCCTGCGCTCCGGCACAGAGGCCACGGGCCAGATCGCAGGCTTTGCCAAGGCGGTCGAGCTGCGCGCCGACCATCTCGATGAAAAGCTCGCCCACGTCGCCGCCATCAAGACCTACGCCGAGGAAAAGCTCCTCGCGCTCGACGGCGTCGTCCGCATCGGCGACGGGACCGCGCCGCACATCCTGTCGATCTCGCTCGTCGGCTACCCGTCGGCGAATGTCGTTACGGAACTTGGCGCACAGGGCATCTGCATCTCGGCAGGCTCCGCCTGCCATCGCGGGCAGCTGAGCCACGTCTACCGCGCGATGGGCCTTGACAAAAAGGCCGCCGCAGGCGTGCTGCGTGTCAGCTTCGGCCCCGAGACGACGAAAGAAGAGATCGACGCACTCGTCTCCGCGCTCAAGGCGCACCGCGACACGCGCTTCCCCATGCTGTAATTCCACGATTCGAGGTTTTTATGTTCTCCTATCTTCACCAGCCCAAGGGCTTTTACAAGCATCTTTTTCTGCTGGCGCTGCCGGTCATCGTGCAGAATTTGATCACCACGTCGCTCGGCTTTCTCGATACGTTCATGGTGGGACTTCTCGGCAGCGATCAGATGTCCGCCGTCACGGTGGCGAACGTGCCTGTCTTCATCATCCAGCTCGTCGTCTTCGGCCTGCAAAGCGGCTCAAGCGTGCTCATCAGCCAATACTGGGGCCGCGGCGACCGCGAGAGCATCAACCGCGTCATGGGCATCGGCTTTATGATCGCGGGCGGCGTGAGCGTGCTGTTTGCCGCCATTCTGTGCGCGTTTCCCGCGCAGGTGCTCTACCTCATCACCGACAATCTGACACTCGTGGAGCTGGCCGAGCCGTACCTGCGCATCGTCGGCTTCTCCTACATTTTCAACTCGCTTGCCTCCATCTACATCGGCATGCAGCGCAGCATCGAAAATCCGCGCTTCGGCATGATCGTCTTCGCGATCTCGATGCTCTGCAACACGCTCGGCAACTATGTGCTGATCTTCGGCAAGCTCGGTCTGCCCGCGCTCGGCATCACGGGTGCGGCGGTAGCGACGCTTCTGTCCCGCGTGGTGGAGTTCGTCGTCGCGTTCTCCTACGCGTTCCGCTGCCGCACGATGCCGCTCATGAAGCACGCCATCCTCCGCCCCGGCATGGACATGCTGCGTAAATTCCTGCGCTACAGCGCGCCGGTGCTCATCAATGAGACGCTCTGGGGCACGGGCTTTTCGATGATCACGGTCATCATGGGCCACATGGCAAATAGCAGCGATCTCATCGCCGCCTACACGCTTGCGGGCAATATCGACAAACTGATGACCTCCGGCGTGTTCGGCATCGCGGCGGCGGTGTCCGTCATCGTCGGCAAGGAGATCGGCACGGGCAACTTAAAGGGCGTTTACAACATCGGCCGCGCGCTGTGCTTCACGGCGTTCGCGTTCGGCATTGTGCTCGGCCTCGCCGAATACACGATGTTCGTGACGCTGATGCGCCCGTTCGTCATGCCGCTCTTCTCGCTCTCGGCGGTCGCCGAGCGGCTTTGCAGTGTGATGCTCATATGCTATGCCTGCGCCATCCCGCTGCACAGCTTTTCAACCACGATGGTCGTAGGCGTGCTGCGCGGCGGCGGCGATGTGAATGCCTCGCTTGTGATCGACAATTTCCCCCTCTGGTGCGGCACGCTGCCGATGATGTGTCTGCTCGGCCTTGTGCTCAAGGTGCCGAACGAGGTCTTCTGCCTCTGCCTGATGATCGAATATATCATCAAATCCCCCATCGGCCTTTACCGCCTGCACTCCGGCAAGTGGATCCACGACATCACCCGCATCGAATAAGCAAAAGAGGAAGGCTGCCGCCTTCCTCTTTTTTCTCTTATGTGCTTTTTTCTTTCACTCTCTCCTGCCGCATCTCGCGCAGCACCGGCACGCTGACGCACAGCGACGCCGCCACAAAGAACGCGATGCCGACCATGCGGTTCACGCTGATGAACTCTTGATACACCACCGCGGCCAGGATCGTCGCCAAAATCGGCTTGATGAGGTAGATGAACGATGCCTCCGTCGCCGAGGTGTACTCCGTGATCTTTGCCGTGAGCACAAAGCCGAGACCGGCGCAGAACACGCCCGCGTAGCACAGCAGCAGCGTCGACTCGAGCGTAAAACCCGTGAAAAACGGCACCTCGGCAAAGAGGTCGAGCCCGACCGCACGCATCGCAGCCGCAACTGCCGGAATTTTGCCAAGCAGCAGGACCGCCAGCATTTCAAGTCCGCCGAGCAGGATGTTGAAATCCGCGATCACAATGCCGCCAAGCCGACTGACACGCAGCTTGCAGAGCGTGCCATATAGGGCGAACAGCAGCGTAGCCGTGATGATCTCCAAAAAACCGTGCAGGCTGATCTCCAGGTGCGCGGGATTCAGGATGAAGAGAATACCCACGACCTCCAGCGCGATGGCCAGCAGGTGATTTTTCCGCAGCGGCTCGTGCAGGATGACATGCGCCGCCGCCACGGCAAACACAGGATTGCCCGAATAGATGATCGACGTAGCCGAGGCATCCATGTGCAGCACCGCCATCTGCAAAAGCGACATGTGCAGCGTCACCGTCAGAAAACCGAGCAGTGTGAAATAGCCCCAGTCTGCCTTTGTAAGCTGAATATCCCGCTTTTTGAGGTCGTTCAGTGCAAAGGGCATCAGCGCAGCCGCGCCGAGCAGCACACGCTCGACTGTCACCTGCATGGGTGCAAACGCGCCGCCGAGCGCCTTGAGCGCGACCTCCGTCGTGGAATAGAGCATCGCGGCAAGCAGGATATAGAGATATCCCCGTTTCCGATCAGTCGTCATCTTCTTCCTCCTGTGCCTCGCCTTTGGCGAAGCAGCATCATTGTATGCCCCGCTGTGTTAAAATGCAATCCCAATCCGCTTTGTTCGGACGAAAAATGCCGCCCCGAATCGGGGCGGCATTTTGATTGCGGAACAGAAAATTACTTGGCAGTCTGCGCGGCCTTCTTGCTCTCCCACTTGGTCACGCAGCAGGCGCAGGAGATATCGCCCGTGATGTTCAGGCAGGTACGCCCCATGTCGAAAAGACGGTCGATGCCGTAGATGATCATGATCATATCGACGGGGATGTTCATCGCCTCGAGCACCATAGCGAGCATGATCATGCCCGCGCCCGGCGTACCGGCGGTGCCGATGGAGGCAAGCGTCGCGGTGACGACGATCGTGACCATCTGGCCAAGGGTCAGCGTCATGCCGCAGCAGGTGGCAAGAAAGATGGTGGCGACGCACTGATAGATGGCGGTGCCGTCCATGTTGATCGTCGCGCCGAGGGGGATAACAAAGGAGGAAACGTCGCTCTCCGCGCCCATTTCATCCGCGCACTCCTTGCTCAGGGGGATCGTCGCGGCGGAAGAGGTGGAGGTGAAGGCGAAGATCATCGCGGGCGCGGCGCCCTTGAAGAACTTGAGCGGGCTGACGCCGGCAAAGGTGCTGGCAGAGACAGAGTAGCAGATGATGGCGTGCACGATGTAGCCGACATAGGCGCACAGCAGCACGAGCGCGAGGTGGCCGAGGATCTCGGGGCCCTGATTGGCAACGACCCAGGTCATCATCGTGAAAACGCCGATGGGGCTGAGGGCAATGATGAAGGCCATCACGCGGTCAATGACGCTATAGAGGGAACTGACAAGATCCTGCGCGAGCTTGCCCTTTTCACCGGCAGCAAGGATGCCGCCGCCGAACATCAGCGCGATCACGATAACCTGCAGCATGTTCGCGTCGGTAAAGGACTTCCACATGTTGCTCGGGAAGATAGCGACCAGCGTATCCATGAAATTCGCGCTCGTCGCGCCGTCCCAGGTCTGACCGTCCGTCAGGGCAAGGTCCGTCGGGAAGAGGCCGGCGTTCAGGAAGATGTTGGCAAACACCAGGCCGATGACGCAGGCCGCGGCCGTGGTGACAAGGAAGTAGGCGACCGTCTTCCAGCCGACGGAACCGACCTTCTTCATATCGCCCATGGAGAGGATGCCGTCGATCATCGACAGCAGCACGACGGGGACGACGATGAACTTGAGGAGGTTAACGAAGATGGTGCCGAAGGGCTTTAAGTAGTTGGTCGTGAACTCGGGTATTCCCAGCTTATGAAAGGCATAGCCGGCCAGAATACCGAGCAGCAGCGCAATTCCGATCTGCTTCGGCAAGCTTAGTTTTTTCTTTTCCATGCTCCACACACACTTTCTAAATGAAGATCCCCCATTTATAGGCATTATCAATAGGGGTCGTGCTTATTGTACTGCACTTTATTTCATTTGGCAAGGGCTTTTGCAGGAAAAATTTCGTTTTGCTGCCCGCATTTTTGCACAAAGATGATGGATATCTTTCATGTAAATTGGTCAAAATTTCGGCTTGCAATCTTGCCTGCTTTCGGGTATTCTTGGTCAGACGACAACAAACGAACAGGAGGAACGACCCATGATGCTCTGCACCGCGCCGAAAAAGAAAAATTCTTCCGTTGGTATTGCTGTTTCTGTTTTTATTGATATTGTTTCTTTTGACCGGTAAGTTTTCTTACCGGTCTTATTTTTTGCCCGCACGGGGCCCAACCATGTTTATTCAAATGAGAATAAAAATAAGAAGAAAGCAAAGAGGGAAAATCACATGAAGAAAGATCTCGGACACGAAGCCATCTACGACGCCCGCCAGCTGGGTACCCCAAGGATGCTGGTGCTGGGCCTGCAGCACATGTTCGCCATGTTCGGCGCCACGGTGCTGGTGCCCATCCTGGTGCAGAGCTACGGTCTGCCGCTCTCCATCCAGACCACCCTGCTGTTTGCGGGTCTGGGCACGCTGCTGTTCCATGTTTGCACCAAGCTGAAGGTCCCGGCCTTCCTGGGCTCCTCCTTCGCCTTCCTGGGCGGCTTTGAGGCGGTGGCCAGCCTGGATGTGGGCAAGTTCGCCGGCATGAGCGGCGAGGAAAAGCTGCCCTACGCCCTGGGCGGCATCGTGGTGGCCGGCGCCCTGTATCTGATCCTGGCCCTGCTGTTCAAGCTGGTGGGCCCCCAGAAGGTCATGCGCTTCTTCCCCCCCATCGTCACCGGCCCCATCATCATCCTCATCGGCCTGAACCTGGCCCCCTCCGCCGTCAACAACGCCAAAACCTGCTGGTGGCTGGCCCTGGTGGCCATGGCTATCATCATTGTAGCCAA
>ERZ831979.2865-NODE-2865-length-10786-cov-8.109682_pt1 | contig 10786 bp, 9 predicted proteins | sample MGYA00519952_ERZ831979 | MGnify/ENA primary metagenome ERZ831979 (study PRJEB31850, sample SAMEA3708723) | human gut metagenome | biome: human gut; feature: human-associated habitat; material: faeces | place: China | collected 2014 ...
CTACCGAGGGGAGCCTCTGGCGAAGAGGGAAAGCTTTACGGAATGCCAAGGCCTCTCCTCGATAGGAGAGGTGGCACGCCGCAAGGCGTGACGGAGAGGTTATGCAACAGCCCCGTTTTTTTGTTTTTCTTCTTTACTTTTTGGCTGCCCAGCCGTCCACGACAGCCACAAGGGCCTTGCCCCGGCGGCCCAGAATTTTAGGCAGCAGGATGCGGGCCATGGCCCAGACACCGGAGAAGTTATACAGGATGATGAGGGCGGTAATGATGCCCGTCCAGAGGCCGTACAGCGGCGTCTCGGCTAGCAGCACGAAAGCCTCGAACACCAGCGCGGCGGCGTTGACGAGGACACGGCCCGGGTGGACATGCATCCCGATCATGCCGTGGGCATCCATGGCGCGGAGAGTGAATACCAGCCCGAGGCCGAGGAAGGACGCATAGGTCGCACCCACAGGACCCCACCACTTGATGAAGAAGTAGTTCATGAGGCAGTTGCTGATGGCACCGGCCATCATGGTGACCATGCTGCGCTGAGACTTCTTATTCACGACATAGACGCTGTTCATGAACTGGTTGAAGCAGCTGCAGGTAGACGCCAGCACGAGGAACGGCACGAAGTGCCATGCGTAATAGTAGTTGGACTTCATGACGTGCATGACCGGGCGGCAGAGCCAGATGATGCCCGCTGCACAGCAGAACAGCACGCTGGAATAGGTGCGGAAGATCTGGGTAAAGAACTTGGCTCTCCCCTCTTCCTCGGTGACAGCCGACAGCTGCCATGCGTCGTAGAAGATAAGGCCCAGCGTCGTGAGGATGGTGGGCAGGAAGTAGCCGGTGGAGAGCAGGCCGCTCCATGCGTCGCCGCTGTGGCCGTCGAGGCCGTCGCACATCTCACGCACAAAGAACAAATCGGAGGCGTTGATGATCCAGAAGCTTATCTGGGCCGGTATCATGGGCAGCGAGAAGTGGAGCATCTGCTTCCAGAGGGTCTTGTTGATGCCCTTCAGCTCGATGAAATCCCAGAGCTTGCCGGTGAACATCAGGAAGAGCACGCTCACGAAGTCGCCGCTGATGATGGCCAGCAGATAGCCGTTGGCACCCCACTTGAAGCCCACCAGATAGAGCGCATAAAACGCCATGGTCGCCACGGTGCAGAGCACGCCGTCCACGGCCACCAGCTTGTTCCACTGGCGGCTGCGCACGAACTGGGTGCAGAGGGTGCGCAGGCAGCTCATCAGGACATAAATATAAATGAGCAGGCCGTACTGAGCCATATCGGGCAAAAACTGCGCCACCGGCCAGCAAAGCACGAGGATGCCGAAGCCGCCGAGGATGGTGAGCAGGCCGTTGGTGAACACCTGCTTTTCGCTGTTGCCCTTGTCGAGGCCGAAGCGGATGATGGCGTTGGACATGCCCATCGACACAAAGGGGATGAGCAGGTTGGCGTACTGGCTCAAAATCTTCGACAGGCCGAGGTCGGAGATCTCGGCCATCGCGTACGTCAGGAACGGCTGAACGATGAGCGTCAGCAGCTTGGACGAAAAGCTGCTGATGGCAAAGATGATGGTATTGCCGGCGAGCTTCGAATATTTATCGCCGCCGGAGGTCTTTTCGCTTTCCAAAAGATTTTCTCTCCTATTTTAATAAATCCCGCCGGGCTTTCCAGTCCGGCATCAGTTTCGCCACTTCGGCCCAGAAAGCCGGGCTGTGGTTGGGCTGCAAAAAGTGGCAGTACTCATGCACTACCACATAGATCTGTGCCGCCTCGGGCATATTGTAGAGCTGGAGCGCGAAGGTGATCTGGCGCTTCGCCATATGGCAGACGCCCCAGCGGCTGGTCATACTGCGCACTTTGATGGTGGGCTTCCGCCCTCCCAGCACCCCGGCAAAGGCCGGGTAGACCTTGTCGCTCATGGCCGTGAAGTGGGCCAGTGCGATTGCCTTGTCGGGCAGTTCCTCCTGCCGCTCTTCGCGGGCAGCCTGCCGGGCCTGTGCGGCCCGTATCCACTCCGCCTCGGCGATGACGTAGGCGTCGGCGGCCTCCAGCGTCGTGCGCAGGGGGATGCTGAGGGCCACGGTGCCGTCCCGCCGGACGTGGAGGTTGAGCCGCTTGACCCGCCCCCGCGTCAGCTCATAGGGGATGCCCCCGGCCACTCGCAGCATCACGCGCCCTTTTTGCATCTGCGCAGCTCCGCAAAGGGCAGCTGAGACAGCACGACGGCGGCGAAGATGAGGGTGCAGCCTGCGCTCTCCCGCATCGAAAGGTTCTGGCCCAGCAGCAGCCAGCCGCCCAGCGCGCTGAATACGCTTTCCAAGCACATGATAAGGCTGGCGATGGCGGGATTCAGATCTTTCTGGCCCAGGATCTGAAGCGTATAGCCCGCGCCGCTGGACATGACGCCGCAGTAGACCACAGGCAGAAAGTTTGCGCCGTACTCTGCCAGCGTGGGCGTCTCGAAGATCAGCGCCGCCGCAGAGCTCTCCACAGCCACCACGATGAACTGGATGAGGCTCAGCCGCACACCGTCCACAAGCGGCGAAAAGTGGTCGATGGACATGATCTGGAAGCTGAACAGCACGGCGCAGCTGAGAAGTATCCAGTCGCTGGTCTCAATGCCGCCGAAGCCGTTCTTCATGCAGAGCATATACAGGCCCGCCACGGCGATGACCATGCTGACCCAGAGCTGAGCGCTGCCCTTCCGGCCCAGAAAGAGGCCGAACACCGGCACCAGCACGACGTACATGGCCGTCAGGAACGCGGCCTTGGCCGTGGACGGGTTGATGGTGATGCCGATCTGCTGAGCCGCTGAGGCCGCGAACAGGAAGGTGCCGCAGATGAGGCCCGCCACCAGCAGGGTCTTTCGCTCCGACTTCTCCTTCGGCCAGCCGTAGGGCTGGCCCTGTTTTTTGCGCACGGCGTCGAAAGCGAACACGGTGGGGATCAGCACAAGGACAGCCAGCCAGCTGCGCCCTGCGAGGAAGGAATAGGCCCCCATGCCGGAGCCTGCGCTCTGGGCCACGAAAGCCGTACCCCAGATAAAGGCGCAGAGCATCAGCATGAGCGAATGTCTGGTCTGTGTCTTCATCCTGCGATGCCCTCCACTTTGAGTCCGCCATAGAGGTAGTAGCGGCTGGAATCGTAGGAGATGGTCAGGCGGTAGCTGGCCGCCGGGTCCAGCCCGGAGATGACGCAGCGGTAGTTCTGACCATCGGTCTTGATATAATAGGTGCTTCCGTTGACGTACTGTGCGCCGCCGGCCACCTTCTGCCAGACGGACACCTTGTACCGCTGGGTACCCTCGGCGGTGCCGTAGCCGGTGATGGTCAGGCTGCCGCCCGGGACGGTGAAGTAATCGGTCTGGCGGCTCCAGATGCCGTTGAACACGAGGTTCAAGCTCCCGTTCACCGCCGCCGAGGCATACTTGGCCGAGGCGTCAGCAATGCCCTCGATGTTCAGCGGGTCGCTGGTCAGTTCGGCCCAGCGGGTGCTGTCCTCTTCCTGCACCTCATTGTCCGCGCTGTTCTTCATGTCCAGCACGGTCTTGACGCCGGACGCAGCCACAAGCAGTACCAGCACCGCCACGACGAGCAGGACGATTCGCTTTGTCTTTTTCATGATCTTTTATCCTCAAATTTTGTTTTAACACGAGGTTTTACACGATTCTTAAAAGTTATTTTCGCAAGCAGGGTGCACCGAATGACGAGGATTTTTGTCGGCAAATAAGGCGGTTTTTCGAAGCGATCCTAGGCGGATCGCGAGGAAAATCAACGCAGTATGCAGGCAAAAAGACCGCTCAGGCGGTGTGCAACGCTTACGAAAATAGCTTTTAATAGTATACCGCATTTTATGCTCCCATACAAGAGTTCAGGCTGTAGTCAGAGCGGCCAGCGCCACACGTTCGGCGTCGGCAAGCTCCGGCTGAGCCGACCGGAACAGCGAATCGTACCGGTAGAGCGCCCATCCGCCCGCGCCGAGGCTGTGCAGACTTTCCACCTGCCGGGCAAGAGCGCTGCCCGTACACCACTGGCTCTGGCTGTCCTCGTTGGCACCGCCATCGCCCTCGCCGATGCGATAGGCCCCCAGCCCGAAGTAGAGGGCCGTGGATGCCGCCCTGGGCATGGCCAGCCACTCCGGCACGATGTTCTCAAAGGCGAAGCGGGTGCTGCCCGACTGGAGGGTATAGCCGTGGCCCCAGTATATCTGCGGGCAGAGGTAGTCCACCACGGCGTTTTCGCCCTCGGCGGCCAGCCATGCTTTCACGTCGCTGTACTGCTGGCCGAGGTCGTTGTCGGGGTTGCCCTGCGGGCTGACGCCGAAACGGAGGGTAGCGTCGGCGGCTTTGACGGCGTCGTGGGCCGCTTTCACCAGCGCGGTGACGTTCTGCCGCCGCCATGCGGCCAGATCCCCCGCGCCGCTGGCGGCGAACTGGGCCGCGTCCAGCGCAGCATCTGTCGTGGGGTAAAAATAGTCGTCGAAGTGGATGCCGTCCACAGCGTAGTTCTGCACCAGCTCGGCCACGCCCTTCACCACATAGTCTGCGGCTTCCGGGATCGCCGGGTTCAGGTACAGCCCCTCGCCCACGGCGCAGACCCACTCGGGATGTACATTTGCAAGGCTATTTTCCGCCAGTGCGGGCGGCATCTTCGCCGAGGAGCGGAGGCGGTAGGGGTTCACCCACGCTTCCAGCGAAAGGCCTCGGCTGTGTGCTTCGGTGATGAGGACGTCCAGCGGGTCGAAGCCGGGGTCCTGCCCCTGCTCGCCGGTGCAGAGATGGCTCCACGGAAACAGGGTGCTGCGGTAGAGCGCGTCCCCGAAAGGCCGCACCTGCACAATGACGGTGTTCAGCCCGATGGACAGACAGTTGTCCATCAGCGCCGCCGCACCGGCACGGAAGGCTTCTTCGGAGGAAAAGTCCATCCCGGCCCATTCCAGATAACTCACCCAGACGGCCCGCCATTCACCCGAGGGCAGGGCGGCGTTTGGCTCTGCTTCGTCCGTCGTCGGCACCGACGACGCCGAGGCCGTCTGTCCCCGGCCCAGCAGCACCGCTGCCCCGGCCAGAGCGGCGCAGCCTGCCCCGGCCAGGAACGCCCGCCGCCCGAACCGGCCCCGCCGGGCGCGGCGTCTTCTCCGCCGCTGGGTCATGCGTCCTCCTGCATCTTATAAAGACTCAGCGCCGCCCAGCCCCGGGCGCAGGCCAGCAGCACCCAGAGCAGGTTCGTCCAGAAGCCCAGCGCGGCCATGCCGCCGTATTTCGCCATCAGCAGGAAGAACAGGTGGAGCGCTTCGGCGGCACCCACCAGCTGCAGCTGGCGCTGGATGGCCATGCCGCGCTTGTACTCAGTACTGAGCAGCAGCGGCCACGCCAGCGCAGAGCAGAGGTAGCCCGCCCAGCCGTTGGCCATGTAGCTCACCATCAGCAGCACGAACACGCCGGTGAAGTTGCGTTTTTCCCAGCTTGCCGAGCCTTTTTCCGCCGCGAGGAAAAGGGCCGCGATGCCCGCCGCGGCGAATGCGATCTGCTCGATGAGGCCGAAGCTGGTGCCGCTCAGGACAGCAAAACCGTTGAGCATAGAGGCCGCTGCGGAAACCAGCAGCAGGAAATACCAGGTCTTGCGCGTGAATTTGAGTTTCATATCGTCCCTCCCGCCCGCAGAAAGGGCGCAGGCTCCCCATCAGTTTTTGGAATTTTTCAAATATTATAACACATTTTGGGGCGTGTTGTGTTACAATAAGGAAAACTCGACACAAATTCCATCGGGAGGCGCACATGAACGCTGTTTTTTCCATCCTTCTTCTCGCGGCCATTCTGGGCTTTATCGTATTTCTGCTGTCTAAGAAAGACCAGAACCGCCGCAGCCAGTACGGCCCCAGCGGCCTGTCCGAGTTCCGCACCGACCTGCCGCTGGACGACTGCTTCGACCGGCTGGATCAGCACAGCCCGGACGATGTCTTCGCCTACGAGTGCCGCCGGGAGAACGACGGCGGCTTCACCCTCCACCTGACGCTCCACCAGCCCACCCAGCAGCCGCTGGACACCCTCTACACCCTCCGGTTCGACCCGGGCCGCCAGACCATCGTGACCCTCATCTTCATCCGGGAAGCTTTTGGCTACAAAGAGCCGCTGTTCCAGCCCGCGATGCTGGACGAGTTCATGCTGCGCAAGTTCGACGCCCGCCGCACAAAATAATTCCGGCAAAAGGATTTGCTTTTTTCTGATTTTTTGGTATACTTATAGTTAGTCCATGTGCGGCAGACCGCCGTCTTCGTGGGCCAGTAGCTCAGTTGGTCAGAGCTGGCGGCTCATAACCGCTTGGTCGCGGGTTCAAGTCCTGCCTGGCCCATAACAAAAAGAACCCCGGCTTAGGCTGGGGTTCTTTTTGTTATTGATGAAATGATATGCTTATCTTATCACTTTCCGCAGCGTCCCAAACAGCCGCTTCACATCAACAGGCTTTGCCAGATGAGCGTCCATGCCGACGGAGAGGGCTTTCTGGCGGTCTTCGTCGAAGGCGTTGGCCGTCATGGCGATGATGGGGATGGTGCGGCGGCCATCCGACAAATTGCGGATGAGCTTCGTCGCCTGATAGCCGTCCATGTTGGGCATCTGGATGTCCATGAGGATGGCATCATAATAGCCCGCCGGGTGGGCTTTGAGTGCCTCGATGCAGAGTTCACCGTCGGCAGTGCGCTCCACGGTAAGGCCGCTCTCTTCCAGAATGGTCACGACGATCTCCGCGTTGAGGTCGTTGTCCTCGGCTAGCAGGATGCGGCAGCCCCTGAGCTGGGCCGCGTCGCCCTTTGCATCCTGCTCTTCTACGCTCTTCTGGGCCTCATCCGCCAGTGGGAACCCAAGGGTGATGGTCACAGTGGTTCCTGCGCCCAGCTTGCTCTGCACGTCGATGCTGCCGTGCATCCACTCCACGAGAGCCTTCACGATGGGCAGGCCGAGGCCGGTGCCGATGACTTTGCTCTCGGTGCTGGTATGCTCACGGGTGAACTCCTCGAAGATATGGGGCAGATACTCCTCGCTCATGCCGATGCCGTCGTCCTGAACAGTAAAGGTATAGCGGCCCGTCTTCGGCTTCTCAGCCGGCAGTTCTTTCACCGATACCGCAATATGTCCGCCCTCGGGCGTATACTTGATGGCGTTGCTGATGACATTCAGCAATATCTCCCGCACTTTGGTGCGGTCGCTCACAATATAGGGATGTTCGACATCAGTATGGTAGGTGCAGGTCAGCTTTTTCTGCTGGACAGAGGGCTCAAATACGTCTGAGAGCGTCTGCATCAGCGCGCACAGGTCGCCGGTTTCTCCTTTCAGCACAGCCTTGCCGCTCTCGATGCGGGCCATTTCCAGCACATAGTTGATGAGCGAGAGCAGAAATGCACTGGACGAGCGTATCTTCTCGGTGTAATCCAGCACCTTGTCCTTCTCGTCGATGTGCTTTTCCAGAAGCTCCGAAAAGCCGATGATGGCGTTCATCGGGGTGCGGATGTCATGGCTCATATTGAACAGGAAGCGGGTCTTTGCCTCGTTGGCTGCCCGGGCCTCCTGTGCAGACTTTTCAAGGGCCGCTTCGTGCTGCAGGTCCTTCTGGTGCCGGTTCATGAGCTCCCAGCAGGCATAGGCTGCCATCATGCCAATGATGGTGGCGATGACGATGCCCAGCGAGAGCTGCTGGTCCGAGAACCACCCGGCTTTCGGGATGATTTCAAAATACCATGTATCGTTGGGGACGCTGCACGCAACTTCCAGCGCATTGCCGGAGAAATCCTCTTCGCTCTCCGCGATGACGATCTTTTCGCCGGTATAGGGGTCTTTTTTCCAGATTTGATACCGGTAGCCCGCATCCTCCATCTTGTCCAGCTCGACCTCCTCAATGAAGTTGTCCCACTGTAAAACAAGGATGGAGAAGCCCCAGAATGAGCGCTCCCCCTTTTCACTATAGGTATAGATGGGGTCAAACAGCAGCGCGCCCGTTCCGCCCTGCACCAGCTCGAAGGGACCAGCGATGGTGTACATCCCGCTGTTCTTGGCAAGGTTTGCTTCCTTTTTGCGGGCGGGGTTATGCAGCACATCGAGCCCGATGGCCGCCTCATTGCCCGCTACCGGGTACACCTGGGAGACGACGCCGTCTTTCGCCAGCTCGTGGGTCTTGATGACGCTGCTGCCATCCTGCATATTGCTGGATATAACTGCAAACTCCTCTTCACGGAGCACATGGCCCGACTCGATATATTTTTTGAAGAAGTCCGATTCTGCCAGATAGCGGTTCAGCTGGGAAGACACACGGCTGATGGTGGACTCGGCCGCATAGACAGCCCGCAGCCGCTCGTCTTTTTCCTGATCGAGCGAGAGAAGCCGGAGCGAAAACAGCGCCACCACAAATGTGAGCAGGAAGACCACTGCGGGCAGGATGACGTCCCCGCGGGCAAATTTTTTGAGTGCCATTGCTCGTTTCCTCCTGTTCCGGCATTTCCGTTTTATCCCATTATAAGAAATCCGGGTGCAAAAGTAAATCATCCGCCCCGAAAATCCACAAAAGTGTGCAACAATGGAAAAAGCCCGGTGGTTTCAACGAACCATCGAGCTTCTTCTTGGCGGAGTAGGAGGGATTTGAACCCTCGCGCCGTTGTTTAGACGACCTACGCCCTTAGCAGGGGCGCCTCTTCGGCCTCTTGAGTACTACTCCAGAGCAAAGTGCATTACACTTATTCAATAAAAAATGGCGGAGAGAGTGGGATTCGAACCCACGGTACGTTGCCGTACGGCAGTTTTCAAGACTGCTTCCTTAAACCACTCGGACATCTCTCCTCGTGGGCACTCGCACACGCCGTACTGAATGCCTATTTAATTTACCAGATTTCCGGCCTTCTGTCAAGCCCAAATTGAAAGTTTTTCGTCCAGCCCTGCAGATCCCTCTCATGTGACAACCTTTTTTTGGCTGGCCGCTCACTTTTCTCTTTACAAAAACATCTTTTTGTTGTACAATAAAAGCATAAAATATTGACCTCGGAGTAAAGGAGTGTACGACCATGTCGTTTTCAGAGCTTTTGAAGCAGTGCCGCAAGCAGAAGGGGATCAGTCAGGCTGAGCTGGCATCCAAACTGGGGGTGACCCAGCAGGCCGTCGGCAAGTGGGAAAGCGGCAAATCCTCCCCCGACCCCGCCACGGTGGCCCGCATCGCGGAGATCCTGAGCACCACAGCCGATTTCCTGCTGGGGCTCTACCGTCCGGTGTCCAACGTGACCACCCCCGAGGAGCGTTTCTTCGGCAACTACGCCGAGAGCCTCATCCCGGTCATCGGCACCGTGAAGGCCGGGTACGGCGCACTGGCCTTTGAGGAGGATTATGGGCAGGAGTATGCCCGCGTCAAGGACCCCTCCAACTACTTCTACCTCGTCGTGCGCGGTGACAGTATGGAGCCCCGAATCCAGGACGGCGACCTCGCCCTTGTCCACAAGCAGGACACGCTGGAAAACGGCGACCTGGGTGTGCTGGTCTACGGCGACGAGGGCGAAGGCACCCTCAAGCGGTATATCCAGCGGGGCAACTGCGTCGTTCTGCAGCCCTTCAACCCCGCTTACAACGAGCTGGTCATCAAGGGTGAGGACCTGAACCGCCTGCACATCGCGGGCCGCGTGGTCGAGACGAAGGCCAAGTGGTGAGTCTCTCCCCTGCCCCACGGCGCTTCTGATAAGCAGCTGTGGGGGTAAGGGGGAAATATACCCTTCTGGGAGGTATCTTTCTATGGAACAGTCCCTGATGGACAAGCTCACCATCTTGGCCGACAGCGCAAAATATGACGTGGCCTGTACGTCCAGCGGCGCGTCCCATCCGGCGAAGCGCGGCACCATCGGCAGCTGCTATGCGCCGGGCTGCTGCCACGCCTTTACCGCTGATGGCCGCTGCGTCAGCCTGCTGAAAGTCCTGATGAGCAACTGCTGCGCCTTCGACTGCAGCTACTGCGTCAATCGGAAGTCCAACGACGTTCCCCGGGCCACTTTTTCGCCCCGGGAGCTGGCAGAACTGACCATCGAGTTCTACCGCCGCAACTACATCGAGGGACTTTTCCTGTCCAGCGCCGTGCTGGGGACCCCCGACTACACCACCGAGCGGATGCTCACCGTTCTGCGGCTGCTGCGGAACGAACATCACTTCGGCGGCTACATCCATGCCAAGACCATCCCCGGCACCAGCCCCGAGCTCATCCAGCAGATGGGCTACCTCGCCGACCGCCTCAGCGTCAACGTCGAGCTGCCCAGCGAGCAGAGCCTCCATCTTCTCGCCCCCGACAAGGGCCGCCACTCCATCTTCCGGCCCATGAAGCAGATCTCGGTGGCAGGTGAAGAAAGCAGGCAGGAGCTGACCCTCTACCGCCACGCGCCCAAGTTCGCTCCCGCCGGCCAGAGCACCCAGATGATCGTCGGTGCGTCGCCCGAGACGGACTACCACATTTTGCAGCTGTCCGAGGGGATGTACCAGAAATACGGCCTCAAGCGGGTGTTCTACTCGGCCTATATCCCGGTGTCGGACGACACCCGCCTGCCTGCGCTGGACACGAAGCCGCCGCTCCTGCGGGAACACCGGCTCTATCAGGCCGACTGGCTGCTGCGGTTCTACCAGTTCAAGGCCGACGAGATACTGGATAAGGACAACCAGAGCTTCAACCCCTATCTCGACCCGAAATGCAACTGGGCCGTCCAGCACTACGGGCTGTTCCCGGTGGACGTGAACCACGCCCCCTTCGAGATGCTGCTGCGGGTGCCGGGCATCGGTCCC
>ERZ831979.2867-NODE-2867-length-10778-cov-7.386086_pt1 | contig 10778 bp, 8 predicted proteins | sample MGYA00519952_ERZ831979 | MGnify/ENA primary metagenome ERZ831979 (study PRJEB31850, sample SAMEA3708723) | human gut metagenome | biome: human gut; feature: human-associated habitat; material: faeces | place: China | collected 2014 ...
GCAAGGCTTGCAAGGTTCCCTTCCAGCCCCGTGAGGACCGTCCGGTCTACTGCTCTGACTGCTTCGCTCGCATGAAGCAGAACTAAGCGCTGATTTTTCTTTAAATCGGTTCTGTTCCGGAGAGCTGTGGTTTTGCCGCAGCTCTCTTTCTTTATGCAAAAACTCCCTCAGGCATCGTGCAGCGATGCCTGAGGGAGTTTGTTTTTACATCAGCGGTGCGATCACCTTCAACAGCAGGCCCATCAGGCGCAGCAGCTTTTTGCCCTGCCAGACGCTCTGCAGGGTCGCTTCCACGGTGCGGCAGCGGGCCAGTGTGTCCTGAAAATCCGTCTCCATGTCGCGGATGCTGCCCACGCGGCGCATCCACACAGCGTTCTCAAAGTGATGATACAGGCTGCGGTAGTCCAGATTGATGGTGCCCACCACGGCTTCCACTCCGTCCATCACCACCAGCTTTGCATGGGTGAAGCCGGGCGTCCACTCGCTGATCTTCACGCCCGACGACAGCAGCGCCTTGTAGTGCGTTTTGGCCAGCGCATAGGCGAACCGCTTATCCGGCACGCCGGGCAGGATCAGGTGCACATCCACGCCGCGCTCTGCCGCAAAGCGCAGGGCAGTTTCCAGCTCGCCGTCCAGAATGAGGTACGGCGTGATGATGTGCACATACTTCCGGGCACGGTTCAGCAGGTCGATGTACACCATCTCACCCACCCGCTCGCCGTCCAGCGGGCAGTCGCCGTAAGGCACCACAAAGCCCTCTGCGCGGGCCGCCGGGACCTCCGGGCGCAGGAACTGCGCAAACTCCGGCTCCTGCAGCACACTCCACATCTGCAAAAACAGCGCGGTCATGGAGCGCACGCCTTCGCCCTCCAGCATGACGGCGGCGTCCTTCCAGCGGCCGTATTTCTCCACATGGTTGATGTACTCGTCGGCCAGGTTCACCCCGCCGGTAAAGCCCACCCGCCCGTCAATGACCAGAATTTTGCGGTGGTCGCGGTAGTTGTAGTGGGTGGACACAAACGGCGTGACCGGCGCAAACACCTTGCACCGGATGCCCAGCGCTTCCAGCCGCTTGGGATAGTCCCGCGGCAGGGTGGAAAACTCACAGGTACCATCGTACATCACCCGCACATCCACACCGCCGGCCGCCTTGCGGGCCAGCACCTCCAGGATGCGGCCCCACATGAGCCCTTCGTCGATGATGAAGTATTCCAGAAAGATGTAATGCTCCGCCGTTTCCAACTGGCGCAGCAGCTCGGCAAACTTGGCCTCGCCGCCGTTGAAGTAGGTCACAGCGGTATTGCCGTACACCGGGAAGCCGCCGCCCCGCCCCCGCAGGTAGCGCGCCAGCGAAGCCGCTCCGGGGCTGTCCGCCTCCAGACGCTGCTCCACCCCTTCCGGCTGGGGCAGCTGGGCGCGGGTCTGGCTTTCCAGATCCATCAGGCGCTTTTTCAGGGCGTTGTGGCCGATGTCCGCCTTGGTGTACCAGAACAGCGGCACGCCCAGCACCGGCAGCACTGCAATGACCACCAGCCAGGTGATGCGCACGCTGTTGTCCATGTCGATGTTGAGCAGGTAGATCACCATGGCAGCCGTGACCAGCGCTGTGCCGCCCAGGTAATGGGGCAGCAGCTGCCCGAACCAGCGCAGCAGGCTGAACAGTGCCCCGAACTGCAGCAGCAGCAGCACCAGCACCAACCCGAACCGGCTGAAGATGGCGTGTACAAGGCCCTTCTGCCCCTTTTTGAGCAGACGGATGCCTCCGTCCTCAAACACCTTTACTTTTTCTTTCATGTTCTTCTGCAGCTGTTGTGTTTGCATCTCGTCTGTTTCCTCCGTGGCAGGCCGCCTGCCGGTTGAAAAAATTGCACCCGACCGCCCTTCCGGGCTGTCAAAACCGGGCATTTTATGGTATGATAGATGGAACAGAAGGCCGCCGGGCCGCACGCAGCTCCGGCCGACCGTTGATTTCTTCTATTATAATCCATTTCTGTCGGTTTTTCCACCGGAGCCGACAAGGTTTTTGTGCAGGAGGAGTTTCGACTATGAACAATCTGATCATTGGCATTGCAGGCGGTTCCGGCAGCGGCAAGACCACCCTGGCCCTGCGGCTGAAGGAGCGCTTTGGCGAGGACGAGGTGCGGCTGATCTCCCACGACAGCTACTATAAGCGCCACGACGACCTGCCCTTTGAAGAGCGCTGCAAGCTGAACTACGATCACCCGGACGCTTTCGACAATGCCCTGCTCATCTACCACCTGCAGGAGCTCAAGGCCGGCCGTGCCATCGACTGCCCCGTATACGACTACTCCAACCTCAACCGCAGTGACAAAGTGCAGCACATCGAACCGGCCCCGGTGCTCATCGTGGAGGGCATCCTGCCCTTTGTAGAGCCGGAGCTGTGCGCCATGTTCGACTACAAGATCTTCGTAGACACCGACGCTGACGAGCGCATCCTGCGCCGTCTTGTGCGGGACGTGAAGGAGCGCGGCCGCAGCCTGGACAGCGTGATCGAGCAGTACCTGACCACGGTCAAGCCCATGCACGAGGCCTTTGTGGAGCCCAGCAAGCGCAACGCCGACATCATCGTGCCCAACGGCGGCGAAAACACCACCGCCATCGAGATGCTGGCCCACCACATCCGCAGTCTGATCGAGAAGGCAAATATGCGGTGATTTTTCTGTACAAAAAGGGGCTGCCGATTCCACATCGGCAGCCCCTTCTGCATTTATCCGGTTCTTATCAGCCCTTGGCCTGCAGCAGTGCGTTGACCACCGCCCGCTTAAGAGCGTTGGAGGTAATGGTAGCGCCCGAAATACCATCCACAGCATTGATGGCTTCCTCGGTGTCCAGACCAACGAACTTCTCCGGCAGTTGCTCGGTGGCAGGCACGCCGATGCCCTCCGTCTCGTTCTGTTTCAGCACTTCTACCTGGCTGATCTTGCCGTCATCCACGGTCACACGGACCACGATCTCATCGTCCATGCCCTGTGCCTTGCCGATGTACTGGTTGTCAGCAGTCTCGTAGGTTTCTTCCTCGCCGACCAGATCGTCGATGTCACCGGGCTGTGCGGGCGCAGACTCCACAGCCTCCACAGTGTAGGTGGGCAGTGCGTCCTTGACCGCTGCGGCGTTCTTGCCGGCAATGCGGCCGAAGGTGATGCACTCGGCAATGTTGGTGCCGCCCTGATACATGCACACGGTAATGCCGCCGCACTCACCGGCGGAGTACAGGTGCGGGATGGGGTTGCCCTGGGTGTCCAGAACCTCAGCGTTGGCACTGCGCTTGGGGCCGCCCTGAGTGTTCAGCAGACCGGACACCATGTACATTGCGTAGTACTTCTTGCCGTCGAACGCACGCATATACTGTGCTTCACGGCCGCACTTGTAGTCCTCGCCGTTGTTGGCAAAGCTGTTGTAGTTCTTGATGGTCTTGGTCAGGCGGTCCTTATCAACGCCAATGCCCTCAGCCAGTGCGTCGATGCTGTCGTAAGCGGTCAGCTTGGCCAGCTGCTCTTCAGGCATTGCACCAGCAGCCTCGATCTCGCCCTTCTGGGTCTCATCAATGATGTACCAGACCTTTTCGGGGAAGGTGGGGTTCTCCCAGATGCCGTTCTCATACAGGTGGCCGTGACGCACCGTCTCACTCTCGTTGACAAAGCGATCACCGTCGGTGCCCACCAGAATGGCAGCACCGGTGTTGACAGCATTCTGTGCCAGCGTTGCGATCATATCGCAGGGGATGCCCTCTTCGACCGGATAAGTCACACTGCCCAGACCAAACAGGCCCTCATAGCAGTCCATGTGCCACAGATCTGCACCCACAGCCTGTGCCATCTTGATGCCATCGCCGGTGTTGAACTGACCACCGCGGGGTGCATAGTTGATGACGTTCAGGTAGTGCTGCACCATCTCCTTGTTGCACTCAAAGCCGCCGGTGCAGATGCACACGCCGTTCAGGGCACGGATGTTCATTTCCTTACCATCACGCTCCACGGTAACGCCCACGACCGTCTTGGTGACGGGGTCCTGAATGAGGCTCTTGGCCGGGGAGCTGTACCATACATCAATGGCATCCACACGGTCGGTCACGTTCTGCTTCAGGCCCTGATACAGATAGCCGTCGCTGGCACCTGCATGGGTGGTCCACAGAGCCATCTTCTCATGGCCGGGCATCTCGGGGTACTCGGGGCTCATAGCGCCCATGTTGGTGCCGCCCACGTTCACGCCGGTCCAGTCCATGTACTCATCTTTGTTAAAGCCGAACTCATCGGCCAGGATGTCGGCCATGTTGGCAACACCCTCGGAAATCGCATCAATGATCTCCGGCTCGATGTCACGGCCGCCGGCCAGAGCAGTATAGTAACTCTTTGCAGCGTCCTTGTCACCGTTGGCGTAAGCAAACAGCTGGCCACAGACCTTGGTGTTGCCGCCGGCCTTGCCCTCTTCGCACTTTTCCACGATGACCACCTTGGCACCGTTGTCGGCAGCAGTCTTGGCTGCTACCATACCGGCTGCGCCCATGCCCATGACCACCACGTCATACTGGGCATCCCAGCGGACAGTGTCTGCAAACGTAAACTCCTTCTTTTCGGCAGGTGCAGCCGTGCTGGAAGCGGAAGCTGCCGTGCTGCTGGCACTGGAAGCACAACCAGCCAGAACGCCGGTGAGGCCCAGACCCAGAGCACCCTTGACGAAGCTCTTGCGCGAGATCTTTTCCATGATGTGTTCTCCTTGTTCTTTTTCTTCTTTTCTAAGCGTGCGAAACATGGTTTGTTAATTCACAAACCATCTATAATTCTTATTATAAAGAGAAACACTTGCGTTTACAAATCAAGTTTCTTATACTATTCATAAGAAAAAACTTATGGGAGGTTTTTATGACCCATACGCAGCTCAAAAGTTTTCTGGCCATTGCCAGATACCGCAGCTTTACCGCCGCTGCTGACCAGCTGTATATTTCGCAGTCTGCCCTATCCCAGCAGATGAAATCATTGGAACAGGAACTCGGTTTCACTCTGTTCGACCGCGGTTCCCGGCAGCTGGCTCTGACCGAAGCCGGACGCAGTTTTTACCAGAGCGCTCTAAAAATGCAGGAGGTCTATTTCCACGCCGTTTCGGAAGGGCAGCAGCTTCAGCGACTACACCAGCAACAGCTAGAGCGCTTGTGCATTGGCTGCCTTGGCGGTCAGTACTTCCAGATCTGGATGGAATTGCTGCATACGGCATTGCCGCTTTTGAACCGCTATGCCCCCCGCCCTGTCCGTTACGAAAGCAAAGATGCACTTTACACAGCTCTGCTGCGCGGAGAAGCACAGATCGCCGCCCTCCTGGAAAACGCCGATATTGCCCGTCTTGGGCTGCAGTTTCTGCCTTTTGCACAGGTACCCGAACTCTGCATGCCGTCGTTCCATTCCATGGATGCAACGACCTCACCGCTGCTGCAAAAAAGTTCTGTACGCCTCGAGGATCTGCAGGAACTACGGATTGCGTTCCATCATCATCCCGGCAGCATTTTATATGAAGACGAACTGCGCCGTTACCTGCGGCTTCGCGCTCCCCAGTACGATTATATTGATCCGGTCGATTTCTTTACCAGCAATTGCCGCACCGTTGTCCTGCTGCTGCCCGCTATCCAGTACAGCGGCCATGCTCCTGCTGTGCCACTGGACTGGCGGGGCGGTGCCCGACTGGGCTTTGTCATGGCTCCGCAGGCAGACCCCAAGGTACGGGCCTATGCGGAGTACATCAAAGAGCACCTGACCGCCATCCCGAATTTCTGGGAGCCGCTGACCGAATGACGCAAAAACCCCGGAGTTCCGCTCGGAACTCCGGGGTTTGTTTTACAGGATCTCAGTGGACGGAGGTACGCACCAAAGCACGCTTCAGGCGGGCCTGGGCCATCTCGTAGTCGCGCTTGTCGAGGTTCTTCTGGGCCAGAATCTCCTCGGCGCGCTTTTTGGAAGCCTCGGCGCGGGCCTGGTCGATCTCTTCCGCCCACTCCCAGGTGGTAGCCACCAGACGCACCTCGCCATCCAGCACGCTGAGCATGCCGCCCATGCAGGCGGCGCGGCGGCGCTGGCCGTCGGCGTCCACGATATGGGCTTCGCCCATGCCCAGCGCCGTGCAGTAATCGCCGTGCTTTGCCAGAATGGCAAGGTCGCCGTCGATGGCGCGGCAGACCACCCGTTCGGCCTGGCCGTCAAAGGCGCAGCCGTCCGGCGTGACCACCGTCAGATGAAAGGTCGTCATGGTTTACCCTTTCTTCGCTTTTGCGAACACGTCGTCGATGGTGCCCGCGAACAGGAATGCACTTTCCGGCAGGTCGTCGCACTCGCCGTTCAGGATCATCTTAAAGCCGCGCAGGGTCTCCTTCAGCGGCACATACTGGCCGGGCATGCCGGTAAACTGCTCTGCCACATGGAAGCTCTGGCTCAGGAAGCGCTGCACCTTGCGGGCGCGGCTGACGGTACGCTTGTCCTCCTCGCTCAGTTCGTCCATGCCCATGATGGCAATGATGTCCTGCAGTTCCTTGTAGCGCTGCAGCACCTTCTGAACGGCGCGGGCGATCTCGTAGTGCTCCTGACCCACGACCTCCGGGCTGAGGATGCGGCTGGTGGAGTCCAGCGGGTCCACAGCGGGGTAGATGCCCTGCGATGCAATGTCACGGCTCAGCACCGTGGTGGCATCCAGATGGGTAAAGGTGGTGGCAGGGGCGGGGTCGGTCAGGTCATCGGCGGGCACGTAGACGGCCTGCACCGAGGTGATGGAGCCGTCCTTGGTGGAGGTGATGCGCTCCTGCAGAGCGCCCAGCTCGTTGGCCAGCGTAGGCTGGTAGCCCACGGCAGAGGGCATACGACCCATCAGGGCGGAGACCTCACTGCCGGCCTGCACGAAACGGAAGATGTTATCAATGAACAGCAGCACGTCCTTGTGGGTCTCCTCACGGAAGTACTCTGCCATGGTCAGGCCGGTCTCGGCCACGCGCATACGGGCTCCCGGGGGCTCGTTCATCTGACCAAAGACCAGTGCGGTCTTGTCCAGCACGCCGGAGGCGTTCATCTCGCCCCACAGGTCGCAGCCCTCGCGGGAGCGCTCGCCCACGCCGGTAAAGATGGAGTAGCCGCCGTGCTCGGTGGCCACGTTATGGATCAGCTCCTGGATCAGCACAGTCTTGCCCACGCCGGCGCCGCCGAACAGGCCGATCTTGCCGCCCTTGGCGTAAGGAGCCAGCAGGTCGATGACCTTGATGCCGGTCTCCAGAATTTCAGTCGCAGGCTTCTGCTCTGCAAAGCCGGGTGCCTTGCGGTGGATGGGCCAGTGCGGCAGCTCGTCCACAGCGCCCTTGCCGTCAATGGGGCGGCCCAGCGGGTCGAACATCCGGCCCAGTGTGCCCTCGCCCACAGGGGCGGTCAGGCCGTGGCCGGTAGCTTCCACCGGCATACCCTTGCCCAGACCCTCGCTGGCAGAAAGCATGATGCAGCGCACCGTGGTCTCGTTGACGTGCTGCGTCACCTCCATGGTGCGCTCGGTGCCCTCTGCGGTCACGGTAAGCGCCTCCTGCAGGGCAGGCAGCCTGCCGGCGGTGAACTGCACATCCACCACGGGGCCTGCTACGCGAATAATAGTTCCCTGTATCATTTGGATTGCCTCTTGTCAAATCTTGTTTGTCCAACGAATCCTCTCAGTCATCGCCGTCAGGCGTGACGGAGAGGGTTTTCCTTTATTATGTCCGATCCTGCACGGCAGCTGCGCCGCCAATGATCTCGGTGATTTCCTGCGTGATGGAGCCCTGACGGGTGCGGTTGTATTCCAGCTGCAAGTCCCGGATCATGTCATTGGCGCTCTTGGTGGCGGAGTCCATGGCGGTCATGCGGGCGCTCTGCTCGGCGCAGAAGCTCTCGGTCATGGCACCAAAGATCATGCCGTGCATATAGATGGGTGCGATCTGCTCGAACACTGTCCATGCGTCCGGCACCAGTTCCACCTCGCCCCTGGGGTCGCCCAGACCCTTGGGAGCGGGCTGCAAAAACCGCCGGTCCAGCGGCAGCAGACGTTCCATTACCGGCTCACTGGTAAGGGCGTTCTGGATCTTGGTGTAGACGATGTAGATCTCGTCCAGCTTGCCGGACTTGAAGTCGTCAATGGCGTCCACCGTGATGTCGCGGGCACGCTGCAAAGTAGGTGCGGTTGCGCTGTAACGGAACTCCTCCACAAGGCGGGGGTCCCGGTGGCGCAGAGCGCGGTAGCCCACCTGACCGATGACATAAAAACGGTCGTTGGGGTCTGCGTGCTCCCGCAAAAACTTGAGCAGGTTCTGGTTATAAGCACCTGCCATGCCCTTATCGGCAGTAAGCACCAAATACGCCCGCCGGGGGTTTTCCAGATTCCGCTCGTGGAAGAAGGGATGCTCCGGCTCCTCCGGCAGATGCGGCACAACACGGGAGATGGTATCCCGCATACGGTTGAAGTAAGGGGACACATTCTGGTAATTCTGCCGTGCCTTGCGCAGCTTGGACGAAGAGATCAGGTACATGGCATTGGTGATCTTCATGGTGTCCTGAATGCTCTCGATGCGCTCCTTCAGCAGCTTACTGGACGACATGGTCATTGCCTCCCGCATAAGCTTTCCAAGCGTTCAGGATGGCGTCCACACGGTCGGGCTCCAGCTTGCCGTCAGCATCGATCTTCTGCATGGTGCCGGAGACGTCTGCACGGAACTGCCGCACAAAGGCAGCGGTCTTTTCCCGCTGCTCTGCGGTGGGCAGAGTGTCCAGCAGGCCGTGGGAAGCCAGCACCAGAATGACCACCTGCTCGGCATCAGACTTAGGCTGGCACAGCGGCTGCTTGAGCATTTCCATCAGTGCCTTGCCGTGCTCCAGCTGACGGCGGGTCTCGGCGTCCAGATCGGAGCTGAACTGTGCAAAGGATTCCATCTCCTTATACTGTGCCAGCTCGATACGCAGGTTTGCGTTGGCCTTTTTCATGGCCTTGGTCTGGGCAGCGCCGCCCACACGGGAAACCGAAAGACCCACGTTGACAGCCGGGCGGTTGCCGGCGTTGAACAGAGCGCTCTCCAGGAAGATCTGACCGTCGGTGATGGAGATGACGTTGGTGGGGATGTAGGCCGAAACATCGCCGGCCTGCGTCTCTACGATGGGCAGTGCGGTGATAGAGCCGCCGCCCAGATCATCCCGCATACGGCAGGAGCGCTCCAGCAGACGGGAGTGCAGGTAGAACACATCGCCGGGGTAGGCTTCACGGCCCGGGGAGCGGCGCAGCAGCAGCGAGATGGCACGGTAGGCCACCGCGTGCTTGGACAGATCATCATAGACGATGAGCACGCTCTTGCCCTTGGCCATGAAGTACTCGGCCAGTGCAGTGCCCGCATAGGGGGCGATGTACTGCAGCGGAGCAGAATCCGACGCAGTAGCTGCCACGATGGTGGTATAGCTCATAGCGCCGTGCTTTTTCAGATCCTCGGCCACGCGGGCGATGGAGGAAGCCTTCTGACCGATGGCAACATAGATGCACAGCACATCCTTGTCCTTCTGGTTCAGGATGGCATCGGTGGCAATAGAAGTCTTACCGGTCTGGCGGTCGCCGATGATCAGCTCACGCTGACCGCGGCCGATGGGGAACATGGAGTCGATGGCCAGAATACCGGTGTGCAGCGGGGTGTCCACGCTCTGGCGCTCCAGAATACTGGGTGCCTGCTTCTCAATGGGGTTGTAGCCTTCGGCCTCAATGGGGCCTTTGCCGTCGATGGGCTCGCCCAGCGGGCTGATGACACGCCCCAGAAAAGCATCGCCCACCGGGATACCGGCGCGCTTGCCGCTGCGGGTGACCATGGTGCCCACACCAACGGTCTCGGCACCATCGAACAGCATAACGCCCAGCTGCTCGGGCTCTACGCTTTCCACCATACCCTTGGCACCGTTTTCAAAGGTGACGATCTCGCCGTACACAGCGCGGTTCATGCCGTCAATGTGCACGATGCCATCGGCGGAGGAGATGACCACACCGCCCTCTGCGGAGGTCTCGGCGGGCTTGTAGTCCTCAATGCGGGTCTTGAGGGTAGCCAGCGAAGGCTTGCCCTCCATCATTTTATCCAGCTGATGACGACCGGAATTGTCGAACACGCGGTCGCCCACCTGCAGGACATAGCCGGAAAGCAGGCTCTCGTCCACGGTGATATTCAGGATGACTTCCGTGGCGTCATACAGCTTTTTGATCTCCGACTTGATGCGGTCCAGATCTTTTTCGCGGAGTTTATGGGCGCAGCGCAGGCTGGCCTTGACGATGCGGTTATCCGCAAAAAATTCACGACTGAATTCAGTTGCCATTGCCTGCACCTGCTTTCTGCAGCAGATCGTCCAGCAGCTGATCATCATCCTGGGCGGTCAAATTATGTTTCAAAAGCTTTTCGCACATGGAGCGTGCCAGTGCCGTAGCCTGTGCATCTGCTTCCCGCAGCTTGTTCTGGCGCTCGATCTCCACAGCAGCCTTACCGGCAGCCACGATCTCATCGGCCTGCTTCTGCGCGTCGGCCAGCAGCTGCTGCTTTTCCACCTCGGCCTGCTTTTCGTAGGCTTCGCGGCGGGCTGCGGCTTCGTTGTCCACATTACGCAGCTTGTCCTGCGCGGTCGTAAGTGCTGCGGCGGCCTCGGTCTTGGAGGTCTGTGCCGCTGCAATGTCTGCCTCGATCGTCTTCTGGCGCTGATCCAGCACGTTCTGGATGGGCTTGAACAAAAACTTGCGCAGCAGCACATACAGGA